>Ga0210393_10000141_pt1 | contig 73765 bp, 109 predicted proteins | sample IncBWC27OmetaG_FD_160068 | JGI IMG/M metagenome (GOLD analysis project Ga0210393, IMG submission 160068) | Forest soil microbial communities from Barre Woods Harvard Forest LTER site, Petersham, Massachusetts, United States - Inc-BW-C-27-O ... | reverse complement strand
TGAAGCGAAGGGGCGCTCCCCCCCCCCACCCTCCTGGCACTATATCGGCACTCTATTGGCACAGCGACGGCACTGAATAGGCACTGGCCTCATGTGACGCGTCAACAGGCTATGTGCCTGATATTGCTCACGTTTAGGCATGCATTTGACGCGTGTCTCACAATCCGGAGATACAAGCACAGCGATCCTCGGAGACGCCTGCAAACGCTGGGCTTTGCGAGGACGAGCCGCTCGACATGCGGCGCTCACCGCTCGACCGCCGCAGAACCGCCGCTGACCGCCGCGAACCGCCGCAAAGCGGGACGCCAGCGCACCGCGCGCCGACAATCAATCTTCGCTTCCGGAGAGGGAACCAGCGGGGAATGAAACGAGCGGCTGATCACTGGCCGCTGCCTTTTGGAGGAGCTTTGCGGGCGTTAGCGGAGGGACGAGAAAAGGGTCTGCCCAACGGGACGCGAAGCGCCCTTTTCTTGTCCCTCTGCGGGACAAAGGCGGGACAGAAAGAGGGCAAAACCCCACCTAATGAACAACCAGGATTGCAGCGGAGCGCTAATGTTTGAACGCCTGGGGCCTGGGCACTTCGGGACCTCGCTAAGAGCGCGGCGAAGAATGCCGCGCGCTCCGTCCCTTGTGCCACTAATTCACGGACCGTGATCGAGGGGATGGAGGGTTTTAGGGGGGGAATGTATTTGGCGTGTCAAGGGGACAAGGCGACTTTGCGTCGTGATGGCGACGGGTTCAAAAATAAATGTCTAAGCGGCTGATTTGGTTGGCTGGCGTTTGGTGCAAAAAGGGCTCGACAAGGGCCAGAGAAAGGCCGCAGACTGGCGTTTGATGCGAAACGAGCCGAAACCCAAGGCGACAATCGCAGCCGGCTGGACGCGCAATGCAGCGCTCTTGATGCCTTGTCCGCGATGCGGCGCCGGCCCTGGGCGACTGTGCAAGGGCAAGCGTCGAGCACGGGTCTCGGTTCACCGCGAACGCCTGTATGCCGCGCGTGACGCGGTGATCGAGCGGGGCAAACCATGACCTATGAGGAGACCGAGGAGGACCGAGCCGAGAAGCGTGCGATGCGCCCACGGCCAACCGTCAAACAATTGTTCGCCATGTCCAACGAGGCGTTGCTGGACGAATGGCATATGGCGAAGCTTGACGAGCTTGAGACGCGGGTCATTGCGCGCCGAGCGAAGGCATCGACGAGCGCTGAACTCGCTGCAATCGACAAAGCGCAGGCGAACGAAGAGACCAAGCTCGCGGCCGAGCTTGTCCGCCTTGTGATCAGTTTCCGCCTCATGGGGCGCGAGGTGATCAAGCCGCCAGAGGGCGACGAGTGAGCCATGGCTCGCGTCGTCTGCGAGGTGGAGGAAACCGAGCTTGAGGGCGACCATGGTTTGGTGCCGAGCGTGATCCTGGCGTGCTCGCGATGCGGGGCGACGACGGAATCCTTTGGGACGGGCGAGGCCTCGATCCGGCGTTGTTTGGCGCTGATGCGGGAGGAGTGCCCGGAGGGCGAGAAGAATTGGTATGTCGTTGAGGGCATTGAGTGATTGGCAGAATTTCTGAAAAACGCCTCGAGATCGGAAAGTCGACTAGGCGCGTAATTTTCACCTACCGATCTAATAGACATTGACGCTAGGGCTATTGCGGGGCTCGCCTGATGGGGGCAAAAAACGCCCATAGCAGATCATGCAAAAAAATAGACCCCATTCAACGGGCTTCTGAGCGCGATTAAAGGCCTATCGTGTTTGGTGGGTTTGAGGCGTTTGTCCCTGGCTTGTCCCGCCTCAGTCCCGCCTATTTAAGCGTGTCCGAGGCGGCGGGACACGTTTGGGACATCCTGGGACATGGCGCAAGCGTGATGCGAGGGATTGCTAGGGGTTGCGTGGACGTCGAGCGGGACAATGTAATAAGGAGTCGAGAGCGGCCGCAAAATATCGTCACGATGGCGACCGAAAAAGCTTGACAGCGTGTATCCCAACCCACTATTTGGAGGACAGGCGCTGGCCTACGGCGCCCGAAAAAGGAGTCGAGATCATGTCCCGTTTTGAGATGAAGTTTAACGAGTGGAGCGAGCACGCCGAGCACGATTGGCTTGTTTTTGATCGCGGCGTGATGGTCGCTGGTTTCGCTGGGTCCAATGCGGCCGAGCGTTTCATCGCCCGTCGCGAGCAAGAGATTGCGATCGACAAGGCTATCGCCAGCGCGCGCCGTTCGTCTCGCGTGTCGAACGCCGAGGCTCGCCGGATTCATGCCCTCCTGCGCGGGAGGGCTTGAACCATGAAATTGCGCATTGAGATTACCTGCGACAACGCCGCTTTCGAGGACGATTGCCTGGGCGAGATAGAGCGCCTCCTCCGCACCGTGACCGACCGGCTGGCGTTCAGCGGCGAAACCGAGACGGTTGGAGCGCTGGTGGACGCCAACGGCAACAAGGTGGGGCAGTTCAGCGTCGAGCAATAAGGCGAAACACGAGGGGCTCGACCTCTCGCGTCCTGGCGTGATGCGCCAGCTGATGAGCCTAAGCGTCAGCCAATCTGAGGAGTCGAAACATGTCTGCTTTTGTTGTCTCTAAACGCGATATTGACGCCATTGTCACCATCGCCCTGGAGTTGGGCGTCTCAACCCGGCCGGCGAACCTCCTGGGCCGCCTGCTTTGGGGCGAGAACGTCAAGAGCGTAGCCTACCGCTACGCCATGCCCAAGCGCCACGCAGAAGAGCATGCGCGCTATCTGGCGGACGTCGAGGCCTATCGCTTCGAGCCGCTGACGCTGGCCGCTGGCGCCGCCGGCAAGATCGTCGATTGCTACGCCTACCAAGCCTGCGAGCATGACGCCTGGGAGGCCTCCGAGGCGCGCCGGGTGATCGGTCACCTTGAGGCGCGCCTGCCGCACGCGGGCGTTGATTACGCCCAAGCCCCGTGGGGCAACATCGAGCGGGCGGTGCGCTCGTGACGTGCCGCCTCAAGGTCTACGCGGACCTGAACCCGCGCTATCCCTCGAAAGGCGAGCGCCGCTATGCGCTCTTCCTGCGCGACGGGCGCGAGATCGAGATGCGCGAGGGTAAGACGTTCACCGCGCGCAAGTCGGCCGAGCGGGCGGCCTGCCGGCTACAGGTCGAGACGTCGCTCGCCGAGCTTGGAATCGTCGTCGCCGGGGAGGTGGGCTAAATGACCCGCTTCACCGCCGATGTCGTCCACCTCGCCGCTGACCCGAGCGAGAGCGACCGATTCTGCACCGTGGCGATTGAGGGCGATGCGTTCACGGTTGCGCGCCATGTCGCCAACCTTGCCGCGCGCCGCCGCTATGGCGACGAGGCCGAATCCTCGTTCCTGATGCAGTGCGCGCCGTGCGCGTTCCAGGCTGCAATTGGCGTCTACCGCTGCGAGGCGGGGCAGGGCGTCGTGCGCGGCGGGACGGTCGCCATCCGGCTAACGGAGGTGCGCCGTGGCTGAACTTTGCACCGGCCTGTCGCTTGCTTTCGCGCTGTTCATGATGGCGAGCGGGCGCATCTGAAAATAAAAAGCGTCGTGATGGTGACATCTTTTGCAGACGCTGCTATATGAGAGGGGCGGGCGCCTAACCCGCCCCTAACTTTTTGGAGTCGAACCCAATGCGCGACATGCACCGCGAAATCACCGACAAAATCCTCGCCATGCTCAAGACCGGCGTTGCGCCGTGGCGCAAGCCATGGTCCGAGCGCGTCCAGGCTCACGGAAGCGTGATGCCGCGCAACGCGGTCACCGGACACGCCTACAGCGGCGCCAACGTCATCCTGCTCTGGTCGCATGCCGAGGCGAACGGCTGGGGTCCGCGCTGGCTCACGTTCAAGCAAGCGAAGGCGGCCGGCGGAACCGTTCGCGCGGGCGAGAAGAGCCTCACCGTGATCTTCGTCAAGAAAATGGTCGTGCGCGATCGGCAGGACCCCGACAAGCACAAGAGCATTGGTTTCCTCAAGGCGTACCCGGTTTTCAACGTCGCGCAGTGCGACGGGCTGCCGGACTCAGTCCTGGGCATTGGCGCGCCGCGCCAGCATGCGCCGGTCAATCCGGACGGGCGCGATGGTGACCTCGACGCCTTCGTTGCGGCGACCGAGATTCGGTTCGTTGAGCAGGGCAGCAAGGCGCAATATTCGCCGTTGCTCGACCGCATCGAGATGCCGCCTTTCGCGCAGTTCAAGGGCGCCCATCCCTACTACGCGACCATGTTCCATGAGATGGGCCACGCCAGTGGACATCCCTCGCGCCTCAACCGGACCTTTGGGGCCAAGTTTGGCGACCGGACCTATGCGGCCGAGGAATTGATCGCGGAGCTAACCAGCGCGTTCGTCTGTGCGGAGTGGGGGATCGATATGGGCGAGGCTCCTGCTTCCTACATCGAGACTTGGGTTTCGCTGCTTGAGGAGCGGGAAACGGCGATCATCACCGCCGCCAGCGCGGCCAGCAAGGCTGTAGACTGGCTCCGAGGCGCGGCGGCGGCCGAGGAGGCGGACGCGGACGAAGAGGCGTCCACGGGCGCGCCTGCGCTTCTAGCAGCCTGAGAACGCGAGCGGGACGGCGTCGAGCGATCGTCGCCGCCTCGCGGGCGCTCTTGCCCGACAAGGAGTCGAAACCATGAAATTGAATGTTTGGTACATCCAGCAAGTGCGGGATGTGCAGCCCGGTTCTGTGGCTGCGCGCTCGATGGTGCCGCAGACCTACGGCTTCCAGCCGATCCGCTTTTTGCGCCGAAATGTCCCCCAGCTGGGCGAGATTTACCCCACGCTGGAAGAGGCGCGGACCGCCTGCGGCTCGCCCGATGCGGAGTTGATCTGATGCCGCTCCGCTATTTCAAGGCGACGAACGGTCGCTTCACGGTGTTTCGCGGGAGCGAGAGCCGCGTCTATCTCAGCGCGTGGATACAGTGCGACGCGCACCGCGTGACGAGCTACGGGTTCAGCATGAAACCCGCCAGCCCGAGCGTCTATCCGAATCCGGCGGTCGAGATCGCGAAGACCGAATATGAGGAGCTGAATCAGCGCAAGATCGAGCGCATTGTCGAGCAGCATGGCAACCCCAAGTGGGCGGCGCCGCGCGATAGCTGGGTCAGCAACGAGGCGCTGTCATGAGCGACGAAGGAACGCCCTCGCGCCTGACGTACCGCGTGCGCTGGGATGACATGGCCGGCTACAAGGCGGGGCGCATCACGCGCCCGCTGACCGACGTCGAGCTAGAAGCGATGGTGGCGTGGCGCAAGGTGTACGGACGCCGCTGGCGGGCCGCTCTGGGGACCGCGTGGGAGCGTCACGAGTATATGGGCGTCGCCGATCGGCACATCCAGCCGCTTGCGTACTTGCGCAACTCGCGCGGCCCGTCCTGGCTGGTGCGGTTCAAGTTCCCGGCGGGATCGATCCGATGACTCGCCCGGTTTGCGGCCATTGCGGCGAGCGTTATGGCCAGCGGCACACTCACACTGTGACCCTATGTTGGGTCCAGGGGGCGGCGGAGGCTGTTTATGAGGGCAACCTACGCATCGTCAGAAGCGACGCGGTGCGCAAGCGCGCCGATGGCGCATCAATCCGCCACATCGAGGTTTGGGACGGCAAGTCCTGGCTGGGCGGCTATGAGCCGTTCTGCACGCTGCGCTGCGCCCTGAGTTACGCGCGCAAGGCCTATGCGAGGGGATATATTGAGGATGAGGCGCAGAAAAAACTGTCGCAAGGTTGACGGTTTTTGCGTTTAGTGCCATATCAGACCGGGCGGCGCCTACCGCCCGGTTTTCCCTTTCTGGAGTCGAGTTCATGAGCATCACAGTCACGCAAGAGGGCGGCAAATTCATCGCCCGGTTTCCCTTTGACTACGCGACGAAAGACCTCGTTAAGGCCGCCGGTTTCCGGTTCGATCCCGTCAACAAATATTGGTGGACTGGGGACGCGTCAATCGCGGCCCAGCTAGGGAAGGACCCCGGCGAGCTAGCTGCGAACCTCACCGCGCAACGCCAAGCCAAGCACGATCGCGATGCAGCGGCGATCGAGGCCTCCCGCGCGGCCGATGCAGACGTTGATATCCCAGCCCCCGAGGGCTGCAAGTTTGACGCGTACCAGCGCGCGGCGGTCGCTTACGCGATGAATCGCCCGAGCGTTCTGATCGGCGACGAAATGGGACTCGGCAAAACGATCGAGGCTCTGGGCATCATCAACGCCGATCAGAGCATCAAGAGCGTGCTGATCATTTGCCCAGCCACGCCCAAGCTCAATTGGAAGCGCGAGGCCAAGAAATGGCTGGTCCGCGACATGTCTGTCGGCGTGGCCAATGGCGCGTTTCCGGCGACAGATGTCGTGATCATCAACTATGAAATGTTGAGCAAGCATCACGATGCGTTGCGTGCGCGCCAGTGGGACATGCTTGTCTCGGATGAATTTCACTACCTGAAAAATAAGAAGGCGCAGCGCACCTCGCTGGTTTTCGGCAAGTGGGACGCGAAGGCGCGCGCCTGGGAGATCGAGCCGCTCAAGGCGCGGCGCCGGGTGTTTCTGAGCGGAACGCCGTTCCTCAATCGGCCCATCGAGCTTTGGCCGATCGTCCAGGCGCTCGACAAGAAAGGCCTGGGCGCCAATTGGAAGAGCTTCGTGACGCGCTACTGCGCGGGCTATCACGGCTCCTATGGCTGGGACGTGTCCGGCGCGTCGAACCTCGATGAGCTACAGGCGAAGCTTCGCGCGTCGATCATGATTCGCCGCCTTAAGCGCGATGTCCTCAAGGAACTGCCGGCGAAGCGGCGCCAGATCGTGGTTATCGCCCCCGAGGGCGCCGCCGCCAAGAAAGCGCTGGCGCGGGAGAGCGCTGCCGAGGCAGCGTCCGAGAAGCGCCTGGAAGCCCTACGGCTGGCCGTTGAGCTGTCCAAGGCGTCAGAGGACCCAGCCGACTATCGGAACGCCGTGGCGGCCCTGCGTGAGGCCGCAGCGGTGGACTTCGCCGAGATCAGCCGTGTTCGTCATGAGGTCGCGGTCGCCAAGATTCCCCAGCTGATCACGCACCTCGAAGAGTGCATTGAGAATCAGGGCAAGACGATCGTGATGATTTGGCACCACGACGTGGCGAACGCGCTCAAGGCGCATTTCGGCGCGGCCTCCGTGATGGTGACCGGCGAGACGGCGCAGCGGGACCGCATGGCCGAGGTGGATGCGTTCCAGACGAACCCGGCCAAGACGCTGTTTATCGGCTCGATCAAAGCGGCCGGCGTGGCCATCACGCTGACAGCGGCGAGCCTCGTCGTTTTCGGGGAGCTTGATGTCGTCCCCGGCAATATGACGCAGGCCGAGGACCGCGCGCACAGGAGGGGGCAGGATCAGTCAGTGCTGATCCAGCATCTTGTGCTTGACGGGAGCTACGAACAGAGAGCGGCGGAGATCCTCGTCGAGAAGCAGCGCAACCTCGACGCGGCCCTCGACGACAAGGAACGGCTCCCAGACGTCGAGCCGGTTGACGTTCCCCCGGCCGATAGGGCGGGGCCTCCGGCCACTAGGGCGGTCACCCAGGCGCAAGTAGCCGAGGAGGCGGTGAAGATTAGCCCAGAGGCCGTCCTGGCCGTCCACGCGGCTCTGCGTGCGCTGGCTGGCATCTGCGACGGCGCCGCCAGCTTGGATGACATGGGGTTCAACCGCATGGATACGCATGTCGGCAAATCGCTGGCCACGTCCCCCCGGCTCACCGCCAAGCAGGCCGCCCTGGGGCGCAAGATCGTCCTCAAGTACCATCGCCAACTTCCGGCTGATCTCCTAGCGATTATCAAATCCGCTGCGTGACTGCCAGCGCGCGCGCCTCGACGTTTCGTGGCGCGGTCGCGGGCAATCCGCCCGGTGGAGAGTCGAGACGATGACAATAACGAAAAGCGACGCCATCGCGCGCGCGAAGGCCTTGGCAGGGTTTTCAGTGAACGCTGTGCATCACCTGACGCAGGACGACTGGAAGGGGCTAGGGCACGCCCTGATTGGCGTCGAGCGCACGTTGTCCGAGCTGCGCGAATATTGGGAGACCCAGGAGGAAACGCCGCCCAAGTTTAATATGTACGCGCGGGTCAGTCCGCTGGAGCGTCGCGCGATGGATCTCGGCGTCGAGTTCGATCCCGCGCGCAATGCGATCTTTGGCGATGACGCGGACGAGCGCGGATCGGAGGGCTGAGATGGACCTAGAGCACATGATCAAACTCGCCGAGGATCAGGCGCGGCGCGTCCTGATCGGCACGCGCGAGGAGCTGACGCCGCTCTGGCTCGTCCACTCGCAGGGCAAGCTTGAGGTCATCGCCACGCCGTGGGCGAACAGCGACCAAAAGCAGATGACGGTCGAACTCATGCGAGCGCTGATGCGCGAGCAAAGCGCGACCGCCTACAGCCTGCTGACCGAGGCTTGGTACAGCGTGCTGCCAGCCGCAGAGGTGGGGCCGGAATACACGGGACCGCCGCCGAGCGAGCGCGCTGACCGCAAAGAGGCGGTCATCGCCATGGCCGCCTCTCGCGATGGCACGCACATTTACCGTCATTGGGAGATTGTGCGCGACTTCCAGGGACGCACGCGCGAGCTGCGCCGTCTGGACGGTCCCGAGGACCGGATCTCCTCTGGCATCTTCGACAACCTCCTGATGGACGATCGCGGGAGGGCGAATTGACGATCTTAGAAATCGTTTTGGTGCTGCTGGTTGTGAACATAATCGGGCTGATAAGCGGCGCGGTATTTGATGCGCTCAGCGTAGATCGAACTCCAGTTGTGCGAAAGAAACGAGGACGTCTATGAGGCAGCGCTACACCATCGATCTGACCCGATACCCGCTCCAGACCGCGACAGTCGAGGTCGTGTCCGAGGGGCTCGCCGAGGCGCAAGCCAAAGCGCTCGACATGGCGCGCAGCGCTGACTTCCCGTGGGTCACCGAGAACGATCCCGCGCGCGTCACCAAGGTGATCGTCCACGCTGGCGAGGCGCCTGACGGCGGCGTGGTTGATCCCGAGTTCAAGCAGCTCAACGCCGATTTCATGGCAAAGCAAAAGCCAGATGAGCCGGATTGGACCCAGGAAGACGCCTTGCCCGAGACGGTCCGCGCGTGGATGAAAGAGCACGCTAAAGGCGGCGACGCCGAAACGCTCGCCCGCGCGGCGTATGAGCATTTCGCCCGCCCGTACCACATCAGCGTGCTGCGCCAGATGGCGGCGGAGTATCTGCCGTGAGCCGGATTAGGCGCCGCCAATACCCCAAGCATTCGGGCGATGCCTTCGACCGCTTCATCAGCGAGGCGTCAATGGGCGACGACGGCAAGTTTTCGTTCGCGAAAATGGTCGAGCTGTTCAAGGCGCTCGATGCCGAGGAGCTGATCCCGAGCGACGGCAATAATGGAACCAAGCGCATGACGGCGGGGATTCTCCTGCGCTCGATGTTCTCGGATGGGGTTCTCAACTTCAAAGACGGGACGCGCGTGGTTCTCAACCTTGAGGAGTCGAAACAGTGATGGAAGTCGCCCGGATGCGCCGGGGCTGGCGCGTGCGCCTTACAGACAATGAGTACGAGGTCTTGCGCGAGGCGGTGAATCTCGGCCTTGCGGCCATCGACAAGGACGCGCTGCCCTACAAGTTGCGCAAAGTGTTGTGGTCGAACCGCTGGTCGCTGCCGCACGGCCCGCTGACCCCCGACGATGACAGGAGGCCCGCGTGAGCTGGCGGCGGCGCAACCATCTTTACATCGGCTATCGCGACGAGAAGGGCTCCACTCACGTCGAGGTTGACACGAGGGAACTTCCCCTGCGCCTCGACCTCGACAACCACTCCCCTGACGGTTTCGAGTGGGGTTACGGCGGAAGCGGCCCAGCTCAACTCGCGCTCGCGCTCCTGGCGCATGCGACAGGCGACGATGAGTTTGCGCGTAAGTATCATCAAAGATTCAAGTTGAGCTATGTCGCCAGCCTGCCGCAGGACGAGAACTGGTGGATCTTTGCGAAGGAAGTGCGCGAGCGCGCTAAGGCGCTCAAGCTGGGCTAGCGCCCTGCCAGATCGTCAGCGGTGAAAATGCCAAGGGTGACCGCCTTGGCTGTCGCCTGGGCCAGGGTGGCGCAATTCAATTTGTAGCGCGCATTGTCGAGGTAGGTTTTCACCGAGCCGAACGACATTCCAATAATCAGCGCGGCTTCCGCATAGGTCTTGCCGCGCGCAACCCACAGCAGGCATTCGCGCTCGCGTGGCGAGAGGTCGTGAGCCAGCGTTGCGGCCGAGTCCATGCCCCAGTCATATCATCGCCCGATGAATGTGGCGCGGCGCCCGTGCTTGTAAAACAGCATCCACGCGCAATTGTCCTTACCGACATGGGGCGATCCTTCGATCCACTTGACGCGGCCGATCGCGACAACCCGGCGCAGCCGCTTGGCGACGAGGGGGCCGGACGTTTGGTTGAAAAGCCAATCGGCCGACATCAGGAGCCATGTTGGCGCCTGATCCGACAAGTTTTCGATCAGCGGGTGCAGCTCCTTGGGCCTCCCCCAGAAGGGGGGATTCGTAATGAAGATCACTCCAGGCACCGAATAGGGGCTGTAGGAGTGAGAGCGCGCGTCAGTCGGCAGATCGAAGCTGCCAACGAGACGGTGCCCAGAAGCCTCTAGGATGCCCGCCAGCGCCCCTTCGCCGCAGCATGGCTCGATGAACGGGGTTTGCGGCTTGAGCCAGCGCAGCAGTGGCCTGACGGCCTCCACGGGCGTCTGGTAGAGATCTCTCTCGACCCTCGCGAAAGTCGATCGCTTGCCCAACGATTCCCCCATGCGCATCACAAAGTTCAAGTCTATCGTTGGCTGGACCTACGTCCTCAGTGAGGGCTACTGCGTCCTTGGCTATTACCGATCATTTATGACGGCCAAGGCCGCGCTCGCTGACACGCTCAAGCGTCGGGCGGCAAGGTATCCTCAAACGTCAGGTGCTGGGGACCCCGCAGGCGAATAGCCTTGGCGTTGGTGCAGCCGCGCATGTGCAGGCGCAGCTGCACATTGTTGCCGGGGCCGAGCTGATGGTTGAGCCACCCGACGCAATGCGTGTCCTGCATTTCGTGACACGCCATAATCTTCATCTCGCGCCCTTCGAGGTAGGCGGCGAGCGAAGCCATGGGGTCCGCCGCGATCGTCTCCTTGAGGTTACGGTGCCGCTCTTCGGTGTAGCCGTTTGGGATGTCGTGGGGGTTTGTCGCCTTTCTCCAAGGGCAATGCTCGCACTGTCTCAGGCGCTTGAGCTTCCACAGTTCCATGTCGACTTCTCAAATCGTTGATGTAGGCCTCGATCTCGTCAATCGAGCATTGGCACTCGTGAATCGTCGCCTTCAACTTCTCGTCGTGCGGCGTTTTCATTGGCGCACGTTGGTCGGCGGGTCCGGTATCGGCGGCGGCGGCTCGACCGGCTGCATGGCTTTGGTGACAATCGTCCACCGCATACATTCGAGGCCGCCGATCAGGTCCGTTTGCGGGCGGGCGCCAAAATGCCAAGTCCACTTAACGATGCCGGCGGGGTCGATGGTCAGCACAGCGAAGGCGGCGATCGTAGCGTCGTGCGCGCGCTTGAGAACCTCCTCGAACGCCTCGACCGATCGCGGGAAGGGATGAGGAGCCTCTTTCGGGGTCTCGTCGTTCAATGGTGATCTCCCGTATTGAAGTCGGCCTCGATTTGATCGGCGATATGTCTCAGCATCGAAGGCAAGGCGTGTGTGACCTCCAGCGTCGCCTGACAGGCAAAGCCTTCGCCCTTGTTGCCGCCGATCACGATGACGATCACGCCGTTGGCTTTGGTGGCTTCCATGACCTTCGTGGCTTCGTCGTCGTATCTGCCTGGACCCATCATCAGCGGCTCCTCTCGGCTTTGGCCATCGCCTTGATGATGATGGTCAAGCGCGCCTCGATTTCCTTCTCGGTGAGCGCGTCCCGTTGCTCGTATAGCTCGCGCCAGGGCGCGAGCACGGTTCCAGCCATGACGATCTCTGGATGGCCGGCGATGTCGTAGATTTCCTCGTCGGTGAGTGGCCGGAACCTCAGATCGTCGCCAAAAGCTTGGATGTGGCCGCAAGAGAAGCAGATCGAGATCGCACCGGGATGGGGCGCGACATCCTCGCCGTCGGTGACCGAGGCGCAGTCGAGCAGCTTGCCGCACTCAAGACAGGCGGACGGGGGCATACGATGGTCGGGCGCGTGAAGGCGCGCGTTGATCCGCTCGTGCAGACCGCCGCCGCGCCGTTTCTTCTCACCCATCAATGCGCCGTGTGGCTTGGGCAGATCGTGCCATCCATCGACTCTCCATCAATCTGCCGGATCACGCCGGCCGTGAACGCCACCCAGCCCTCGCGGTCCCATCCAAACGTGGCGATGCACTTGTCGTTCGCGTCGACCAGCACGGCCTTGAACGAGCCGCAGCCGCACGGGCACAGGCCCATCCACTGCACCTCTTCGGCGGCCGGGATTGTCTTGCGCGCCATATCAAAAATCCACGTCAGCCACGGGCTCCGAGTCTTCACTCTCGGGCTTCTGGCGGGGTTGTGTTTCGGGAAACGCGCGGAGCGGCTTGCCGGTCCAGTACACTGAGGTCTTTCCCTCGTGGCGCACGACGCCCAGGACGCCCAGCGCCTCCAAGTCCTCGCGCATCCGCTGAATCCGTTTCTTCATGGTTTCCCTCCAGCGCCTGTCGGCGATCTCCGCCTCTGCGGTGGTCTGCTGGTCCGGCGTCAGCGCATCAGATGGGCTCATGTCGCCATAGATCCGCTTGACGTCCTCCCACGGGGCCAGAGAACGCACATAGACAGGCAAGGAAACCTCTCGGGGCACCGGGGTGCCATATCGGCGCTCGCAGTCGAAGAAGGCCTGCATAAACACCTCTTGGGTCTTGTTGAGGCGGAAGCCCTTCAGCTCCTCCTCGCGCCTGACGGCGTCCTTCTCGCCGACCGGCAGGCAGACGCATGACGTGATTTTCTCGCCGTCCTCATCGACGCCGATCGTGATCTGCATCAGCTCGAATTTCATCGTCTTGCCGTCTTCGTCGTCTTTCTGTTTGTCGAGCTTGACCGTCCTGATTCCGGTTTCCTCGTCGCGCTCGACCAAGATCACTTGGCCAACATTCGCGTAGACCGATGTGTGGCCGCGCAGCTTGCCGCCCGCCGCGTTGAGGTGGTGGACGAGCATGACGTGACAACCGCACTTGTCGCTGATTCGCGCGACATTCCCGAGAACCGTCGACATGTCCCGGCCCGAGTTCTCATCGGCGCCTGGGGTTGCGGTCGCGAGCGTATCGATGACGACGAGGCGGAGCGGGTCCTCGAAAACCTTGGCATGAGCTAAGATCTCGGCGATCAGCGAATCGACGTCTTCGGTGGAGTGATAGATATCGATCGGCCGCTGCAACAAGACGAACGGCGTCTCACGGGTCCAGATCCGGCCGTGATGCTGGCGCCAAGCACGCAACCGCTTTTTGACGCCTATCGCGCCCTCGCCCGCTTGATAGACCACCGCGCCATGCTTGACCTTCAAGCCAAAGAGCGGGCGCGCCTCGGCGACGCATAACCCGGTTTCGAGGGCGAGAAATGACTTGCCCGAGCGCGAGGCCCCGGCGACCACGGAAACCTCGTTAGCGGCGAGCCAGCCAGCTACCAGCCAATTGTGCTCCGGGCCAGGATCGTCGAGCTGGTCCAAGTACAAAGCTCCAAACTTGCTGCGGACCGGCTCCTCAAAAATGAAGGCGATGCGCTTGAGGAAATCGGTGCCCGACTCGATCCCGACCGGGTGCTCCAGAACGGCGGGGTAGACGGTCATCAGCCTACCCCGGCATTTGCAGTTCGTGCAAGTGGGCTCATCGACTCTCCTCCAGCAAAATTTGGTTGTAATCCTTGCCGGCCGGCGGCCAGCTGATCTCGACGTTGAGTTCCTGCGCCTGGAAACGGCGCACCGCGACCGCGAGAAGCCCTGCCGTGGCGTAGCTCTCGGAATCGGTGTCGGCGATGATGATCACGGAGCGGATGCCCTGCGGCAGGATGAGGCCTGGAGCCTTCGGGTCTGGCTTGCCGTTGGGCATACGCCTGGGCCGCCCTTCCGGATCGACTAGCGTCTTATGGGCGATTTGGCCGGTCGCGCGGCCGGCGAGGTTCCCCAGGTCGACTGCGGCGGCCAGCATCACCTCTTCGGGGCCGAGCCCGAGCTGATACCAAGCGAGCGCATTCTCCCAGCCCTCCGCTATCGCGATCGTCTCGGCCGGACGCCCGAGACGGATCATGCCGCCGTGTTTCTTGCCGCGAATTTTCTTCGGGCTGTTTCGCGGGCTCCCGGTTGGCGTCCATTTCCGGGGCTCGTTGGGGTCGAGATAGGTCTGGGAGATGCCGATGACGTCGCCGAGCGCGTCTCGGATTATGGCGATCAGAGCTGGTACGCTGGCGAGGAGAACGGGCTCGTTGGAGCCGTTGTCGCCCGCCCCCCAATAATCAAGGGACGCCACAAACCGGAGATCGCCCGTGAGCCAACGCGGCGGGGTCAGGCCGCGCGTCTCGCGCATGTAAGCGTCCGCGTGGGTTGTCCCGTCGAGCGGCTTGGCGCGCTTGATGACGTCGGCGACCTTGGCCTCGTCCGCCGCCGCCTTGGCCTCCAGCGCGGCCCGCTCTTCTGCCTCCCGGCGGGCATATTCGGTCGCCAGCGCGGCGTGCCGTAGCTCTCGTTTCTTGCGCTCGTCCGCGTTCTCGTCGCGGGTCCGATCCGGGCGCGGCGTGCCGGTGATGCGCTCGACCGCCTCGATGAAGTCGCAGCCGACGACATGCATCACGAGATTGATGTTGTCGCCCGCGCCATAGGTGCCTTCGCCGGCGCCTCGACAATTGAAGATCCGCTTTTGCTGATTGACGGCGAAGCGGTCTCGGCCGCCGCAGATCGGGCAGGGGCCGATCCATTCGTGGCCCTCGCGCTTTAGGTGCGCGCCATGCTCGACGGCGACGTCATGGATGTCCCGCGTTCGAGCGAGCGCGATCCAGTTCTCCCATTCGGCTCTACTTGCACGCGCCATTCGCTCGGTCCGCCTTCCGAATTGGGCGCTAAGTTCAACTTCTTATTCGTCTCAGCATCTCCTCGCGGCTGATCTTGCCGCTCAGATATTCCCTCACCGCATCCCGGTCGTAGACCTGGGACGGTTTGCGCGACGCGCCGCGTGGCTGGAATAGCTCAGCCTGCTTGCGCGTCAGTGGCCTGCTTTCCCACTGCCAGACCTCTTTGGGCATCGTCATCGGAACGCCTCGATGAACGTCGCCATCGCCTGCTTGGCGATCGTCTTCACCCAGTCTTGGCGCGGGTGCTTCTGATCGACATTCTGCCATTGGCCGACGATGTGCGTGAACACGTCGGCCGCCGCCTCCATGGCGACGACGCGCTTCAGCTGGGCCTTGCCCTCTTTGCTCTGGCAGTAGAGGAAGCTGTTGGCCTCGAAGCCGGTGCGTAGGCCGCAGGCGCTCTCGATGAGCACGTCGCGGATGAAGCAAAGCATCGCCTCGCGCTTCCGGTCCTTGGCCTCCTCCTCTTCGGCCCTGTGGTCGATGACGGGCGCGTCAGACATTCGCCAGTTCCATCAGCTTGGCGACGAAGGCGTTGGTCTTCTCCCGGCAGATCTGGTCAAGCTCCCTTAGCCGCGCTGGGGAGATGCTGTCGTCGCCGTCGCGCCGCCAATAGTCGATGGTCGCGTGATCGTAAGCGCGATAGAGCTTGCCCAGATCGGTGGCGAGAAACGCCTCATAGCGTTTGCGCATGGCGTGCCATTCGGCGTCGATCATGCGGCCACCCGCCGTCGGAACGGAACAACCTCGACGCACTGCTTGTGCATCAGCTTGGAGATCAGCGGCGCCTTGCCGTGGGCGAGGCTGGCGAACCAGAAGATGCAGCCCGCGTCCGCCTCGTCGTCGTTCATCGGGTTCCAGCCGAGCAACCGGCACATGGCGCGCGAGCGCTTCTTGGCGATCTCGCGCTTGAGCCCGCCATGGCCGATGAAGCCTTTGCGGGCCGTCGTGATCCGGACCATGTGTACGGGTACGCCCTTGAGGCGCGCGGCTGAGCCGATGACCATGACGAGCCCGGTAAGCCGGAGGCGGGACGCCGCGCTCGATTGGCCTTCCTTCCCCCCAAACGGCAACGGTTCCTCCATCCAAATTTCATCCGGACGGTCATCTGTCAGCCGATGGGCGATCCATCTCAAGCACCGGGCGCCAACCTCCAGCTGGTTGTCCCCGCTATCCCCAAACTGTTCGGTTCCGAGCCGTGGAATTTCTCCGGCCTCGCCGGAAGCAAGGCCGCATTGCGTCGCCGCATCGATGGCGAGGATTTTGGGCATGGCCGCCAGCTATTCGGCGGCGGCGGCGTCTTCCGGCGGCTCGTCCTCGCGCACCAGCTCCTCGATGGGATCGCGCCTCTTACGCGGGCGCCGCACCGTGCCAGCCCTTGCCGCATCCATGGCCGCCCTGCCGAGCGGCGAATCAACGAACGTCCCGAGGTGGAGCTGGAGCCGGTCGAGCGCGTGCTGGGTGACCTCGTCCAGCTCGTTTTCAAGCTTCTCCATTTTGCGGAGAAATTCGCGCTGCTTGACGCCCACCTTCAACGCTTTTTTGTCGAACCCCTTGGTTTTGACCGCATCCTCGATGGTGTCCTTGATCGCCTCGTGGATCGGCTTGCACCGGGACATATAGAGGGATTTCTCGGACTGAAGGTCCGCCATGTACCCCTCGATCGCTTGGACGACTTCCTCTGTTTCCTCTTGGGTTGGCCCGTTCGGTCGCTCGGTCATACTGCCTCCTTGGCATCGGGTTTCGACTGGGAGGAGACAGCAAACATCAGATCACTGATATCGACCTCGCCCTCGGTCGCCGCCATGATTTTCTTAAGGTTTTGGCGCTTGGGGATGGTCGCGCCCGAGAGCAGTCGATAGATCGTGGTCGGGTGGACGCCCACCTTCGCCGCGAATTGCTCGGGGTTCATTTCGTTCTTGGCCAGATATTCGCTCAAGCGCATCGCCGCAGGATAGCGCGCGAGTTGCGGTCGATGCAAATTCCATTTGACCGCGTCTTGCACGTTCTGCAAGATGGATTCGCCCATCGGTTAGCTGTTCGGCCGAATCGAGCGCTGGCGTCGGGAACGGCAGCGAGGCAGGCCGCTAAGGCGCGCGCCAATAGCTGGCCGATCCACGGGAGGTCGGGGGGCGGCCCCAGTCAGGGTCGTCCCCCGCAGGAGTCGAAAATGAAATACCGCATTCAGGTGACAGTCAGCGGGGACCGTCTGGCCGCCATCATCGATGCCGCGTTCAAGGGCGCCCAGTGGGACCCGGACCTGAAGGTCTGGCCGGTCGAGGAGGTTGCAGCGATCGAGCCGCCCAAAAAGGCAGCGGTGGGTATTTATGTGTCGTCAGGCGAAATCCTCCACGGCGCCCTGAAGACTGGACCTAAGCGCTGGGGCGAGCTGCGACAGGCCCTCGGGATTGCCGGGTTCGCCGAATCTTCGCTGAACGGCCTGATCGCCAAGTGGCGGAAAGAGGGGAAGATCCGCTCGGACGGTGGATTGTGGAGCCTAAACGATGCCGAAGCGGCGCATGCTGGATGATTTTCCTGACCTTCCGTGGCTCGGCCAATACATCCTGGGCGGCGAGGACGGGCACACGCCAATCCCCTGCTACAGCATGCACAAGTGGGGCCGGTGGCTGGAGGAGCCTGCGCATCGAAGCCTCTGGTGGAGCGGCAACGCGACTAAGTGGGTTTCGACGGTGTTCATGGGCCTCGATCATCGCTGGCACTTGGGCAAGGGGCCGCCGCTTCTGTTCGAGACCATGGCTTTCCAGCAAGAGGGCCGGACGATGAGCTTCTGCGGCGGCCCGCCGGAGCCAGTCCCCGAGACGCTCTGTCAGGAGCGTTATTCGTCTTGGGACGACGCCGAAATCGGGCATCGGGCGGCGGTCCGGAAATACCTCGTCAACCAGAAAACGCGCGCGGTGAAGGTCGATGACAATACCTGACGATCTGCATGGCAAATGGTCGAAGGCCTTCGCCGAGCCGGGAACCAAGGTTCTGATCGGCGCCACGGTCGTCTGCGATATTTGCAGCCAGGATTGGACGAACCGGCCGGAGAGCGGCGGCTTCCTGTTCGGCTCGTATTCCTATTGTCCCAAGTGCGCGGAGCGCGGCCTCGCAGAGATCAAGCGCTGCAACGAAGAGCACTTCATCCACGGCTTCTGTCCGGAGGGCGAGAGCTTCGCCGATTGGGTCCGGCGCATGCGCGGGCCGGATTCCTTTATCCGCGTCACGGTTTTCCAGCGATGAAATATCGGAGAAGGCCGATGGTTAAGCATTCACTCGGCGACGGGCCGATCGAGCCAGAATACATCGAGATGATGAACGCGATGGCGGGCGCTCTCGATGAGATGTTCAATGGCAAAGCCAAGGGCAAGGACCGCAAGACCGGATTCGTCCTTCTCGTGTTTCCCTTCGCCGATCACGAGGGACGGGCGAACTTCATCAGCAATGGCGCTGACCGACGCGACATCGTGACGCTGTTCAAGGAGATGATCGCCCGGTTCGAGGGCCAGCCCGAAACAGAGGGCCACGCGTGATCCCTGAAAGCTTGATAGGTCGCCGGTTCGGACGACTCACTGTCATCGAGCTTCAAGGCGATGGGAGGCGCATCCTCGCTGTCTGTCGTTGTGATTGCGGCGGGCAGAAAACGACGCGGAAAGATCGCTTGAGGTCAGGCACCACTCAATCCTGCGGCTGCCTCATGCTTGAGCGCGCCGCCGCCGCCAAAACTATCCATGGGGCAACTCGGAAAGAGCAGCGGCTAAATCAGAGGCCCCGTCGATGATTCACAGCTGGCCCATAACCTCTCGCGAGCAATGGTTAGCGAGGCGCCGCAGCAATGTGAATGCGTCGGAAGCGGCGGGCCTATTTGGCCCCGATATTCACCCGTACTGGACTCCATTTAAGCTCTGGGCGGCGAAGAGCGGCAAGCTCCCCGATGAGGAAGACAACCCGACGCTGCGGCGCGGGCGCCGGTTCGAGCCGGTCGTCGTCGACATCCTGCGCGAGGATTATCCGAGCTGGAAGCTCGACAAGAGCGACCACTATTTCTGGGACGACGAGACCCGGATCGGCTGCACGCCGGACGCTAGGGCGGTCCGGCCAGAGGACGCCGCCTATGGGGGTGCTGGCATCGTGCAGATCAAAACCGTCGGCCAGTTCGCCTTCAAGCGCCGCTGGCATGACGAGCACGGCAACATTGCGGTGCCCACCTGGGTGGCCGTCCAGGCCTCGATTGAAGCCTATCTGACCGGCGCCAGCTGGGCCGGCGTGGCCGCGATGAAGCTGGGCGATGGCGGCATCGAGGTCGTCTACATCGACATCCCGCTCAAGCCGCACCTTATCCACAAGATCGAGGATCTGACCGGCGAGCTATGGCGCCGGGTGGCCGAGGGAGACCCCTACGATCCGGACTTCGGCCGCGACCGCAAGGTGGTCTTCGATCTCTACGAGGAGGGCACCGGGCCGATCATCGATCTCACGCCCGACGTCGAGTTCCGCGAGATCCTGAACGACAGAGCGCAGCTCAAGCAAGTTGAGAAGGCGGGTGCCGACGCGACGGATCAGCGCAAGATCCTCGACGCGCGAATCATGACCAAGCTGGCCAACGCTCCTGGCGCGCGCTGCGGTTCGCGCGTGGTGACGGTGAAGGTTGTGAAGAAGAAATCATATACCGTGAAGGCGACGCAATACCCGCAAGTTTCGGTCAAGGGAGTCGATGATGGCGGAGTCTAAGGAGCTTACGATCCCGCAGGAGCTGGGCCAGCGGATGACCCAGTTCGAGGCGGCGCTAACCGGGTCTGGCGTCGATCCCAAGAAGTTCGTCCGCGTCATCATGACGGCGATCAACCTCGACCCCAATCTGCTCAACTGCAATCGGCGCAGCCTGATGAACGCGGCCATGAAGGCGGCGAGCGATGGGCTCCTGCCTGACGGCCACGACGGCGCGCTCGTGCCCTTCGACGGCCAAGTGACATGGATGCCAATGGTGGCGGGCGTCCGGAAGAAGGTCCGCCGCTCTGGCGAGGTGACCAGCTGGGACGTTACGGCGGTCCACGCCAAAGACTTCTTCGACTACGAGCTGGGCGATGATCCGTTCATCAAGCACAAGCCCTACATGGCGCCGGAGCTGGTGCGCGCCGACGGCGAAACCGACGAGGATTACAACAAGCGCCTGCGCCGGCATCTCGACCACGGGCTCCTGACCCACGTCTATTCGGTCGCCAAAATCAGAGGCGGCGACAAAAGCCGGGACGTCATGACGCGCGCCGAGGTCGAGCTGGTGCGCGACACGTATGCGCGGAAGAACCGCAAGGGCGAGTTCTCGCCCGCGTGGCGCAAGAGCTTCGACGAGATGGCGAAAAAGACGATCGCGAGGAGGCACGCCAAGCAATTGCCGATGTCCAGCGACATCATGGGTTTGTTATCGCGCGACGATGAGCTATATAATGTCGAGCGAGATCGCGCCGACCGTATTCAAGCGCCGAGCGTACTCGATGACCGCCTAGAGCTTCTCGTCGGAGTCGATCCCGAGACTGGTGAATTTGGTTCTGCTGACCGGGTGTCGACTCCCCTGTCGCAGGAACGCGCGGCCCCCCATGACATCTCCGGAGTAGGCGCCGGAGACGAGGGGGCCGCGCAACCTCTCGAATCCAGGGCGGAGATCCCCCCCGCCCCGGATGGCGCGCCTTCGCACCGCGCGCCGCCAGAGCCGGAAGGGCGCCACTCTCCCGGCTCACAGGCGCCACCGGGAGCATCGCAAACCCCCGCGCCGGCTCCCGGTGGTTCCGCCCCCGATCTTCTGCTGACGCCGCCGGTCGAAGAGCGCGGCGCGGACATGGCCAAGAAAGGCCGTCCCGAGCTGGAGCGCTGGGTAAACGAATTACCCCCAGATGAAATGGCGCGGATCTCCCTGGCCCAGCTCAAGGCATGGCGCAACGTCGCCGACAAGGTGGGCGCGCGGTGACCAAGGAGGAGTGGCTCGCCGATCTGAAGAGGCGCGCCTTGGAGCTGGCGCGCGCCGGGGATCTCCAGCACGCGGTCAGCCTGATCGGCATCGAGGTCAACCGCCGGCAGGACATGAAGGTCCACCACGCTCAGATCTTGGCCGGTACAATGCACGCCATGAGCGATGATTCGCCTGCGGTCATCCGATGGATCGAGTCGATCCAATGATCGCGTGGCTCCAACTCGCCACTGCCGTGATGCAGATCGTGATCCTGATCGCCGTAGGGCTCGGCGCTTGGTACGCGCTCAAGACGAAGAAGAACGTCACCCTAACGCTGAACGCGATCCGGGAATATCGCCGGGAGATTGGATGGCTGATAGCGCGGCTCGACGCGCTGGAGGAACGACAGCTGAAGGACGCGCCCAATGCGCAAAGAGGTTTCGGAAGGTGACCTGATTCAAGTTAACGAGGACGGACCGGCGCACTGGTTCCGCTGTATCCTCGTGGTCAATACGGTGAAGAGCTGGGGGATTCGGGCCTATTGCACGATCCCCAAGGCGCGAGGCGAGCCTGCCGGAGATGCCTTCATGCGCCTGGAATGGAACGAGTTCGATGCGCTAGGCGTGAAGTCGAAGTTCGTCGTCCCGCAGACGATGGATCTGTTTGAAGAGGGAGAGGCCTAATGACACTCACAGACATGCTCGCGTTCGTTTCGACCGCGATACTCGCCCGGTTTGAGGGGCCGAGACCGGACCCAGAGCCAGAGCCGACGCTCAGTCTCGCCGAGTACGATGCGAGGATCGATGCGCTGGAACGCCGGGTCGATGAGCTACTCGACGAGGAACGCCGGGTCGATGAGTTGCTCGACGAGAACAGGCGGCTTCAAGCCCAGATTCATGCGCAGGAGATGCGCCATCGCCTGGAGCGCGATCTCTTGGCGCGGCGGTACATCACCGAAATGCCGCCGCAGATCATGGTCACGGGCGGCGGGGCCGGCGGGCCTCTGACGGTGGGCGTGGGTAGGCCTCTGGTCGCCAGACAGATGGATGAGACGACGCAGCGGCGATTGATGAACGCGCTGAACTCGCAGGCGGCGCAGGCGGGGGCGGAGGCGGCGCAGGCGGCGCAGGCTAGGATGCAGGCTCAGCAGATCACGCCGATGCTCGACTTCTGCAATTGCGTCCCCGCGCGCCACGACGCCTTTCGCGGCGTCATGCTCGGCGACATCAGCGAGTGAGCTAACGGGGGCGCGCCTAGCCCCCAACAAGGAATGAGTCGATGAAAATTGTCTCGCGTCAGAGGCGTGAGTGCGGTGACTGCAACTTATGTTGCAAGCTCTTGCCCGTGAAGGGCCTCAACAAGCCAGCGAACACGCGCTGCAAATTCCAACGCCACTCAGGCTGTCAGGTCTACCACAAGCCCGAGAAAGGGTTCCCGTGGGAGTGCGGCCTATGGAATTGCATTTGGCTGCAAGGCGAAGACACGGGCGATCTGAGCCGCCCTGACCGCAGTCATTGTGTAATTGATATCATGCCCGACTTCGTCACGGCACAGGACCCCAAGCTCGGCGAGATCAAAATCCCCGCCGTCCAGATCTGGGTTGACCCGAAATTTCCTGACGCCCATCGCGATCCCGCGCTGCGGGCGTGGCTGATCCGGCGCACGGGATTCGTCGGCCTCGTCCGCTTCGACAACGAGAACGGGATGGTGCTGGTTCCGCCGTACATGATGGACAATGGCGAGTGGCTGGAGAAGACGCACGGCAATGTGCAAGAGGGAAACCATTCGTTCGCCCAGGTTCTCCAAGCTCTAGGTGGAGCATGAGGCGCGCGGCCCTGGCTGTGATCGCCATCACACTGGCGACGGACCCGGCCGCCGCATGTCGCATGCACAGCATCTGGCACTACCCTTTTCCGCAACGCTGCTTCACCGCCTATGCGCCGCAGCCCCTCGTCCATCGGGCCGAGGAGCAAGACCACGACTGGAAGGTCGAGATCGTCAAGCTGCCGCCGACTTGGAAGCTCGATGACGAGCCGCCCGCCGAAGACCCTGACCGGGCCAGGGGCCTCAACAAGCTAAAGGAGCAACTGAAATGAGTGACGAGTTGAACCAGACGTGGCGACCCACCATCGAAGGACAAGCCGAGGTTCGCGCCGGCGCCGGCGTCGGCATCCCCGCAACCCCGACGCGCGAGCCCACGCGCGAGATCCCCGCCTTCAAGCGCATGCTCGGCGCCATCCCGCCAAGCGAAAAGGAGATCCTGGGCGACGCAGACCACGGCATCGCCGCCGCCGCCAACGGCAATGCCAAGAAGCGCTCCGAGGCGCGGCGAGATGCCATTCTCATGGTCGCGCTGGCGATCCATCGGCGGGGCGAGAGCCCGATCAGCGACTGGTCGACGAAGGACGCGGACACGGCCTACAGCATCGCGGACATGTTGATTTCGCTTGAAGGGTAAGGCATAAGCTGTGGCAGGCATGGCAGAGCTGGGCTCGGCGCGGCATGGCGCGGTTAGGCGCGGCGTCGCTCGGCAAGGCACGGCAGGCGTGGCAGGCCGTGCATTTAGGAGGGGCGGGCACCTAACCCGCCCCTCCTTCTCAACGCGGTTAGGTAATTTTTCCCAGGCCTAGCGCTAAAACAGAACGTGCAAATTGTTCAAATTTGCGTTACACGCGAATTGAGCCGGGTCCCACAACCCGGCTTTGCCCCCGGCGCCGCCTCGCCTGGGGGCACTTCGGGAGACCGCCTTCAATAGATTTTTACCTCCTACGGAAGCGCGGTCTCCCTCTTTTAAAACCGAGTCGCCCCGCAGAGGGGCGTGGATCGAAACTAGCCTAGCCTGCCTGTCAGCAGCAAGACGACGACGATGATCAGCAGGATGCCGATCAGGCTGATGCCGCCGTTGCCAAAGCCGTAGCCCGGTTGCCAGGGTGCGCCGGAGTAGAAGCGCGGGCCGACGCCTCCAATCAGGATGATGATCAGGATGATGAGGAGGAGGGTTCCCAGGCTCATGGCTTATCCCTCGGGCGACCAAGCCAATGCGCCACCACGGCGCCGAACGCTGCGACCAGCGCGCCGATGACCATCGACGTCGCTTCGTCCACGGGGATTGTATAGAACAGGCACACTGCGACGACCGCGAAAAACGAAACCGTCACCAAGATCGAGATCGTCAGCGTGCCGTGGGTCGGATCGAACTTGCCGGCGACGAACAGCAAGGCCGCCGTGAATACGATGCCGATCCCGATCCCCATGGCGCCTGGATAATCGAGAACTTTGGGCGACGGCGGCGCGTTGATCAGATCGCCAGGGCTCACGACTTCATCACGCGGGCGACGCCGTACATGCCGATCGCCATCCCCCCGATTTCTAGCGCGGTCCGGAAGATGTGCTCCGGCGCGCACAGCTCGGTCTGGGCGATCCCGCTGTGCGCTAGCGAGAAGCATTGGCGCACCGCATAGAAGTCCATCGCCGCAAAAACCCCAAGGATCGCCAGCGCGCCGCAGATCGCGATGATGCCGCTGACATGCGCCATCTCATTTTAGGAGGTCGTCGCTGTCGGCTCGGGCATGCACGGGCACTCGGGAAGCCCAGGCAGCTCAGCCTCTTCTAGCGGCGGCGCCGCAGGCACCTGTTTCAGCGCCTTCTTGAACTTGGAATAGTAGCCAGCGATGAGGTCCATCTTGTCGGTGCCGTTGACGATCCGGCGCGCGTTGCGCGGGTCCTCGACCGTCGCATTGAAGTATTTGGGCAACCCGACTCCCGTGAACCAGCCATGAATCATCCCGTCATAACTGACCAGGGCTGACGTCTGCGGGTGCAGCATCAGATGCGCTTCAGGGTGGATGTTGGCGTGGACGTTGTAGCGGTCTTTGAGGAATTTCTGGCCGTTTTTGTAATTTTCTTCCCAGGTGAGCTGGACGTGGCCGCGCCCGTAATATCGCTGGCCATGCGGCCCCGCCGGCTGGCCGTAGCTCTTGCCGGAGCCTTTGCCGTATTCCTCGATCGGCTGCATCGTCTCAGCGGTTTCGTGAAAGAAAGTCGCCAGGGCGTAGGCCAGCCAGTTGGTGCCGTCGCGCGGATTGGCCGCCTCGAAATGCAGCTCCCACACTTCGAGGAGATAGTTCATCCCGTCGACCTGAGACTGGGTCAGGTTGCCGCGAAAGAGATCCTTTCGGACCGTGTCGAAGAAGTGCTTACGATCATACGGCATGGGGGATTCTCCCACTGCCGAACGGCTAGCCCGACATGCTTATGCCATAGACCGATGACGGTTGTCCCCATTCGCGATTCGTTCTTCGAGAACGATCAGAGAACCAGCAAGGCAATGCCCCGGATCACGAGCGCGGCGCCTGGGCCGAACAGGACTGCCCAGCCCAGGACGTTGCCGGTCAATCTCCAGATCAGCATGCTGAGCGCGAGCGCGATCAGTCCATTGACGAAGAAGCCCGCCGCGCGATGGAGCGTCGACTCATCCATGCCATCAGCCCAAAGCCAAAGATCAGCATCACCCATGTGGACGGCTCGGGGATGGTGCCTGCGCCGCCTGCGCCGCCGCCGCCACCCCCTGCGAAGCCGCCAATGCCGCCGACATGCGGCGGATCGCCGATCACTGGGGCGCCGGGATCATCAAAGCCAAGCAGCTTCTGCAAGGCCGGGGAGAGATCGGCAGCGGCGGTGTCCACCTTCTTTTCCTCGCACAACAGAGAAATATCATTCGATGAGCATGGCACGGGGCAGACGCCACCGACCATCGCCGTCATGCAAGGCGTGGTCGAGTCGGTCGCGCCGCCGCCCGACGAAGAGCCGCCATCGTTGAAAGTAACCGTTGGCGGCAACGGCGGCTGAGCCACCGAAGTGTTGAAATTCATTGCTGGCGGCGGATCGGCCTCAACGCGATGGATTTCGTTGGTGTCGTACACCGTGCGCCAAAATAAGTGCTTGTCGTTCTTTTGAACGTCGTCAGGATCGATTGGCTTGAGTTTGGCGACCACGGCGGGCGGCCACGGCATGTGGGGATAGCTGGCTTTGGTGATTACCTTGGTGACGGCCGATGCAAGGTCGTCGGCCATCTGCCGCGCGCGACGGACGAGCGATTCTGGTTCAGCAACCGTATCGATGAGCAGCAGCATCCCCAGCATCGGCGCGCCGAATGCCAAGGGATACTGGACGGCTTTGCGCATGGCTCATCCCCGTGAACCAGCCTACTTGGTGACCGCCGAAGTTGAAGTGGTGAGATTGCCAATCGCCACTGCGCGGGCTTTGGCAATGCCGATATCCTTACCACTCGGCGTCACCCTCTCCGACGTGCTGGCAGTGGCCTTCGCATAAGCGAAGTGCGTGCCGGTCGCTGATGCGGTGGAGCTGGCCGACACCGTGCCAGCGTCGGTTCTGGTGCGCGACCACGACACCTCCCGGCCACTATTCGACACGCCTTGCTTCGACACGGTGATCGTCCCCGGCGACTTGTCGATGGTCAGCGTCGAGCCGTTGGGCAAGACGCGGGTGATGTCCTGCGCGTAAGCGGCGCTAGCCAGAGCGACAGCGCCCAGCGCAATTCCCAATCGTTTCATCGCTCCCTCCTCAGTGCGTGGTCGTCGCTCCATTGCTGACATTGCCAGCGCCGACCGCTGCGGCTGCGCCGCCTGCGCCCGTGCCAGACGCCGAGGTCAGCGCCACTGCGCCCGCCCGCGACGTGCCGTTGCCTGGGTTGCTCGCCGCCGAATTGCCAAAGGCGCTTGCCGTTGGATTCGCTCCTGCGCCAGCCGAGGTCGAGATCGAGATCGTCGGCGTATGGCCAACTGCCGTGCCGCCGCCGATATTGGTGGTGACGCCCTGGCCTGCCGCAGTCGGCGCCGCTCCAGGCTTAGGCAGACTGACTGACCCGGCAGTGGCGGCTGACGCGGCCAGCGTCATGCCCAGAAATAAAAGTGCGTATCGCTTCATCACATCGCCCTCCATGAGAGAGAAGAAAGCCCCCGCCCGGTCTTGGGAGCGGGGGCTGTTTGACGACGGCTTAGTGAACGCCCGCGCCTGCGCCAAACGCCGAGCCGGTGGTGAAGGTGGCCGCATGGCCAACGCTCGCGCCTGCCGAGTTGGTGGTCGCGGCGCCGAAGCCGACCGTAACGCCGGGGCGGGAAACGCCAACGCCAAGACCGGCCGAGGCATTGCTGGCCGAACCAGCACCGCGCCCGACCGTGACCACGCTGGACGTGGACGTGGCCGCGCCGACCGCAGCCGAAGCGGCGTAAGCCACATCCGCGAGAGCAAACAATGCAACCGTTGCCAGAAGAATGCGCTTCATAGTGTCACCCATGCCTTTAATGGGCGAAGCCGTCGCCCCGGAATCCGGACGCAAATAGAGCGTCCGGAATTGATAAATTTCGTTGAAAAAGCCCCAGCCCTACGCCCGCCCCTATGCGAATGCGGCCAACCTGTCCTTGCGGGACTTCCTGACACCAAGGAACGCCATCAGGCCGAAGCCGAGCAGCATCATCGCCCAGGTCTTCGTCTCTGGAATGCTAGTCGTTAGCTGGGCCGAACCGCCGAACGATTGCCTCGCTGCCGTGAAGTCGACGGCGAATTGGATTTCATCCTCGGTGAATGCACCAGTCGCTGCCGAGACCGGGCCAAAAGAGCCGTCAAGCAGCCCGACAGGGAACGTGTGCGAGGCGAGCAGCACGCCATCTGCGAACGTGCGCTCGGTTGTCGGGCCGGGATCGTTGACCAGCCCGTTGACCGTGAAGGTCGATTGCGTGTTCCCGGTCCCAGCCACGGCGCTTTGAATGACGTCAAACGTCAGTTCGTGCGAGCCCGTGAAGCCGGCCGAAGCGGTGGCGTCGAGCGTGACGCTGGACAGGTCCGCATTGGGCAGGATGGGTGAGCCCTGCGCGTTGATGGTGATGTTGGCGAAGTTGGCGTCGTTGGTGGTGAGGCTCGCCGCGCCCGTGGTGATTCCCGTGACGTTGTCGATCAGCGTCCCATTATCGAAGATCTCGATTTGCAGCGTCGCATGAGCGGGCGAAACGCCGATCGCAGCGAGCATCGCGGCGGACAAAAGAAGCTTGTGCATTACATCATCCCGTGTTTCAGCTGTAGGTCCCCCCTACAACTCTACAAACACAGTTTGATAACACTCACTCGCACGGGGCGCCAAATCCGTCGCAATTTCGACGTAAAAAGGTCGGCAGCGGCGGCGCCGTGGGAGGTACGCGCCGCCGCCGCTTTAATCGCCTACTGCCCCTGCGCGAGAGACCTCAGCGATTCGGCGGTGTTTACCGCTTCGGCTGGGCCGTCGGAGGCAAGCCCTGATCCGGACGCGGCGGGGCTCCTGGCGGGCGGGGCAGGCCTTGGCCAGGACGCGGCGGGCGGCCGGTCGGGGGCAAGGGTTGGCCTGCGGTCGGCGGACGAGGGCGTGTCGGAGGCAAGCCTTGGTCCGGATGCTCTTCGCCGACGCCGTAGCCCGGATCGACCGGGCGCTCCGGAATGTCGATCACCGCGTAGCGCGAGCCGACGCCGGAAATCCAGACCACAGCAATCGCCTTGCCGGCGGGAATGCTGGGCGGCAGCGGCGGCCAGATAGTGCCTGGGGGAAGCTCCGGAATGCCCGGTGGCACTTCCGGCGGCAAACCCTGATCCGGGTGCTCGGGATCGACCGGGAAGACCGGGAGCTGACCCGCCTCGCCGCCGCCCTCGACGCCGTAGCCCGGATCGACCGGGCGACCGCCCCAGCCGCCGCCGGGAAGCCCCTGGTCAGGATGGCCAGGGAACCCGCCCCAAGAGCCAGGAGGCCGGTTGCCGACGTGAGGAGGGCGACCGCCGCCCGGAATGCCGTATCCTGGGTCAACGCCTTCATCGACGCCGTAATCGGGATCGACGGGGCGTCCTGCATGATCAAAATGAACGGGGGTAATCCAGACTAATTGCTTTCCTCTTGCCATTACGTTTCTCCTTTGGGGGGTTTCTTCCCTTTCAGCGCCTTGCGAGTAGCACGATTCGATGACGCCCGGGCTACCGTCAACGCGCGAGATCACCGATCCCCTCTCATTTGACGACCTTCAGGCCACTCGGCTTCGGCGGCCCATCCCCTCGCGGCTTAAGCTTGCGGCTCGACAGCGCACGTTTGTGGAGCTGGTATCTCCGCTCGCCTTCTGGCGATCGGTAATCGAGGGTCGTAACGATCGAGTACCGCAACAGAGATCTGAGCGCCTTCCGGATCGCTTGCAGCTGATTGTCAGTGACCTCTCGGGGCTCCTCATACCCATAGATGTGACACGCCAGCTGAACTGGAGTCTGATCTTCCACGAAGCGGCCGAGCTTCCTTTCCGACGCGAGCCGGAGTCGCTCAACGATCGCCAACTGCACCCTACCTAATCCACGAGGCATGCTTATCGTCCCTTTATCGGCCTTGCTTATCGTCATGCCATTACGATAAACGGGACCATAACGAAACGATAAGTGAGCATGACCGATGAGCGACCGGATCTCGGACCTGATCAAAGATGCCGTTGCCGATGTCCACCGCGCCGTCCCACTTGAGGACGCAGTCTGGGAAGCCCTTCCGGAAAAAACCCGCGAGCGCCTGGGTCGGGTCCGACTGCGTCAGCTGATCGCAATTGAGCTGAACGATCCGGACCAGCTGATGCTTGCCTTCGACGGCGAGCGCTATTTGGCCGAGGAATTGGCCCCTGATATTTTGGAGCATGAAGCCCAGTCATTGAGAGCAAGGGCTGCGGGCATGATCCGCCGAGCGGAGCGGCTTGAGGCGAAAGCGCGGCAGCGGCGCGAGGGCTGATCTTGCAGTTCGTGCAAATCACGCTATATTTGGGTGGCCTACAGGAGTCGAAACCATGAGCCTAGCCGACCACGCGGACGAATTGCGGCGCGAGCAAATCCGCACAGACATCGCGCGCAAAACCCAAGAAATTATTTTCGAGCCGCGCAAGTACCGCATTCAGTTCGCGGCTCTTATGGTCAGTCTCCTTGTCGCCGGAGGCGTCATTGGCGGCGTGATCGTGACCTACTTGAATGCCCATCAACCCGCCCCGCAGCCGATCATCATCACCTTGCCCAACGAGAAGCTGGGGAGATAGGGCGATGGCAAGCTTGTGGGTCCTGTTTTTCACGATGATGTTTTCGCTCGCCCTTGCGGTGGGTGGCGGCGCGTTAGGCGTGGTGCTTTGGGCGATCTTTTGGGTGACGCTCGTGGGGGTAATTTCCGTCATCGCTATGATAGTCCGGTCGGCCCGCGACGCGAGGATTTCCGCCCATCGTCCAACCGCAGCCGAGCGAAAGCATGACTTGACAGTACTCGCGAGTGTCGCCGTCGTTCTCTGCTCCATCCTCGGAGCACTGTTCCTCGTCTTGCCTCATTGACCGTCGCCCTCTTGATCCGCGAGACCACTGAGAGCGCCAAGGCCGACTGGAACCGCAGTCCGGAACGGCGAGGCGGGCGTGGGAGTTTGGTAACCCGGCGCCCTGGACATTGTTTGCTGGATGATCGGGCTGAGTTGGGGCTGCCGCCAGTTTGCGGCTCGCCGCGCGATCCCCTTTGCGGCGGGGTAAGCAAAAGCACCAAGCGTGCCGCCGATAACCCGACCGGGCAGGCCGCCTATATGGTGCCCCAATTCGCCGCCGACTTTCGCGCCCTCGATCACTGGGTATAGCGCCCCAAAGGCGCCGCTCCCGCCATGACCGCCAGCTGGCCCAGCAAAATTCTCTAGGGCATTCCCGAGCGGCGTTCCGTGGGCGTACTCGGTCAGACTTTGTCTGTCTTCATCTGGGAACCCACGTAACTGCTTGTCGATCACGCTCGGGCGAACAAGATTCGTGACTTGCGCTCGCGCCGAAGGTCTCCCCGGCAGCGCGGCGTCCGTCTGGATGTCCGCTAACTTCTGGCCTCGCCTAGCCGCGCCGAAATTTGCGTCAGCCGTCTTGTAAGTTTGCGCGGCCAAAATGGGATCACCCGAGTGGATGGTCCCTGGTGGTGGGTTCCGGATGAAACCTTTGATCGAGCGTTGCGTGTCTGCGGCGGCCGAACGCAACTTATCCACGCCGCCGGGAAGAATTTTACCGACCCCGCCGAGATCGTCATCGAGGGAAGTTAGCTCTTTTAGCGGAACATGAACGGCATTCGCCGGAGGATTGGCGAGCTTATTCAGCCGCGACACAACCGGGCCAATATCCGCCGATCCATAGTTCTTGTAGAGGTTCTGCAAGTGCCAATTGGCCCAGGCGGCGACCCCTGACGGCGTGAAGTTTGCCGGGATATTATTCGCGGTCGTGTATTGGTTCTTGGCGATCGTTTCCAATTCCTTGGGAGACTGGCTAGCCGCAGGCGCACCGCCAGGAGCCCCGAAGCGGTTGGCGATGCCGGAACCAGTCAGGCCGCCAACGCCGCCACCGACAAAACCGCTGGCGGTCTCGATCGTCTGGGCTGCGTCGGGGTGCTGCGCGCGAAAGTTGGGATAGAGATCGATGGCCTTGGACGCGGCGTCGCGCCCCGCCACACCGCCGAATCCGCCTCCCATCCCGCCAACCCCAGCGCCCGCGAGCTGTCTGCCGATGCTGATTGACGACGGCACGCCCCTTAATGCCCCGACCCCAGCAAAGATGCCTCGACCCATCAGCGCTTGCGTTCCGACGTCGCCTGCGCTTCGCGCGAGGCGCTCCGCCTCGTTCTGCGGTGGGTAATTGTTGGGGTTGAGCTGCGGGCTGATTTTCTCCCCGGCCTGCTGCATTAGCCAGTCGGAGCCACCAACGACGGGCTGATCGCGCTTCGGCATATCGCTGAACGACACTCCGGGGCCGAAAACGCTCCAGAATTTCGGGTTATTCACCACGTCATGCACCGTGGTGCCGAGATCGACCGGCGTCCCGGCGACGTGATAGGGCGCGGATTCAGCGCCCCGGCCGAACTGCGCGGCCACCCCGCCTGCCGTAACTGGCGCCGCCCCAGGTTTCGGCGCCCCTGGGACATAGGGCGTCGTTTCCGAAGGGGCAGGAAGATCAGTTGACCCCGCTGCCACGGGCGGCGCTGCCACAGGCGGCGCCCCAGCTGATGGGACATAGGGCGTCGTTTCGGATTGATCGGGGATGGTCAGGTCAGGGTTGGTGTCGTTGGCCATCTTAGTTCAACGGGTTGCCCTTCGCGTCCCACACCTTGCCGCTCTCGCGGTCGAAAACTCGACCATCTTTGGCCTTCTCCAGCTTGGCGCCGGTGACTTGAGCATAGGTGTCAGGCGTCATGCCCATGAACACTGGCGTGTTCTTGCGCGCCTCGGACCGATAGGGATCAAGCGAGGCGTGTGTCTTCATCCAGGCGTTCTCAGCCTTGGTAACGTTGAGTGAACCGCTCCCCATGACCGAGTCCATCATCTCCTTGCTGTATTTGAGCCGCGCCAGGGTCTCGGTGATGATCTTCCAGTTGGCTGCCGGATCGTTGGTTGGCGTCGGCGAAGTCGTCAACGCCTCTTGCATGATGGACCTGGGCGCCTTGTTAGCTCCGCTGGACTGCATCTTTTGGAAGGCGGCATCGACCGCCGTCTTCATGGCGGCGTCATAACCGGCCTTGTCCCACCCCTGCGGCAGAACACCGCCGAGGCCGAAGCGATCGGCGAAGCCCTGAATTTCGCCGATGTCTCCCGCGCCGGTTCCGGATCGATAGTGCTGGTAGATCTTCCCGAGCTGCTGAAGCATCTCGACATTGCTCTGATAGTCGCCAGTGAACTCGTCAGCCCTCTTCTGGTACTCGGTAAAGCCAGCCTTTTGCGCTTCGATTTTCGCGCCGTAGGGGGCCGAGGTTTTCTCGAAATTCTTCTGCGCGGCGTCGCTCAGCTCCTTAGCCTGTGCCCGCATATCCTCGGCCGTGTGCGTGCCCATCAATCTGTCGTCGAGTTCCGCGTCTTGAGCCTTCGTGTATAGATCCTGGGCCTGCTTGTAGAGCGGGTCGTCCTCGATCCTCGGGGCCGCATCTGGGTCCGCAGGAGCCGGACCGGAAGGAGCGGCGGCACCTCCGGATGGCGCGCTGGGGCCGCTAGGAGCCCCGCTGGAGCCCGAGCCGCCGCCGAGGGTCGTAAGGGGCTGGGTAGGCTGGAGGCCCTGTCCTGGGCCTCCTGTGGGCGCTGGCGAGGGCGCGCCGCTGGTCCCGCCGGGGATCAGACCTTTCTGGCGCATCCTCTCAATCATGAGCTTGTTCATCAGCGACGCAGTCTGGAGCTGCTGGGCCTTCAGATCCGCGTCCGCGCCATGATCGCGCGCTTCCTGCGACAGGTTGTTGATCTGCGCCTGCGTCTGGCCCCAGCTCTTCTCCAGCTCTTTCTGCGACTGGAGGTATTTGTTCCCGGCCTCGAAGCCTTCGCCGATCCCCACGCCGAGCCACGGCGAGCGCGAAGCCATCATCCCCGCGCCGACCGTCATCATGTAGCCGAACGGATCGTGCCGGATCTCGTCGCCCATGGTGGGCGCCTGAAGATTGGCCCGGTTCAGCTGCCCAGGAGGCGGACTGCCCTGGCCAGGAGGAATCTGGAAGCCGCCGCCGTAGGCTTCCGTGCTCGCCTGCGCGGGCTGAGCTGCCGCAGACGGGACATCAGCGCCGGCCACCGCAGTCGGCGCGCCGCCCGTTAGCTTGTCGGCTTGGGCCTTCGTCGACCAATCGTGCCAGCCGTGCGCGGCGGTGTAATCCGCAACGAATTTGATCTGTTGCGGCACGGTCGACGGATCGCGCGCATCGAGGCCGGTCTGCTTGGTGAACTCATCACCGAGACCGGGGTGCGGATACTTCTGACTGACCCCGCCGTAGTGCAGCATGTACGGCCCGAAGGACGAGCCGCCGTCGCCGACATAGTTCTTGCCCATGCTGCTTTCGAGCGAGGAGATCGTCGAGGCGTATCCCGCTCGATTGCCGAAATTCTGATTGATGAGGTCAGAGACGTTCCCGCCTCCGCCTCCTTTGCCTGCGCCCGTCGCGGGAGCGGCCGCTACTTGGCCAGGGGGCGGAGCCCCTGCAACCTCGGCATCGAGCGCATCGAGGTCCGGCGTCCCGCCATCGGAAAAGCCACCGCGTAGGGAGCCAAGCCCCACGCCACCTCCCATCGCAAAGCCGAAATCATCGCCCATGGACAGACCGAGCGAGGCGTCGTCCATATTCGGCGTGCCCGCCATGTCGCCCCAGCCTCCGGAGAGGTCACTCGGGTCGCCGCCGGTCAGGCCCGATGAGCCGTCCCCGCCCCCGCCCCCGCCTTGCGATTGGCCGCCGAGGCCTTTGATACCGCTGGTAAGGCTCTGGATGTTCTTGCCGAGGTCGCCTCCCGGTTGCTGCCCCTGCCCCGGCGGCTCCGGCGGCTTGGGCGCCTGGGGCGCCTGGGGCGGGCCTTGTCCTCTCGGCCCCTGCGTCACGGCGGCGTCAATCGCCGCCAGGAACGGATCGACCCCGGCCTCTCCGCCGGTTTGGAAGCCAGCGCGGTCGCCGCCGCCGAACAGATCGCCGAACCCCATGCCTCGACCCTGCGAGGTCTGGCCTGTCACGCCCTCGCCCTGCGGGGTGTAGGCGCCCGCGTTCATGACGGGCGAGGAGCCCATGACGCCGCCGCCGCCCTGATAATTCGCTACCCCCTCCGGCCCCATCTGGGTGGGGTTCGTGGACAGCTGTGGCCCGTAGGGCCTCGGACTGGCTACCCCCTCCGGCCCCATCTGGGTCGGGATGATTCTCCCCGACGCCCCTCTCCCCGCCGCGTGGCCCGCCGCGAATCCTGCCGCGTGCGCTCTGCTGGCGATATGGCGCGCCACCGCAATCGCTGGGTGCTCCGGCGCTTCAGCGCGCGCGTTCGGGCTGATCCCTGCGCCAGCTGCGCCGCCGGCTCCCGGGACATAGGTTGCGCCGCGCGCGTTGCCGGTGGTCGGCGTGTAGTGGCCCGAGAGGTCAAGCGCGGAGATCGGCGGCCCGCCCATGTTGGAGACCTGGGTAAAGTGAGGGCCGCCGCCTCCGCCCCCGCTTGCGCCCTGGAAGCTAGGCGCTTGGGCGACAGCTCGCGGATCGATCTGGGCGCGCTGCGGAGAGCCGCCGCCGAGATCGAACGTATCATCGGGAAGCGCGGAGAAGTCCGGCGTCCTAACCGCTCCCTGGCCTGGGTCCCCGCCGAAGATCGAGTTCCAATCGATATCGCTGAGATCGGGCGAGGCAGGGGTGCCAGTGGGTGCCTCCATGACGTTGCCCGCGCCACCGCCGATCGGGATCGAGCCGCCGTCATCGCGGCCGATCCGGCCTCCGTAGTAGCGAGGAACCCGCCCGCCGCGCGCCTCGGCGGCGATCCCGTGGCCACCGCCTCGGAAGACGCCCGGGAGGTCGACGTCCCAGCCACTGTGCATGGGCGCTTCGTCGCCGGACGGCGGCGGGAGCGCCTGCATCGAGTGCGGCCCTAGCAAAGTGTGCTGCCCGCCAGGATCGGCGCCAATGAGCCTCGGCGCCATCAGCGGTCGCCCCGCCTCTGAAAATTCGGCGCTCTCGCGGGGGCTCTCGACCTCGGCCGAAGGCTTGTTCCATTCCTGCGTGCCATCAAGCGGCGGCGCGACCGTTGTCAGGCCACGAGATCTCGAAGGCAGTTCCTCCTTCGGCAAACCGCCCCACCACGACGCCGAGGCCAGCGGTCCCGGTGGCGTGCCAGCCGCCGCTGCGGGCACCATGCCCAAACTCGGGAAGCCCATGCCGCCGCCGCGCGAAGACGGAATGGTCGGATTGGCCACGCCCCCAGGAAAGGCGTTCGGCGAGGTCTGGAGCGGCACCCGCGCTGGCGGCCTCATCGGCAAGCCATCAGGGGTTGCGTTTCCCGGCCCAGGAGTCGGCCAGCCGGGATAGCGCGCGGTCGAAGGATGGTCGGGCGGGGTGATGTCGTGATGCTGGCCGGTCACCGGGTCCGGGGCGATGACGCGAGGCCGCACGATGCCACGCTGGGCCGCCGCCTGGGCGCGCGCCTGCCCGAGCTGGCGCTGGATCTGGATGGCGCGCGGCGCTTGCTGCGGCTGCTGCCCGCCGCCGAACATGTGCGAGAGATCGAGCGCGGTATAGGTCGGCGGGGTGCGCGCCGGGTTCGCGGTCGGCTGGTAGGTGGTGAATTGCGGGAAGCCGCCGCGCTGGAAGCCGGATCTCATGCTCACTCCTCCGCCGTCTGCTTTTCCCGTCGCGAGCCCCGGCGCGGCGGTGGCCGCTACGGTCGACACGGCCGGGTCGGGCACCCATTCATTTTGAAAGACGTTTCCGATCTGAGCGCCCATGCCCAGGTTTTCGCCCCCGGCTGCACCGCCAGTGGTCGTCCCGCCAACTGATTGCCAATGCCCCGCTGGTTGCTGTTGCGCGGCGGGCTTGGCGGCGGCGGCGGCCACCGGAGATGTCGCAGGCGGAGCGCCGGTCGATCCCGGCGTGTAGCCGGGGCCGAACAGGCCCGAGAGCGACTTCTCGGCCGCGCCGAACTGCGGCGAGTTCTGGAGGTTCCCATAGTCCGGCTGCGGCGCGTTGGTGTCCGGCGGCATCCATTGCCCGCCGCCGATCGCGTTCAGCTGGTCGAGATCCAGCCCGTAGTAGGGGGTCTTCGACCCCGCCGTCGCCTCGCCGAACAACGCCTCGGATACACCAGCGGCAGGGTTCAGGAGATCCCCCGGCTGCCAGCCTTGGGTGTAGCTGGACTGGCCGCTCGTGCCGATCGGAATGGCTTCCTCTGGGGTAGTGATGGCCGTGCCGCCGCCTTGGAAGCTCGGGCGGGCCTCGCCTCCGCTAAGACCATACTGCTGCAACTGGCGAAACGAAGACTGTGGCAAATTCTGCTGCGGCGGAGGCGCCTGCGGCGCAGGCTGATATGGAGGCTCCCACCCAGGCGGACGCGACATGGCCGTAGTCGGTTCCGGACGGACATTGGAGCCGCCCATGAGAGCGAACGTGCCCATGCCCATCCGCGCGCCAGGATCGCCGCTAAACATGAGATCCGAGCCCGGAGACATCGCGCCGCCGCCGCCCATCCCGCCCATGGCGCCCAGCCCCGCCATGCTCGCCGGCGGCGCGCCGCCAGAGGCAAAGTGACCGCGATCGGCCGCGTCTTCGGTCGCGCCGCCGTAGTCGATGCCAAGCAGATCGCCCATGCCGATCCGCTGGACGCTGCCTGGATGGTGATAGGCCTCTTCTTGCGCCAGCAAGCCGATCTGGGTGCGCGGGTCACCCTTGAAGTTGTACCTGTAGATTTTCTGATTGTCGTAGGTCTCGCCGATCGGCTCGATGTTCTCCTTCGCGCGCTCGTCGGAGAGCGACATTATGCTGCCCAGGAGCCCAACGCCTTGCGAGGCCGCGCCGAGCCCCTGAGTGATCGCGTTCGGCCCAGGAGAGGTCGTGGTGCTGGAGCCCTGGCCGCCGGAGAGGCTTCCGGTTCCCTCGATGATGTTGCCGAGCCAGCCGGTGGTGGTGAACGGATACGATTGCCCAGTCTGGTACATGTTCTGGGCGGCGGTATCGATCGCCTGCTGTTCGGTCTGCGGGATCGTGCCGGCTTGGATCTGCGCTTGGCCGCCCTGAAGCCCTGCTTGCTGCTCAGACAGGCCGATCTGCCCCATCTGGTTCGACCCGGCTAGGCCGACATTCCCGACTTCTTGCGCGGCGTTTAGGCCGAGGTTCCCAATCTGGTTGGCGGCAGTCAGGCCGAGGTTTCCGTACTGGTTCGCGGCGCCCATCAAGGCGCTGCGATTCGCTTGCGCTGCCCCGAGGTTCACCCCTTGCTGCTGCTGCCAGTCCTGCATGGCCTGGGTGAAGTTGGCTTGGTTCAAGCCGGCGATCGTCGGCGCTTCGGCGAGCTGCTGCTGATTGGCCAGAATCCCCTGGCTGACGCCAGCCCTGTCGCCGCCGAACGCGCCTGAACTTATGTTCGCGCTGTTGAGAAACTGTGCCTGCTGTTGGTTCTGATTATTGAACTCGTTCTGGGTCGCCTGGACAACATCGGACGTGTACGGGTTCATAAAAGGCTGGAGCGAACTTTGGCCCTGGAATTGCTCCGCGTTGACGGGCGCGGCGGCGGCTTCGGTCATGCCCATGGCCGCGTTCGCCACATTCCCAGTCATGCCCGATGCTGCGCCAGCCGAGCCCAGAGCTTCGTCCGTCGCCGATTGCATTGCCTGGGAGGTGCCCGCGCTCGCTCCAAATAAGGGAAGTTGGGCCGCGTTGGCGTACTGCCCGATCTGGCCAAGCCCCTGAAGCGTTTGGGACGCCAGCGGGGCGACCTGTTCGCCCTGGTAGGGCTGATAGGGTTGGTTCGCGACGTTGGTCGCGCGGTCGACGAGGCCTTGATACTCGGCCAGGACCTGGGGCGGGGGACCCGACGAGGATTGCGTCGATGTCTGCTGAGTGGTGCCGCCCTTCGAGCCCATGGTTGCTACTCCGCCGCGACTTTGTTCACGGGCGTCATTTCAGCGAGGCGATCGATAAACGGTTTCCGGTTCGGGGGCGCGTAACAGAAGAACGCGCCGAACTGCGGGACCCAGCGGCGATAGAGGCGGATCTTCGCGGCGGTCCGGATGTTCGAGAACACGCCGATGGTGAGGTCGATGCCGATCTGATCGCTGCACCGCTTGGCGTAGGCTATGAGATCTTGGGCGTAGCCCTCGCGCCGATATTCCGGCCGCACGTAATTGAAAAACTCAAGCAGCTGCCAGTCGTCCGAGTACCAGATTGGTTCGATCAGCAGGAAGATCGCGCCCCGGAGATGGTCGCGCTCGCCGATCACGCCGAGGATGCCACGCCGCTCCGGCCCCTGATGGATGGCGAGCCTGATCATCGCCGCCACCTTGCCGACGTTGAGCGGGTGATAGGGCTGCTCTCGGTGCATCAGCCGACACATGTCGAGGATGCCCAGCTCGTCGTCGTCATCGGCTAAGCGGATCGGGGTGCGCGGCGGCGTGTCCCGCAGCTCGGCTTCGTGCTCGCGCGAGAACTCTTTCACGCCTCGCCTCCTATTTCGCCGGACCGGGGAGCTTCTTGAGCGTGTCGGCTGCCTCTTTCTTCAACTTCATGACCCACAAGTCGAGGACCTTGTGTCCCTTATTGACGTTGCCGTCCCCGATTCTCGCAACCTCGTCCGGGTCGATCACGAACTCGCCGCCGCTCGCGTTGATCGGGATCGCTCCCCCACCGCCGACCGCCGCACCGCCGTGCTTCTGCTTGTCGCTCAGCGCCGGGTTCTCCGCCGACATGCCCTGTGGGTAGAAATTCGGTGGTTGGAAGTGCATGGGCGGAGGCTTCGGATGCGGCATGGGGACGCCCTTGCCGACCGAAAGCGCGGGGCTCGGAGCGCCGAACGGCGTCTTTGGCGCGCCCCACGGACTGCCGAACATCATCTTCAATTGGCTCATGCCGTTGATGGTGTTCCCCTCGCCGAGATGGCTGACCGCCCAGGCTGGCATGACATAGGCCCCGTTCGGGACATGCATCGGGACGTCGTCGGCGCGGCCCGCGCCGGTCGACATGATGCCGCCCGCGAAGGGTGAGGCGGGACTGTCGGTGATGCCGCCGCCGTCGGCGCGCCCTGGCCGCATCAGCATCCGATCGCTGATCCCGGGGCCGAACTTCGGCGTCGACATCGGTTTCGGCATCTTCGGCGGGCGGATAGGCGCCGTCGCGCCAAGCATGCGCTGGATTCTAATTGACGATGGATTGTAACCGGGCATGAGGCCTACCCCGCCGAGTAATAGGGGATGAAGCGATCCCCGACGCCAGGAATGGTGATGGTGATGTAGCCGTCCGGCTCAGCCGGGAGAGGCCCGCCCTCTGTCGTGGCTCCGAACGAGGGCTCGGCCGTCACCCGCGCGCTCATGGGCGTGACAGCGCTTTGGGCCGCGCTCGCGGAGGCGAGGGCTTGAGAGACGGCTTGGGCGACGCTCGTACCGATACTGCCGCTCAAAGAGCTGGCCAACGAACTGCCGACCCCTTCGATGGCTTTGATGATATGGCCGGACTGCTTGTTGCTGTTCTGCAACGTCGAGATCAGCGTCTGGAGGTCGCCCGCGCCGATGTCGGCCATAGCCCTTCTCCCTAATTGCGCCCGTCAGGTGCAAAGCGAAACTTGATGCCGCCCAACCGGACGAACGATCCAAGGTCATTGCCTTGGATCAAGGCGAAAAAGTATCGGCCTCTGCATCGGACCTCGACGCCCCCGGAGGCGTTGGTCACCACAAAAGGCCCGTAGGCGATCCACGGGTCAGTCGGATCGTCCGGCTCATCGGCGGTGTAGAGCGTGATCTCGACTGTGGCGCTGGTGGACTGCGGCTGTTGCCACCGCCGCCATAGGAAGTCGGGCAGCATATAGTCGACGAAGACTTTGTCCTCGCCGTCGCTGAGCATGAAGAAGCCGGTCTGGACCATCCAATTGATGGGCGAGCCGTTGGCGTCCATTCCCATTTCATGCTGCATCACCGATGAGTTCCAGCCGGTGAACTGGATCGTGTCGCCAGCCGAGACATTCGCCGCCAAAGGCTCGCTCACCGTGATCTGCGACGCGATGAAGCTGCTTACCGTGGTCGCGGTTGCTATCGCGCCAGCGAAAGCAAAGACCTCCCAGCCGACAGCGAGCCCCGCCAGATTGGTAGTGAAGATCAGAACGGATGATCCAGAAGCACTCGCCGCGCTCGTGGCCACGGTCATGGACGGATAGCCGCTTGGCGCCACAAAGGTAATCAAACTCCCGACAGGCACGTTTGCCGTCAAAGGCAGGCTCAAAGTCACTTGGGTCGTGACGATGGACAACTGGGTCCCAGCCGTAATCGCAGCCGGGTTGGTGAGGTCGGCGATAGTCATCCCGACGAGAACGCCTGCGGGCAGCCCCCCAACGAGCGAGAAAGTGGTTGCGCCTGCGAGGCCTCCGATGGAGGCCACCCCGGTTATGACGGTGTGGCCAAGCATCACCGAGAGCGGGTGACCGAAAATATTGTGGTCGGTCCACTCGGTTATCCGGACCGGCGTATTGCCGACCATGCCTTGTTGCGGGGTCGAGATCGAATAGTCCCATTCCCCGGTGACCGTATTGAATTTGACGAAGCTGTCGTTCTCGCCGTCCGTCGCGGCCTGTGAGGGGAAGTGCCACGCGACTTCGTCATAGTCCGAGTTCGCGGCTCCGCGAATGTGGCCCCAATAGACGTAATCCCCGTTGGTGTTTCGCGTATTGTTGAGGTTCTTGACGATGACGTCCCACACATCGCACGGGAGCCGCTGCGCCGCGCCGTTAGCGTAAACCCAGAAGGCGTCGCGTCCCATCCAGAACACCTGGGGGCCGTAGACCGCGACGGCGTGCTTGCCGATCAGCCCGCATCCCTGCGCCACCTCATTGAACCCGAACACATCCGGATATCCGATGTAACTCATCACCCAGAGACCGACATCGGTCCACAGCATCGCCTGCTGCGGCCCCTGGATGCCGCCGACAATCTTGCTTCCGCGCGACAGCCGAAACGTCCCAGCCTGATTGTCGGTATTGGCAATCCAAACGTTGTAGTTGGCGTTGTCGCACCACGCGACGAGCAGAGGGTCCTGCACCTGATCGTAGCTTGCCCCGTAAACAATGATCTGCTGCTCGGGCATGCCGACAAAAAAGCCCGCGCAAGTGGTGGGCGCGCCGCCGATCGCGGCCGAGTTCGGAACGCCCGCCGTCGGGTCCCACTGGAACAGTGGCCCATTGAGCGGGCTCGATAGGAGCGTCGAGCCGAAGTTGGCGAGCGACCAGTCGTCACTGGTGACACCGCCGACCCAGCGCGCTCCATAGTCCGCACTGCCGTAGAGAGGCGGGTAAGGATTCCCGCCGAGCGCGCCGCGCGCGTTGTGCGCCGTGCCTACGGGCGGCTCCGAAAGCCAGTAAATAATCTCCGCGATTTGCGGGCTGACGAGATTGCCTTCGTTCACGTTGCCGTTTGCACTGGGGGGATTGGGTAGGCTGAAGGCGAAACTTCGCCCGGTGTTCATTGGAATGTTTTGCCCCACGTCGAGCGCCGTGATCGCGTAAAACTGCCCCTCAAAATTGACCCCGCCAAAGGTCGTCGGCGCTGCGATAGCGAGCGTGCCGCCCGCCTGATATGGCACTATGCCGACCGTTGCGATGTTGTAGCCGCCGCTGCCGCCAATGTTCAGTGTGTAAGGGAAGGTGCCTATCCCCTCTGGTGGGCCGGCGACGCCGTTAGTTAGTTGGAGACTCAGCACGGCCGGCGTGGCACAGTAAAACCACCCCGGCGGCGCGGCGATCGTGAAGACCCCGCTCAAACCCTGCGTGACGGTTTGTACCGGATATGTCCCCAACAGGATCTGCCCGTCGCCGAGCCAGACGTGGTTCAGAACCTGGATCGAGCAGTGGGTGTTGAACCCCGATGGCATGCTGGGGTCGGTGAACGTGATGATTGTCGCGGGGCTGTCGAAAACAATCTCAGCGGCTTGCTCCACCCCTGGCCCAGGAGCGCCCGCTACCCCAGGAAACCCTGGCGCAACTGGCTGGCTTAAAGTGATTGTCGTCACGTCGCCGCCGCCTCCGGGCGGAGGCGCCAGGGCTATCGCGGTGACGACTGTCCCCTGCGGGATCGCGAACGTGGGGCCAAGGGGGCCCCCTGCGCTGGAGCCAAAGCAGCGAACGCGCCATCCGACTTGCACCGACGCGGCTACGTTGCCAGCAAGGGTGATAGTCATGCTTCCTGGCGGTGATGCGTCTAGAGCGTATGACGAAAAGGTCGACCCATCGGTCGTGATCGCAGTCGTGCTCGTGGTCAGCACGTAGCGCGGCGCGATATCGCCCACCGTCGGCGGCCCTCCCGCCGCGTTTGGCGTCAGGGCTGTCAAGCCATTGGTTCCGCCAAGCGCGAGGTGGTTGATGGTGTCGAGGTCCGCCCAGGCGCACATGTCGCGGACGATACCCGGAAGGGTGGCGGCGCCCGGGCCGCCGCCCGGGCCTAGGTTGGTGAAGAAATTCATCCAGCCGCCGTACTTCTCGGGCAGGCCGCCGCGCCAGCGGATCAAGTTTGAGGCGACGATGTTCGCGTTGAGCAGCGTCGGGGTCGCGATGGTCTTGACCCCAGGCTGAATCTTGACGGTCAAGAAGGGCAAAGCTCATCCCCCAGCTGGCGCCGGGGGCGCGGCTCCGCCTGCACTCGCCGGTCCGCTGCGCGATGACATTTGCTGCCAGCCGAGGAACCGCTTGCGCACCTCTTCCGTCTTCGCGGAAAGGAGCAGCTCCATGTACTGGCTCTCCCAGCTCAGCGCCATGCGCGGATCGTCGGACTGAGCGCCGAAGTTGTGACGATAGCCGGACGCCGCGATCATCGCGCCTGCGAGGAAGAGATCGGGCAGGACCGTCGTCAGGAACGTCGTCTGCGAGCCGTCTCCAGGCGCGGCGCTATAGAGCGGCACCGGGCGCGCTTCACCCTGGATGTCGAAGAAATAGGCCTGATCCGGCGTGGGGCCGAAGACGATCGTCTGATCGTCGCGCTGCGAAAACTTTACAGGCCGCCCGGTCGGGCCTGGGGCCGGGAAGATGCCGCTGTAGACGGCGTCGAGATAATCCATGCTGCTCGGAGTAAGCGGCTCGCCGCCCTGATTGAAGCCGCCGCCAGGGGTCGCGGTGGGAGGCATCACCCGGACCCGCTCAACGACGAGGATTTGCTGCGCCGGGGTATGATTGGCGTAGACGGAACTGCTAGCCGCGAAGCTCTGCGCGCGCGAGTTCGGGGTCATGGCGAACCATTGCACCACCTGGGTGGCCAGGAGGTCGAGTTCGCGATAGATGCGCTGCTCGGCGTAATCGACGATGGTCGGCAGGATGGCGACGAAGTTCGGATCGCTCACGTTGGCGTTGGGGATGATCATCTCCAGCGCGAGCGCCTTCTGGAAGCTGGCGTAGGTGTAGCTCACGACGGCAGCCCTTGATCCGGCTCTGGCGTCGTCCACCAATCCGGGGCCATCGCCTCGATCGTCTGCAAAGCAACATTCTGAGGCGTCCCGGCCGGAAGCCAGACATCGACGCCATCGAGCGAGTAGACATCCTCAGTTACAGCGCCCTCCATCGTCTGCGTCACGACGCCCGTCTGAATGGTGATCTCCCGGCCATACATGTCGGTGATCGTGCTCATAGGGTGAACAAGCCCACGCCGCCCAAGCCGCCGGTCACACTGCCGGTGCCGGTTGGCGGACTCCCCGGCGATCCGATTTGCGCCGTCACCGTGTCAGCAGCGATATTGCACATCGTCAAAGTCCCAGCGCTGCCGCCCGCACCGCCTTGCCCTTGAGCAGCAGCAGTCCCGGTTCCGGCGTTGCCGCCATTGCCGCCCGACAGATTGATCGCATTGGCTACAGGCGTCCCGGTCAAGAACCGGAAAACGAGATAAACCCCGCCACCGCCTCCACCCCCTCCGCCGCCTCCACCGCTATTGGCGACAGCGCCACCGTTGCCGCCATTGAAACCCGACAGATTGATCACTCCCGCCGCTGTCCCTACGCCGCGATTGATGGTGCGCGCCCAGATGAAGAGAACGCCACCCGCGCCCCCTCCGCCCCCTCCGCCCCCTTGACTGGATACACCATTGGGGCTGCCGCCCCCGCCGCCACCCGAACCGGGAAGGCCGCCACAATACGTAGGGGCGGGGCTGCTGCTGATGGGATAAAGGGGGAAAACCGTTGGATAACGAAGGCGACCCAAAGTGTAGTTCATGGCGCCACCGTTCCCTGGAGCCCCCCCGATCCCAGGTGATCCGCCAACGCCGCCAACGCCGCCCGCGCCGCCGAGACAACCTGTGATGCTATTTGGCGGGGTAACCAAGCCTCCCGCAGTACCGTTGCCGTTAGCGGTGCTGGAACCTGCGCCACCCACACCGCCCGACACACTTGTGAACCATTGTCCTTGCCTATTCAGCCCACCGGTCCCCCCTGTCGGACTGCCGCCGTTGCCTCCAACAGTCGACGGTAAGGTTGTAGGGAAAATCGCGCCCGCGCCCGCCGATGAAAGGTCGAGCACGCCAGAAACAAACACCCGCCAACCATTTGTTTGCAGGATGCCCGCGCCGCTGATCGTCAGGCTCGAATAGTACATGTCGCGGGTCAGTGCGACCGTGGTGGTGATGCTGACCGCGCCGTCCGACCCATCGCCGAAATAAGCGATGTCCGTAGTATCGCCGGCCGAAACGGTCTGCGCTGGGTGGACATGATCGGCGAGCGCGAAAGAGGTGGCCAAGGAGCCGATCGCCCCCGCCCCACTAGCCACCAACGGCGTGGTGGTCGAGGCGGCGGGCACAACAGCGCCCCACGACAGCAGGGCGCCGGTGCCAGTGGCGGTTAGAACCTGTCCCGCCGAGCCGCCGCCAAGGTTGAGATTGGTGGGGCCTGCGAGAATGATCCCGGCGGTGAAGGCGGTGCCACCCGAGACCGTGCCGCCCGACAGCGGCAGATAGTTGCCGAGCGAAGCTGTGACTTGCGCAGCCGTCTGGAAGCCGGACGGGTTGGAAGCGGCGTAGCGCGATGTATCGCTCGGGTGAACGTGATCCTGTCTCGAATAGAGCGCTGACGACCCGACCGACGCCGTCCCGTCCATGAGCGGCGTAGCGGCGCCTGGGTTAACCCCGGCGCCGAGGGGAACATACGTCAGGCTATCGGTCCCAAGCGTGGCCTGATTGCCCGCATTGGTTGACACAGCGGTCGGCCCTTGCGGACCTGTCGGCCCGGTAGGTCCCGTCGGCCCAGTCGCCCCCTGCGGCCCAGTCGCCCCCTGCGGCCCAGTCGACCCAGTCGCGCCGGCCGGCCCCTGCGGCCCGGTCGGCCCCGCAGGACCCTCCGCAGCTCCAATGTCAATCCATCCGGCCGAGACAACGCTCGTGCCGACATAGACCCAGATGTTCTCATTGACCGTGTAAACGAGAGCTTGGCTGAGCCCCATCGTAATTTGCGCAGGCGGAACGCCAGCAGCGTCCCAGTTCGCCGGAATGATACCGTTGGCTGGCAGATTGGCCGGCGTCTTGGATGCGCCGAACTCGCCGATGATGACCGCGCTCTGACCATCGGCGCCCTCCGGCCCAGTCGGCCCCTGCGGCCCGGTGGCCCCTGGCGGTCCTTGCGCGCCGGTCGGCCCTTGCGCGCCGGTCAAGCCGGTCGAGCCCTGCGGCCCGGGCAGTCCTTGCGCTCCTGGCGGCCCCGCAAGACCCGGAGAACCTTGCGGCCCTGGCGCGCCGGTCGCCCCCTGCGGCCCAGTCGGTCCCGCAGGCCCGGGAATCCCCGCTATCGCCGACCAGATCGGATCGTTCCCCGCGCCCTGGCTTTGCAAAAACTGGCCGGCAGCGCCGGCCGGCGTCCAATGCGGCCCCACGCCGCTGACGAGCACCGAGCCGTTCGTCTGCGGTAAGATCACGCCGACTTGGGTCACGCCGCCGAGAAGCACGCTGTTCGGCGGGAGAGACGCGGTGCCCGTGCCGCCCAGCCCCACCGCGATCGGCGTCGGCATTTCGACGAACCGAATGAGCTGCGCAATCGATGTCTGAGCAGTGATCCCGCCCTGAACCACCGCCATCAATTCGGGACCCTGGAGCGCGCCGGCTAGCGGCAGCTCCGAGATCGGCGTCGTGTTCTGCGGCGCTTGGCCAGGGTCCCAGGTAGCGGGTCCAGGCACGCCTTCGATCGGCGACGACGGCGCAGCCGGATCGGGAACGGTCGGAGGCAGGACGCGCTTGTTCATGGAGCCCCCTATTCGATCGCGATCGCGTCGGCGCTGCCTTCGGTCATGATCGGCCGGAACCGTGGCGGAGGCTGCTGCTGCGTGGTGAGCGGGTTCCCCGAGACGGGCGCCGGATCGAAGCGGCTGGCGATGAAATTCTCGGGGCGCGGATCGTACACGGGCACCGGATCAGGCGGCGCGACCTTCGCCTTCATCTGCGGATTCGGGCGATCCTTGCACAGGTAGCAGACGCGCATGCGCGTATTGATGAGCTGGGTGCCTTGCCACTCGTACTGATAGCCGAGCCTGTGGAGGTTGTACCAAATGCCGCACCGATCGCAGACGCCGAAGGCGCGTGGCGCTCCGGGGTTGGTGATGGCTCGGCCGGATTGGCTCGCGTACCCCATCTGGTCCTACCTCAATCGTAGTAGCCCTGGATCATCGGCAGAACGTAGATCGATCCGGTCTCCGTGTCCTGCGTCGCGGCGGCCTGATAGGCGTCATCCGACTGCGCTTTGCGCTGCGCTTCGAGATCATTGGCGTAATGCATCGCGAGTCGGTAGGCGAGGCCGGCCGCCGCCGCATCGAGCCAACGATAGGGAACGTCGAGCTGCATCGCACCGCGTTGCATCGCGTCCATCTGCTGACCGAAGCTCCACACATGCATGTTGAAGACCTGATTCGGGCAGGGCCAGAGCGTGATCGTCGGCGAGATCGTGCGGTCGAACCAGAACGTCGTCGGCCTCGCTTGCTGCAACTTGTTCGGCTGCATCGTGTACTCTTGCCGCGTCATCGGCGTGATGGTCAGCTCGGTCTCGTTCGGCGGGTCTCCGGTGCCGATCGTGACGTTGAGCACCATGATCGTCGTGCTCGGGATCGGATAGGTCGGCACGCCCGGAACCGTCTCGATGACTTGCTCGGTGACCTTCCAGAGATTGGGGCCTTTGTTCGACCACTCGACCTGTAGAAGGTTCGCCTCCATCCAGGCTTGGTGGAGGTGCTCGGCGAGCACCATCGGGCCGCGAATCCGGATGCGCGAGAGGGCGTTGAGCGTGACCTCGCCCAGCGAAGGGAAGAAGCCGAAGCTGCCGCTCGTATTGCTCGGCTGAACGACGCCGTTGCTCATCAGATCATCCCCATCGGCTGAACCCGGTTGGCGGGGCGTACTTCTGGCTGGCGGCGGTCGGCTGAAGGGTCCAGACGCCTTGGCTTGACCCGTAAAATCCCAAAGCAGGAAAAAGTGCAGCGCCAAGAGCAGGCGCTGCACTCATAGTCATGGTCGGATTTACTCCAATACCAACGGTTGGATTGCCTTCGCCATACCAAACATTGTTTAAAGCCATCCAGACTGCGCCAGCATCAAAATCCACCGCAAACGCAAACACATCATTGGCATTTGGCGTCGCTGTAGGAGTGAAGTGAGCGGTAAAACCAGCCGTCTGATAGGTTGCTCCAGCCAATTGGAAACCAAAAGAAATTCCATTCGATCCTGGATATTGATCGGCCGCATTGAAAGTTGTATCGGCCATTCCAAACATCATATTCCCATTTACCGCCGCTACAGTGGTCAAAAATTCAACATAATACCTGCCAGTGTTATGACTTATACTTCCCCGTATGGCTTGATTGCCAACAAAACCAGACGGCGTCACCGTCAGCCCGCCATTGGTGAGCGTCATGCCATTGGCGGCGGCGTCCGAGGGGCTCCAGACCGAAGTGACAACCGGAGGCGCCCCGCTAACGGCGGGCGGATAGGCGCGCTTTCCTGGCTGGAGAAAGACCGCGCGCACCTGACCCAAACCGTTCAGAAGCCTTAGCCGCCCCCAGATCGGCGCGGCCGGGATCTGAAAGCTTACGCTAGCCGCCCCGCCAACTGCCCCAGCCGGAACCATCGAGCTGTCGAAGGACATGGACCCAGCTGGAACGGGCGAGATCAAGTCATTCGGGTTGTCGAAGCTGTAGTCAATCGTGAATTGCGCGCCACCCGATGGGACGACCTGAACGCCCAGCATCGAACCCGCCCACGAATCGAGGCAGACCATCGGCGATGGCGCTGCTGGAGTCGCGATGGCGGTGAGCGCCCTCATTTCATCATCGCCCTAAAGTTCGAGCCTTCGGGCACCTCATCGTCGACAGTACCAGCCGGCGCGAACGGCCCTTGGGTGATGTTCGAGTGGCTGTGCTCGCCCACCTGAAGCAGCGTCAAGCGCACCGAGCCTTGCCCATTGACGAGGAGAAGCCTGAACCACAACGGCGTGGCCATTATCTGAAAGCTGCCGCTCGCGGTCGCGGGAGTGGGCTGCATCTCGGTTGGCAGGAGCGAGTTGTCCCAGAACATCGAGTTGACCGGCACCGGATTCACGAGGTCGTTCGGGTCGTCGCACGAATGTCTGAGCTGATACGTGGCGCCGCCCGAGGCGATGATTTGGCCGCCGAGGACCGCCGTCGCGAAATTGTCCATGCGGATCATCGCCTGAAGGTTGGCTGATCCCGGACTCACGACGGCGGTGATCGCGCGCACATCATCCCTCAACGACATTGTATTGCGTGACGACCATCTTGGCCGTGCCCGCTGCGGTCACGTTGAGCCTCATCCAGAGCGGCGCGGTCGCTATCGAGAAGGTCAGACCCGCCGTCCCGCCGACAGCTCCAGCCGGGACGAGCCCTGTATCCCAGAACATGCTCCCCACAGGCACGGGATTGATCAAGTCATTCGGGTCGTCGAACGAATGTTGGACCGTGAAGGTTGGCGAGCCCGCGAGGATCGAGACCTGAATGCCGACTGGCGCGTCCGCCCACTCATCCAAGCGCACCATTTGCGATGCGCCTACGCCTGCCTGGGTCACTGAGATCGGGCGCATTCAACTCTCCTAAAGAAAACGCCGCCTTGGAGGGCGGCGTATGCGGATATAGACGCCCGGGTGTTGAGAGGCTGGGCTGCCGGTTCGACAAAAGTCGCGGGCGTCTCTCCGAATTAGTTGCAGTCCTCGGGTTCTTTCTCCGAATCGCTCATGATCTTGCGGCCTTTCGGTCCGGAGCCACCCTCGTGCGTTTTGGGATGCAGATCCGCGCCGACGCCGCCGCCGCGTGCGCGAGCGGCTCGCCCTGCCGAGGGCTTCTTGCCGCCGCCGCCGATCGTTGCGCCGCCGAAGGCCCGCTTGAGCGCGCCGCCGTCGGCGAATTTCTTCACCTTGCCGCCCTTGGCGCGGAAGATCGGTCCATCGCCGCGCGAGGTGGCGTCGTCAGGCTCGTTGTGCGGATGGGCGCCTTTCGCCTCACGCACGACATGCTTGGCTGACTGCTTCTTGAGCGCGCTGCCGCCAGACGCCCGATTACTGCGACCCGATTCGCCTCGCATCGAAGCCTCCTTAAACCGATGGCACGCCCAGCAATGGACCGGGATTGGTCGTGGTCGCAAGCGCGACTTGGAGCGGGTCCAGTATCTGCCAAATCTGGAGCACGGTCGTGCCGTCGAGGACGAGCGGCGTTCCAGGCGCAGCCGCCGGACCATTGGCGGTGACTTGAATGCCGCCACGCGGATCGCCGGTCGTTTGCGTGGCCGGGAAGGTCAGGTCGCCGGGGACGATGGTGTAATCCGCCGCTGGTTCCGTCGTGGCGCCGAAGATCACCGCATAGAGGCCGCTCGGCCCGAGCAGGGTAATCGGCAAGCCGATGAGGTCGGAGGTGACGACGGTATAGTTGGCGGCGTTGGTGAACTGCGGCGTCGCCGAGATGAACACGTCGTAGGTTTTCTTGCCCCAGGTCGTGCCCGCGCCGGCCCCGGCGACGATGATTTCGCTGGTGGGCGCGCCGAAAACATCGACGCCCTGGATCAGGACGGGGCCACCCGTGCCGCCCGCGACGCCCGTCACGCCGACGCCGCGCCCGTTGCCCATCTCCGGAATGCTGATGCGCGCGCTCCCGGCGGGCGCTTCGCCCGACACGCCGGTCGGCGCCGGGAAGCCGTAGCTGTTCGGGTTGAAGCGGCTGGTGAACGAGATCTGGCCGGTCGCATTGTTCGCGCTTGTCGGCGCGGGGGAGACGGTGATCACGCCCGTGGCGAGGTTGACGGACCGGACCTGGGTGAAGAAGCACGCGCCGGCAACGCCGCCGTTGAGCAGCGCCAGCCACATGCCGGGTCTCGAATAGCGCCATGCGTTGGCGGCGACCGCCAGCGTCACCGTTCCAGCCGTTTGGAAGGTGGCCGTGTCGATGCCCATGTCCAAGGCGATGGCGTTCACCGTCTGGCCGCCGACGAGGGCCGGAACGGGCGCGCGGCCAGCGTTGTAAGTCGTCAGGTTCGGCAAGGGCGTGCCGGCGACGGCATTGGCGGCGGTGGTTAGCGCGGCTGCGCCGGGGGTCACGGGCACGCTGACCGTCTTGATCGGGCTCGCCCCGGTGATGCAGGGGATCGTCCCCGGGCCGGTTTTATCCTTGCTGGCAACCGCGCCGGTCGCAGGAATCCCGTAGCCGCCCCAGAACAGCGAGGGGCCGATCTCGTCCGAATATTCCCTCGGTTGCCCGCCGCTAGGACCGCCAGCCAGCCCACCGAGGACGAGGATTGGCCCGGTAAATGTTTCCTTGGCCATCGTATTTCCTCAGTTTATTGGGTAGGGAACGAACCCCAGATCGCTCTGAAGTCGAAATAGCCGAAGCTATAGCGCTCGTAACCCTTCACAAGCAAGTTGTCGCTAGTAAAGTCCACTTGCATATCAAGCTCAAATGACACTCGCTGCAAGTATAGCAAGCCTTCTTGATCCGTCATTACGAACCAAGCTGTCGGCGATGTCAGGTAATCATGCACCAGATGACCATCGGGAATACCTCCAGAGGTCTCCGGAATTGCGTTGACGTCATTGTCGCTGGTGCCAGGACGCAAGACTGTTCTTAGCAGCCGGATGGCGATCGGTTCGAGCGCGATGGGGACGACCAGCTTGCGGGCGCGGGCCTGCATGCGGAGGCCGGCGTTGTCGCGGAACAAGCCGCGAATCGAGGCCTGGGCGCTGAGCAGCGAGGCCTCGTTCAGATCCATGTCGACGGCGAAGCGGTTGGGAACGACGCCCGTGTCGATAGGATGATTGAGCGAGCAAAGCGGTTGCTGATCCCCTAAGATCGTGGGGTCGTAAACCGTCGCGTTGTTGAGGGGATAAGCCCCGTAGATTTCCTTGGTCTGATTGAAAGACTTTTGCAGCCCGAGGTTCGATGGCTGCCATTGTCTCTTGTACAGATTGTCGTCGATCATCTTTCGGGTGAAGGCGTACCCGAGGCCGATTTCCTTGTGGTACTGGTTATAGACGTACCTCTCGCCGGCCTGATTATCGAAAGTGGTCGGTCCGCCCTCGTTCTTCAGTGCAGCGAGGCCGAGGAAGCGCATCGAGGCGGTGCGCTCCACGGACATGTTGGATTTATCGACCTTATAGATTTTCGGATAAATCCGGTCGATGTCCTTGTACTGCCCCGCCACCTTTCGGAGGCCGGGAAACAGGAGGTCATAAGCCTGGGCGACTGAGACAGCCATCGGTCAGATCCTCCTCAGATGCCCGTTAGGGATTTGTAATCCTGATTATTGAAGGTGACGTAGGCCCAATTGTAGGGCGTCGTCAGATCCGCCCCCTGGCTCCCCGGCGGGTCCCGAACGAGGTCGATGATGCGGAACGGGAAGCCCGCCGTCACAGCGGGTATGTTGGTCACCACATCGAGCGTCGCGCCCGATCTGCCGCTCACCGTATTGCCCGTGCCGATCGCAAACTGGCCGTTCATGCCCACCATCGCGAGCGTGATCGAGCCGTTGCCCTGAACCCTGAAGACGGTCAGCGGATCGTCAATGATTTTCGCCTGGACGTCGAAGCCGGAGCCACTCAGGACCGCGTCGTTCCCAGGCCAATACGGGACGGCGATCCACTTCTTCTGCGACGCCGACATATACTCGCAACCGACAAAGATGCCGCCGATCTGGGTCCCGCTAGGGGCGGCCTGGGCGATGTAGCCGGTCGAGAGCTGGACGATTGGATCGCCCGTGAAAATGGGAGTGGGGTTGCTGGCCGAGATCCAGCGGCGGGACATCTGATAATTGACGGCGGCGCCGAGGCGGTGTGAGTCAGCGAAGCCGAAAGGCGCATTCGTATTGGCCATGACGATCCCTTCCGCGATTGCGGGATTTCAGGGTTCGTCACACCGAGCGCCGGACGTGACTTGCAGTCTTTCAAGCGAGAGCACGAGCGCCGCACCCTCACCTACCGCCTAAGTCGGGAATGCCATGGGCCGACGGTGTTGCCCGTCCGGAGTTTGCGCTTTCCGATGCTCGCGAGGCTCCGAATTACGCACTTGTCGGTGGCGGTTCAGTTTCTCGCGCAAGATTCGGCGATCTGTCAAGGCTAGTCGTCGGGAATGCCTATGGGACCCACGGTGGACCCCACCCGAGGATGCGTTTTCCGATGCTGATCGCGTGGCGCCGTCCCGGGTGGCGCCTCAACCAACTTCGCCTCGGACGTCCTTACTTGCTCGGTCGCTTTGATGCGCTCGCGCATCCTGCGCCGATCAGTCAGTTCTTTAGGCCTTTCCATCAACATAAGGCCGTCCAGAATCACGGACTCATCCGTGTATTCAGGATACAGAAGCTCGCGGTGGCGGTTGGCCGGAACCGGCGACCAACCACTCCTAAGCAGCTGGTTCGTGTAATGGGGGAACGTCTTATTGAAGACCGTGTGGGTTTTCCACTCATAGGTCCAGCCGGGAGGCGCTTCGGCATAGAAGCGGTCGAGGTAGAGATCGCCATCTCCCTCGTCATCGAGATCGCCGTACTGGGCGCGCAGCTCGGAGATCCTAAGCCGCGCACGCTCGGCGTGGTCGACGTAGCCAGGGCGGGCTTCTTCTTCAGTTCGGATGCCTGGACGCCTAGCACCCATGAAGCCGGCCGGCTCCTCGTCGCCGTTGGTACGAAGGGTCATGAGCGGGCTCCCAACATTTTGCCTCGCGACTGAGCGTCGAGCAGCTCGGCCGCGTACTCGTCGTCGCTCATGCCGAGGACGTCGCGGGCATGCTCACGCTGGCGAGCGGTGAGCGCGACCGCCGTGCCGCGCGTGCGGCCGGTGCGCAAGCTTGGCGCTTCGGCGCGGGCCGGCGCGGCCATGTTTCGCTGCAACTGGCCCATCTGGCGCTGGCCCTGGCGCGTCTGTGGTCCCATCTGTCGGTCTTCTCCTGCGCCAAGCAGCTCCTCGATTTTGTCGAAGTAGGCGTCTGTTTCGGGGATCAATTTGAACGTCTTGACGGCAGCGTTGTGCGCGCCGTCGACCGAGTCGATCGCCGCCTGATCCTTGACCGCCTCGGGGTGGGACCTGATCCACGCAGCGCTCTTCGGGAAGCCGGTTCGGTCGAGGTGGCCGGAGAGGTTTTGGACGTTGGCCTGCATCAGCTGGCTGGGGTCCGTGTACTGGCGCTGCGGTTGCGGCGCCTGCCTCGGCTGCGGCTGCTGCTGTGGCTGCTGCTGCGCCTCGGCGACGACGCCTTCGCGCATCTCCATCAGCCGCAGAAGGTTGGCTCGGGCGTCGGAGAGCAGGACCTGGGCCTCGGACGCGCCCTTGTGGTCGCCGCGATCGAGCGCGCCCTGGAAGTAGGCTCGCGCCTGTTCGGAATCGCGCTTCGCCGCCTCGATCGCGGCGTCGACCATCTGCACATTCGACTGGGTTAGGCCGCGTTCGGCCTGGATGCGCCGCTGGTGCTCGGCCTGGGCCACTTGGGCCGCGCGCGCCGTCATACTTTGCTGGTTGGCGAGCTGGCGCTTCAGCTCAAGGACGCCCTCATCCTCCGGCGGGGGCTCCGGCGACGCCCGCATCGGCGAGTCTACCTCGGCCGGCGTGGGCTTTTTGTCGCCCTTGCGGACCGGCGCGCCGCCGACAACGACGGTTTTCGGCTCTAATCGCTCCTCCGGCGAGAGATCGTCGTCCGGTTCGTCGATCAGCGCGCCGAAGTGCGTCGCCTGCTCGGGGTCGTCCGTCTCTCGTGGCATCAGAATACCGCGTCCGGGTGATCGATTTTCGCCTTGATGAAAACGTCGGGAATGAACCGGACCTCGCGGGAGCCGATCATGCTCTTGAGGCCGTCAGAACCCCGGAAGACCACCCAGTCCCCAGGCTCAACATTCTGGCCATAAAACTGGACCGGACCGTCATCGACGAAAGCGCGCGGCCCCTTCTTCAAGACCATGCCGATCTTGCCTTGATAGCGATCCTCATCGACCGCCTCTTCGGCGATCTCCAGGCCGCTCGCGGTGCGCGTGGCGGGGCGGATATAGGTCGCGACGAGCACCTGTTGGTTGAAGGGCTCGACCTTGCCGAGATCCTCGCCGCAACCGTTCCAGATAGTGTCTCGCGGGTCCTCCAGATGGAGGGTTACGATTCTATGATGCGCGGGCAATTGGGCCTCTTCCGTGTTCGTCTTCTTCGGCGCTGATTTCGCCAATCCAGTCGATGACGTGACCAAGCGCCTCAAGGTATCCGGCGCGTTTTTTGTAGTCGGGGAAGTCAGTCGCCGCGCCGTTGATCAGCGGACGCAACATTTCCTTCTGCTTGGCCTCGATGCGCTCGATCAGCTTGTTGGCGAGGAAGACTGAGGTCGCGTCCATCTATTTCGTGAGCCCTTTGACGGCCCACATGACGGCCTCCTCGATCTTCGTCTTAGCGAGCGAGTTCTCCCGGCCTTGCGGGATGACGGAATCGATCATCGCCAGAAACAGCGCGCCCTCGTCCTTGATGCGGACCATGATCGTCTTCTCGGCATCAGTGAGAACTCGGTACTGATGCCTGACGTCGTTGTTGATGGTGCGATCGTCCGATTCGCTGTTCACGAACATGCTCATTCGGCCAACTTCACCTTTCCATCGTTCTCGCGACGCGCCTTCTCCATCCGGCCCTGGCCGGACGCCGCGCCGAATCTCTCGTTGATCCGGCCGCCGTGAGCGCGGCCCATGCCGGGAGGCGGCATCCCAGGAGGCATGCCTCCGCCTCCTGGGGGCGGCATGCCCATCGGCGGAGCGCCGCCCATGGCGCCGGGAGGCATCATAGGCATGCCCATCGGCATCGGCGGCTTCGGTGGCGCGGCCTGCGGCGGAGGTGGAGGCGGCGGCATCGCTGGATGCGGCATGACGGGCGGCGGCGGGGGCTGCTGCTGATCGCCGTGGCCGCCGACGATGACGTTGACGACGGTCTTGCCCTTGCCCTTGGTGCGTCCGCCATGCGCGCGGCCGACCCGGCCGCCACGACGCTGGTCCGTTGGCTCAGCGGTCTCATCGGAGCCAATGCCGCCTTGGCCTCGCGGCGCTCCGATCTTCGAGGTGCCGAGACCACCGCGAATGAAGTCGTAGTATTCTCGGCCACCAGGGATGTCCTCCCCGTAACCGGGGGCGTCCGAGGCCATAGCGTCTTTCTGGCCGAGCCGGTCATACGACGGGCCGCCCTTCCAGCGCCCGACCCGGCCGCCCTTCTTGCGCCCCAGCCCAGGCAGGCCAGGGATCTGGCCCGCCGGGGGCGGCGCGGCCAAGCCAGGGGGCGTCCCTTGTGGCAGAGCGCCGCCGAGCTGCTTCCCGATTCGGCCGCCCTTGGCGCGAATGAGAGGCCGGTCGCCATAGGATTCCGGGCCGCCGTCGGTGAGCTTGCTGAGGTCGCGCGTCCTGCCGCCCTCGGCGCGCGCAACCCGGCCGCCGCCAGCTCTGCCGGCGCGACCAAGCGATGGCGCCTTCGCCGCCCCGCCCGTGGCGAAGGCCGAAGAATCGCTCGATTTGGCGGCTTTCCGCCCGTAATCGTCGGCCGCCTCGGCTTTGTCGCCGTTGCTGCCGTTGTTGCCACTGACCGCAAATTTTTTCAATTTGTCGGTCGTGAACGACTTCTGTGAATATTGGCCCATGGCTTGACCCTCGTTCGGGTCCAGCCTTTCAACGGCGTGAGTTTATGGCGCCGATTGCAATTGGGCGAAAGGGCTCTTATCTTGCAGTTGGTGCAAATCGCACCGAGGCGTGGCAAGGCGCGGCTTGGCTGGGCGAGGCTGGACTCGGTCCGGCATGGCACGGCAAGGCAGGCGCGGGGGGCGGGGCTTAGGTCCCGCCCCATTCCAATAGGAGGCTGGGATGGCCCAAATCCAGCAGACCCAACGACGAGTCGACCCGGAGCTGCTCCACGCGGCCCAGCACAACCCGATGCTGGCCTACATGATCAAGAACGGCCTGCCGCTCACCCGGCAGACGTGGATCGACCTGAACTGGGGCGGCGATACGCCGAAGCCGTGGACGGCCGAGGACGAGGCCGAGCTGCCGGAGCCTTGGCAGCGGGTGGAGCGGGGCTAGGGCTCCAGCTCCTCCCCGGCGGCGCCCGTGTGCCAAGACGGTGCCCTGATGCGCGACGGCGTTCCGATCAGCCGCTGTTGGACTTGCGGCAGTGTCAGGCCGTTGCGCCCCCCGTAGGCGTTCCACGAATCCTCGACCCCCTGCTTGATGGAAGCGCTGCGCTTCTCTGCCGGGGTCCACAGGCCGCGCAGCGCCTCCCAAGTGATCGATTGCATCTGGCGCGGTAGAATCCCGCGCTCGGCCGCCGCCTGCCGATAAGCATCGGCGTAGAGTCCATAGAGCCCTTTGGCGCCGGTTTCGCCTGACTTCGGTCCAGTGCTTCCAAGACCGTTAGTCACCTCTTCGTCAGCGAGCGAGAAGGGTCGCAAGTGCGAGGCGGCGATAGCGTGCGTGTCGGCAGTGACATCGCCAGCGAGCGAGTTCGGCGCGACGATGTTGTTGTAGAACGAGCGCACCTTGTGCCGGTCGCCCATCGCTTTCGAGACCGTCGTCATGTCTTGTGCGTTGAATGACTTGATGGCGTTCGCCATCGCGTTGAACCCGGCCCAACCGACTTCGCCTTCCTCGCCTTTCCCGGTCATGGCTGGGCCTGCGAACGAGCCATCGGGATTGACGATGTTGTAGCCGCGAGGGTTGTGCGCTTCGTCATAGGCGCGGACGAAGTGCGCTTGCTCGATCGGGTCAGAGAGATCGCCGAGCATCTGGCCTTGGCCCATCTTGGCCTTGAGGTTCGCATAAGCAGTGGCGGCCTTGACGTCGGCCGGCACTTGGCTGCCGCCGTAGCGATTGGCGACCCAGGCATCCATCTCGGGAGTAAAGCCAGACCATTTCTGGTTGTGCATGATGTCCATCAGCCGGTCGCCGAGGCTGACGTTCTTGAACCAGTCCATTTTCGGGGAGAGCGCGGCATAGACGCCCGCGACGTTTTCGAGCGGGCGATTGAACCGCTGCGCCCGATCGCCCGCGATCTGGTTGGCCCCGTCGTACCACTGTTGCGAGCCGCCTCGGATGTCGTCAGGGACAGCGTCGTGCAGCGCCAAAATGTTGCTCTTGGCGTGAGCGATGAACGCCTGATGCACCTCGTCGTCGGTGGCATTCGGCGGGAGCTGGATGTCGGGCATGCTGCGAATGAGATCGGCAGTCTTGCCGTACATGACAGGGTCGGCTCGCATGGTGTCGAAGCTGATGGTCCGATCGTTCGAGGCGTGCGCCGAATCGACGAGCGCCTTGTTGGACGGCACCGCCGTGGCGATCCGCCCCTCGGGGAAAGCCTCGTCAGCGTGACGCAAGACACTGCGCGTTGCGCCCTCCTCGGCGGTTGCGCCGGGGATCGGAAAGGCGGCGAGCGTGCTCAGCGCCGCAGAGCCGTAATTGCCAGACTGGACGTCGCGATAGGCTTCGTTGCCAGACAGGATGTTGCCGGAGATGGGCACCATCTCCGCGCCGGTCCGCACCGCCTCGCCTAGGCGCTCAGCACCTTGAGCAGGCTGACCGAGCGCCTGCCCCGCTTCGCTGACGCCCTGCTGAATCCGCTCGCCCCATGACGGGTCGTAAGGCGCGATCGATCCCTGCGGACGGGTTTCGAGGTAGCGCGCCGTCATTGGCTGATTGGGGTCTGGCGTCGCTGCGACGTGGCCCATGATGGCGGGAGCCGCATCATCTGGCGCGGGCTGGTCCGGATCGCCACCGTCGGCGAACCCGTGTCGAGGCCGCGTTATCATCGCAAGACGCCGCTGCAAGTCCGCGTTCATCTGCACCGGGCCACCGCCCGCGTAGCCGCCGGCAGTCTGGATCGGCGTTCGACCTGGGCCTTCCGCGCCACCGACGAAGGTCTGGCCGCCGATCCTGACCTTGTTCAGCGCGGCGAGCGGCGGCGCCCATGACGGCGGGTGCGGCATTCGCCCATAATAGTGCGTCGCGCCGTGCGTCGGATCGGGTATGAGACCCGAATAGGACTTGTCGACGATGTCGCCGATCCGCGCATAAGCCGGGTCTTTCGGCGAGAGGTTCTGCGCGACGGGATTGCCTTCCGTGGCGCGGCCCGTGTTCCAGGGGCTGAACTCATGATACCCGAACTTCGGGTTCACGCCCGCAGCCGGGGCGTGGACGACGCCAGCAATGCCCTGGCCGTAGCCACCAGCTCGGACGCGGTTGAGGATGGCGTGGGCGATTGCCGCTTGGCCGAGCGCGGGCTCGCCGGCGGCTTCGCCGTAGACAGTCCGGATCAGGTCTTGCCGATCGCCAGGGTCCAAGGGCGGACCGCCAGCGCTCGACGGCGTGGCTTCGGGCTGCCTCGACGCTAGCTCGAACTGGTCTGGCGCCGGGGTTCCGCCAGCGCCAGCGAAAGGATCGTGATCGACCGGCGCGACGTCGAAATCGTTCGGCGACGACGCCATCGAGCCAAAGGGATTTCCCTCGACCGGGTCGACGTCGTAGTCGCCGAGATCGTCAACCATTACCTACGCTGGGTAGTCGTTGTCCGCACAACTTGCCGGGGAGGCGCCGGAGCCTTCGGCTGCTGACCCGGCAGACGGCTGCCCTGCGCTCCCGGCAGACTCGTATCGTAGGGGGCACCAGCCGTGATGGCGCCCTCAGTCGCCACAGCCTCGCTAGCAGAGACGTCGACATCCTCGGTGGTCTCGATCCCGCCGGACTCGGCGGTGATCGTCGCAACGCCCTCCGCGACCGAGACCGCCGTCGCCTGAGTGTCATCGTCCGGATTGGCTTCGACGGTAGCGATCGAGTCGTCAGACGACGACCAAGTCACCGCCCCAGGCGCGGGGGCGCTCGCACCTCCAGAATCGGTGTAGGCGACGGTCAGATCAACAGATTGTCCATTAACGAGCGCGACCATGTTTCCTCTCCTTTGGAGCCGTGGCGTAGGGGGCACCAGCCGTGATTGTCGCCGAGACGGCAGGCCCGGACGGCACGGAATCGGGGTCGTAGAGCATCACCGGGTGTTCGGTGAAGTAGGCGACAGGATCGTCGAACGGAATCGGCATGACCAGGGCGCGCTGGCCCATCCATTGGCCGCAGACGAAGCTCTCGGTGGGGACCGCGACGAACGCCATCGGCGAGCCCGAATAGAAAAGGGTGGCCGCTTCATTGGGATCGAGTGGTTCGCTCATTTGCGCCTCGTTATCTTGAAGTACTGGCCCGTTTTTGGATGTTGCACGTAGTGATTTCCGTCCGGCGCGCGCCGCGCGAAACCGTAGGGCGTGTCGATTCCATCATGGACCGAGCCGCCGCTCGCCCGCTTCTGCCGATCTGAGCCAGAACCGTTCGTGCGCTGCGGTTGAGGCCTCGCTTTCACCTCTTGGATCTTCGCCCGGGCCTGTTGCTGGCCCATGACGCGTTCGTGCTGCTGCGAGCGGTCGGTCATTTGCTCTTCGTGCTGCCGGCCGCGCTCTTCGCGCTGCGATTCGATGGCTTGTTCGCGCTGACCCATCTGGTCTTCGTGCGCGCGGTCCTGCTGTGCGTTCGCGGCGTCGAATTGCCGCCCCTGCATGTCCCGCACAGCGTCGAATCGCTGCTGCTGCGCGCCCATAACGCGGTCGTGCATCTGCTCTTGCTGGCCCATTTGGGCCTCGTGCTGTTGACCCCTCATCTCCCGGGCGTCTTCGTGCGCCCAGCCGCCTCTTTCCAGGCTCATCTCGTGCGCTTGGTCGCGCAATTGCTTCGCGGTGTCGTGCGCGCGGTCGAGCTGGCTCTGTTGGGCCTCGTGCTGCTGCTTCTGCGCCTCCATCTGTGGCTTCCGGGCCTCGTTTTGGGCCTGGAAACCAGCGGTATGGGTGGCGAGCTGCTGCTTCTGGAGCGCCATCTTCGACGTCGCCATCTTCACTTGCGCATCGACTTGGTGCTGCTGGTCGTCCATCGGCTTGTCGCGCATGTCGAGCTGGAGCTGACCGGCCCGTGTCTGCGCATCCATCATCGCCGCCTGCCCGGTTAGCATCGCGGCCTGGGCTTTCGGGTCCGGCGGCGGGCCGGAGGGCATCGGATTTAAAAATTGATCAGGGTTCGCGAAGCCGATTCCCCGAATGCAGAGTTTACGAATCGTAGCGACGTTGAAAGCGCTCGGTTCGTCCTTCGCCATCTGGTAGAGGGCGGCATTCCTCAACATTCGCTGGAGATGCGAGGCCGTATTCGGGTCCGCGCGCGTGACAATTTCGCTCGTGTTCAAGGCCTGCTGGAAGACTTGCTCATCCCAGTCGTAGGCGGAACGCTTGTTCGAGCGCCAAAACGCCTCCGGATCTTCGCGGAAGCGCTCGCATAGGAGCTGAAGCTCGTCGCTCTGCGCCGCGCACAGCCTCTTGTGCGTCGCCATGAGCGGTTTGATCGCCTGCTCGATGAGGGCGAGGGTCGTCCCGACCGGCGCGTCCTGGCGGCCTTCGCCGACCATGATCTCGGCCGTGCCGCCGAGGCTCTTCCCCTCTTGGTTCAGCTGCTGAACGAAGCCGACCCAGACCGAGTCTGGCGATCGGTAAGGCAAGCCCATCGCCACTTGCTGGATTGGCAGGCCGCCGGTCTCGACTTCGGCCGAACCCCCTGGCGGAACTCTGAATATGTTGTTATTCTGTCTAGCCGCGCCCTTCGCAACTAAAAGGCCTGGAAAGTTGGCGAACATGCCAGCATCGACGATCTCTCGCCAAGCAGCCGTGATGCCGTTCGTAATATTTCCAAGAAGATGACTTAGGCCAATAGCATAAAATCCGAACCCGCGAATGAATGGATACTGTACGAAATACGTTTTCGGCAAACACATCTCATCGTCTTCGTTCCAATTCCTTCTCAGCTCAAGGACTGTTCTTGTCTCCTTGTGGATCGCCACCTTGTAGGGGACCGCCAAGCCGTCCGGCTCGCCATCCGTCTCGTGCTCGAACCCCGGTAGGTCCAGTTCGCAGTAGCATTCCAAGATCTCGTGATCGCGGTCGTCCTTCTCCCAGCTGTCGAAGCGGCGAACGCCGGAGATTTGCTCGGCCTGAAGCTCCATCGGTCCCTTTTCGATGAAGCCGGTATCGTTGAGCGGGACATCGCGATAGGCCCCGACGAGCTGCATGCGGCGGATCATCGACGGGCGCATGAATGAGCGGTGCGTGATGCGGCCTGCGTCGTAGATCGAGGTCGCGCTATTGTTGACGATCAGATCGTCGCCGAACACGGCGCGTGAGATCGGCCGCCGGAGGATCGGGTCATGATAGACTTTCTTGAAGGTACAACCGTCGAGCCCCACACGGAGGAGCATCTGGTCTGTGTCAGGGACCCACGGCTTGTCGGTGGTGGTCAGATAGTGATTGAGATCGTGCTCAAGCGCGTCGGAAAGGTCGTCGAGATCTTCAGTCGAGCCCGATGTGTCTTCGGAGACCTTGGCTGGCCCGTCAGTGGGGCACAGCTCGGCGAAAGCGTTGGCGCCGAAACGGATTACCGCTTCCGCCAGTAGCGTAGCCCGGACCTGGGACTGGCCTTCGAGCGGCGCGGAGCCGTCAGAACCGGACGAGCGCATCGACTCGATGCGAAGGCCCATCAGCTCCATGCCGCGAGCGCGCGTGTCGAGCCACTCGCGGCGTGATTCGTTGTCTTGTTCGATCAGCCGCAGGAGATCGTCGGCGATCCCGTTCAGCTCAGAGTCGCCGAGCACCTCGGCAAGGTTGTCGCCGAACTCGGTATCCTCTTTCGGGATGCGCCTGGGGCCGACATAGACGATGACGCCACCGTCTTCGGTCTCGATCTTGGTCGCCTTGTCGTAGTCGATGTCGCCGTCGTCAGCGTCGAGGTCGATAGTCTTCGGCGCGAAGCGGGTCGAGAGGTCGTCGGGGTCGTCTACGCTGCCATCGATGGCTGACGGCGGGAGTCTTATCGCACCCAATCCGCCAAACCCGGCCATCGCCGACCCCGTTCAGATCAAGATTGTGGAAGATCATCCGCGAGGACCAACTCTTGGTCCATGATGCCCTTCTCGATCTCTTCGTCCATTGGGTAGCACAAGACCATCACGCCGTGTATCCGCGACGCCGCGATCCACTTGTTTGGCGGGTCGCCCGCTTTCTTCAGCCGGTGGCCGGCGCGGAAGAGCGCCAGGGCTTCGTCCTTTTCGAGGATCTTCTCGGGGGGCGCTTCGTCCTCGGGTTCCGGGCGCGGCTGCTGATCGCGCTGGGGAACGCCGGCTCGGGCGGGCGGCCCCTGTGCTGGATGGCGCGGTGGCGGGGTGGGAGCGGGGTGGGAGCGTTGCTGACTCTGCGACTGATGCGTTGGGCGTTGAGGGGCTTGGGCCATGGGCTTTCTCCCGGTTGGGCGGGAGGGGACGCCAAGAGACGGACCGGGCGGTGCCCCTCCCATGGCTCGCTTGCTGCCGGTCCGCCGTCAGAAGTCCGCCATCTCGGTGGCGGAGTTCGCGCAGGGATGGCAGTTGACGTCAAGAGGGACGCGCAGCTCTCCCCAGTGACGGCCCTTTCGCCGCGCCGCCGACCGCCAGCGGCTTCGCGTGTCGCTCTTTGCGGCTCATCTTGCCGCGCTTGGTCCCGAGCTTGGTCGCTTCGCGAGTCCCCGGCTTCAATTCGCCCGCCTTTTGGAGGGCGCTCGTCGCCACTGCGTACTCATTGACGTTCGGACTCGCCTTCCGGATCGCTCGGACCGCGTCTTCCCAGATCTTCGGCATCGTCTTCCTCCCCGGCAAAGTGCGCGATCACCGCAGCGAACGCTAACGCCTGCTCGCGCGGCAGCGCCAGCCAATCGACCGGCTTGCCGAAATCGATCCGCACCATACGGCGACCGTCCGGAGCGGTGAAGCGGCGGAGCGCGACATTGATGCCGCCCTGATCGTCGCCGAACAGCTTACCGTGCGGGAAGTCGCCGGTCGGGCCGAGCTTGGGCAGCTTCACTTCTGCACCGCCCGCGCCTGGGGCAGCCCAACGCGCCATTCGCCGCAACCGTCCCCTTCCCAAGTACGCGGGAACGCTGATTCGCCGCCAGCCAATAGCGTTGCCCTCGTCGGCGGAAACCTGTGACACCCTCCGATCTCCTTTTCTTCCGGAGGGTTAACGTCCCAATTGATTTCAGGAAGCCAAAACTCACAGCTCCAACATAGCCGGGGCAGATCGGCGACCTTGGTCTGCGCCAGCTTCTGCCAATAATTGCCGCTCATTGCGTCTTCAGCTTCCGTTCAAGCATCGGCTTGGTGATCAATTCCTCATTGATCGGAATCAGGTCCAGCACCGTCCTCATGAACACGGCCAAATGCTCATCGCGCATCGCCTCGGTCGCCTTGGGGTTACCGACGACAAACATTCCGGCCAACCATATACTGACCAAATCCGCGAGCGCCGCGCTTTGCACGGCCCCCCCTTTCCCGGCGAGAAACTGCCGGATCGATTCGACGAGGCGTTGCGCCTCAAGCGCTTGATCACTGGAATCGTCGCTCAATTGACGCCGCCCATCTTCTGACGGACGTACTCTTGCGCGAACCGCTCGCACAGCGCGGCGAAGAAGCATCTCGGCGTGAAGTACTTCAAGAACTCGCCGGTCGCGATCTCCTCGTCGCTGCAAGCGAGAATGTGGACCGGGCCGTCCTGCACGATCGCGCCAATGCCGTTGATGAAAAACAATCCCTCAGCCGTGTGCGAGACGCCGAGCACAACGCCGTGCAGCTTGCCGATCTCAGCGGCGACCGCGTCGAGGATCGGCCGCACCTCGAACGAGCTGCGGACCTTGCTTTGCTGACGGAGCTGGTGCTCGCTCATGGAGTCCTGTCTCGCTCGATCTGCTGATACCGGAGGACCATACCCGCCCGGAACGCCCGGGCGGCAAAGTCATCAAGAAATTTGCCCGCCGTGATCTCCTCCAAGGTCGTCGCGATAACTTCGTCCCCGTCATTCGAGACCGGCTCGCCGTCGACGTCGACGAAGATCAGCCGATTGCCGTTTTTCACCACCTCGACATCGATCCCCACAACCCGGCCGATCGTCCGCGCCATGCGGGTGAGCCGTTCTGCAACTTCATCAAGTTCAGCCATGTTTCCTCCAAAAAAGGCGGGCGGCCCCATCCGCGATGCGTCGGGGGGCGAAGCCGCTTAGAGAGCCGCCCGGGCTGGTCCGGATTTGGTCGAAACGGCCAGCCGATTGCACGATACCGCGATTTGCAGATCTTGCAACCTGTCTCGGTATGTGCTATATGAAGGACGGGCGACCTACCGCCCGAACCAAGGAGTCGAACATGAACACGATTGTAAAGGGTATCCGAGGGCGCACCCGCAAGGGTGAGCTGGTCGAGTTCGACGTCGATGTCGAGATCGACGTTCGCAGCCTCGCCGAGATCCTCGGCCGCAAGGCCTTCCTCAACAAGTCCGGCAAGTCGAGGTTCGCCGACGGCAAAATCCGCGTCAGCGTGCGCAGGACGACCTAACGAAAAGGCCGCCGCGCTGCGGAGGCGCGGCGGCCCACCTATCGCCAACAGGAAGGGACCGAGGTCCCAACAGGAGTCTACCATGAAACACGCCGTCGCCTACTTCAGAACCTCGTCGGCCACCAACGTCGGCGCGGACAAAGACAGCCTCCCCCGCCAGGAGAAGGCCGTCCGCGACTATGCGGCGCGCAACGACATCGAGATCGTCGGCGAATACTACGACGCCGCCGTCTCCGGCGCCGATCCGGTCACCCAGCGCGAGGGCTTCAGCCTCATGCTCCAACGCATCGCTAGCAACGGCGTGCGGACGATCCTCGTCGAGACCGCCAACCGCTTCGCCCGCGATCTCATGGTGCAGGAGACCGGCTGGAAAATGCTTCAGGATCTCGGCGTCGAGCTGATCGCCGTCGATTCGCCGTCGAGCTTCGTCGAGGACACGCCGACGGCGTCCCTGGTCCGCCAGATCCTGGGCGCGGTGGCCGAGTTCGACCGGGCATTGACGGTCGCCAAGCTCAAGGCGGCGAGGGCGCGCAAGAAGGCTTCGACCGGCAAATGCGAGGGGCGCAAGAGCTGGACCGAAATGGACCCGGCGATGGTCGCGATGGCGCGCGAACTGCGCCAGTCTGGCAAGTCGCTGAACGGGGTGCGGGTGGCGCTGGCGAACCTGGGCTATGTCAGTTCGACCGGCACGCCATTCACCCGGTCGGTCGTGTCCCGAATGGTCGATCGAGATACCACGGTCGCTTAGGCGGCCACGGTATTTTCGCCGGCAGCGCGGGCGCGCGCCAAATCGCGATGGGGCCGGCCTCAAGCCTCGGCTTGGGGCGCATGCCATGGCCAGTGTCGTTCACCCGCGCGTCTCCCCCGGTCATCAGCACCACCATAACCAAAGCGCCGAGCGCGACGCCGACGCGCTGGACGTGGGGGCCGCGCAACGCCCACCTGATCAGCGGCACGAGGCAGAGGCTTAAGAGACCATTGAGCAGCCTGGAGACCCAACCAAGGCCGAATAAGGCCAAGCAGGCGAAGCCGAGGAACACAATCGCCAGCGGACCGAATGCGAGGCCTTTGATCAGGCCTACGGTGAACAGCACGACGGAGCCGATCGGCCAGACGGGGTGGAACGTCACGCGATTCTTTCGGGACGTTCTCGCGAGGCGTTCCTCGGCCAGGAAAACGCGCCACGCCTTCGCGCCCTTGCGCAAATTGCACGGGGCGCACATCGCTCGAATGTTCGAAATGTCGTCTTTGCCGCCGCTGGTCACCGGGATCAGGTGATCTCGGTGAACAACGACGCCGTCCGCCCGCAGATCGCACATGCAGAACGGATTATTGCAGCGGTGAAATTGGCGCCGCAGCTGCGCGCGCCATTCCTCGTCAGTGTGCGAGCCACCATTGCTCGCGCGGGCGGACATGGGACAAGCATCCGGCCGGTCGATGGCTGATTAGGCCTCCGCGTCAACCAGTTCACTGACCCCGTCGGCGTCGACCGCTGCCTCTTCGATCTCTTCCGTGTCGTCCCAATCGCTAGCTTCGAGGGTATAGAGTTCGGCCTCGGCGTTCTCTATCGCCTCATCCTCATCTTCGGCCTGGACCTCGATGTTGGCGGTCTGTTTCATTACTCGGGTAACTTCGACGTTGTAGGTTTTCATTTTCGACTCCATCCAGAAAAGTCAGGGGCCGCGAAAGCGGCCCCCTTTTTCGCTCACGCGACCTCGAAGTAGCCCTTCTTGGTGTCGTAATTGATCCGCTCGATCGTCCCCTTGCCATCGCGCTGGGCGTTCCAGGCGAACACGCAACCCTGATAGAGGTTGGCGTCCGAGAGGGCGGTTTTCCGCCGGGGCTTGGGGTTGCGCTCTTCCTGCAACCATTTATCGAGGACCGTCGATGGCGCTTTATCAGCGAACTCCTCGCCGCCGCGCGCCACTTGATGCCACCACGTCTTGGCCTCTCCCGGATCTCGCTCGTAAGTGGCGAAGACCGCCGCCAGGACCGAAGCCCTCTTCAGCTCCGGCGTCTTGTCGGACAGCATGTGACCCACCCACACCAGATACTCAGTGTATTCAGGGCGATGGAACAGGTCGTAGACATCGTCGCCCTTCGACACGGGCGAGCCAACGACGTACTTGAGATGCCAAGCGATCCCCTCAATCGCCTTTTTGGCTGATGCCCGTGGCACATTGCGCAGTTGCGGAACCACGCCCTGAAACGCACCAGCGACGTCGGCAATCGAGCGCGACGAGCGTCGAGGATCGAACTGTCGAAACAGCGCGACCTCGCCATCTCGATCGTCGACTTTATAGGTCGAGATGACCGCCGTAAGGCCTTCCGGCATATCGCCATCGAGCCTGGACAGCATATGGCTTGAGTGCTGTCCGTTCACGCGAACGATGGTCCCGTCAGGACGAATCGCAAACGCCCAGCTAAAGGGCGTCGCCAATCCGGCCATGACTTGACCGCGAAGGTAGTCTACACGTTTCTCATCGAGGACCCGCTCCGTGTCCGAGCCGGTCATTGTAGCGACCTTGATAGCGAGTTCGCTGGTGACTGCCAGCGTCTCGGTCTTCTCCAAAGTGAAAGCACTCATAATGCTTTCCTTTCGTTAAGCGCGATTGAGTTGGCGGAATTTGGGGTGCGCTCAGATCCCGTTCCGCCACTCGTCCATTCCTCAACGAGATGCTCCAGCTCGCCTGCTAGGACGGCCAGCGTCGTAAACGACACTGTGGCCATGCTGCATTTGCTTTGCTGTTTGAGCGTCTTGATGATTGGAGCGAGTCTCTCCGTCAGGTCCCGCGAAGGGATCGTGAGCATGGGTTGTGGCTTCTTCCTCTCTGCCAGCGTTTTCTTGGATGGAATGATGACGGGGCGATTGTGTTTGCCCCAGACCGGGACGTCTCTTTTGGGGCGACGACCATCGTTCTCGCGATGGCGAGCCTGCTTTACGTCGTTCACAGTAGCGTTGCGTTGCTGTTCGCGCGGCGTATTCCTGACGAACCGAGCGGCGCTTTGCGCCCCAACAGCACCGGCACGAACCATTTCAACGACATTTTCTTCCCCATTTTGAAGAACTGTCTTGGCTGCGACGATGTTCGATCTTCCAATGCCAGCTTCTTTAGCCAATTCTTCTGCGGTCTTCTCTTCTTGGAGGCAAGGTCTCGCGAGGCCTTGCCTGCTTAAGTGCTTATTTCTTCCATGAAGATGTTGCCGCAACTTACAAAGCGCCGCAACGATGAGCAACAATTCTCCGATCTGCATATGCCGCCGCAAACGATTCTGGCTAATCGTAAATCTAACCGGGTCATCGCCGCTGAAGATCTCGAAGCGCGGCTCGACGCTCGCGATCCCGCAAGCCTCAAAGCGCGTCTTGCCGTCGAGGATCGCCCCCTCGTAGAGCCAGATCGGATTGTGGAGCCCCTCCCTCCTGATGCTCTCAGCGAGCGCCATCACCTCCTCGTCGGACGGGCGGGGCCAAAGAGCGCAGGCGGGATGAACGGGGTATTCCATGGCGTGCAGATTTAGGCACGCCTGCCGCCATGTCAAGTGCTTTTCTTGTGGAAATAATCTCCACGTGCCTTGCGGAGACCGGCACACGGCCATTAGAATGCTGATATGGCACGCGGAAACAGACTCAACGTCATATTCTCAGATGAAGCCATTGGCTGGCTTGAGCAGGAAGCAGCCAAGCGCGCGACATCGCTGTCCGATATGGTCCGGCGAATAGTCGACGAAACGCGCGGCGCGTACATCGTGCCGCGCCCAGAGCCACCCCCAGAAGGACGCGGTTTTACCTATCGGGCAGCGACAACCAAGGTTCCGGAAACCTGACCAGGGGGCGGCCGAAGCCGCCCCTCCCTTGCCTCGCCTTGCCCGCCCGTGCCTAGCCTTGCATCGCAAAGCCTAGCCCAACCAAGCCCTGAAACGCCGCGCCGTGCAGGGCCATGCCGCGCCTCGCTAAGCTCAATCAATAAAATATCCTCGCCTTGCCGAGCCTAGCGTCGCCGCGCATCGCCGTGCCTCGCCATGCCCTGCCGAGCCACGCCACGCCAAGCCACGCCAAGCCATGCCGTGCCAAACCGGGCCTTGCCGCGCCGCGCTTCGCAAAGCGTAGCCTTGCCCAGCCCTGCCCGCGCCCTGCCGTGCCGCGCCCCACCTCGCCGTGCAACGCCGAGCCGCGCCGTGCCGAGCCCTGCATCGCGCCGCCTCGCCAAGCCTAGCCCAGCCTCGCCTAATCAATAAAATATCCTCGCGTCGCTTCGCCCCGCGCCGCCGTGCCGTGCCATGCCCCGCCGCGCCACGCTAAGCGGCTTCGGCGATTGCCTGTTCGACGACCGCCCAATGATCGACGCGATAGCGCCCGTACGGGCCTTTCCGCGCTGGGCGGAAGTCACCAAGCCCCACCCGCTTCCCGGCGTCGTCGACAATCGATCGAAAAATCCCAGGTCCTAAAATAGACGTGTCGAGGCTGACGACAAATTCCAACCTCCAATCATCGAACATCGGCCGATGGGCCAAAATTCTCCCTTTTGTGCTAGGAATCACAACAGGTCTCGTGTCGACTTTCCACGGCTGTTTGTGGATCAGGGCGATTTCGGCGCCCTCGATGTCCACGCACGCGAACATCATCGACTCTTCTTTGGTCGTGACTTGCTTCTTTCCGACTTTGTGAAATCGGCCACCGTCCACAAGGCTGCGCAACAAGTTGGGTTGCGGGATTATCAGCCTACCATCGAGCCCCCGGTAGAGCTTCGATTCGCAAATATCGAGCGGGGTCTTGCGTTCGGCACCCGCGCTTGCGCCGCGCGTTCCGCCGCTCGCAATTAGAGCTGCTTCGTCGCTGAATCGATTGAGGATCAGCGGTGTAACGCCGCTGATATGCACCAGTATTTCCATTTTTCGACTCTCCTTGCCTTGCCGCGCGCCGCATCGCCATGCCCAGCATGGCCCGGCCAAGCCTAGCAGCGCCAGCACAACTTGCATGAAATGCAAAACTAGGTCAATCTACCGACATGCCCGGTTTTTGGATGTTCGAGCAGTCCGGGGTCTTGAGGCCAGCAGTCGAGGCCTATCTCGCGCGGGACGAACTGACGCCGGCCGAGGTCGCGGCGATCAGGGGTTACCTAAGACAATGGATCGCCGGACCCTGGCAGGCCGCCCCAGGCGCCGAGGCGCGCGTGCTCGAACGGCTGCGCCGCATGGTCGACGAGCTGGACGACCGCCAGAAGATCGACATCTGGCTCATGCAGGCGAACAGCATCAATATCGATCCGCTCTAGTCATACGCCTCCAGGCGATCGATGAACGCGAACAGCGCGTCCTCGCCCAACGACGTCCAGGCTAGATCGTGAAGACAGTGCGCCGCAAACACCGCCTTAGCGCGATCGAGATCCGGCGACACCTCCAGGCAGGCCGGCCACAGCACCTCCATGTCGAGCCGCCGCTGGCGCCTCTGCCACCCCATCCGGATCAGCGCCCAAAGCCCCATGCTCGTCGTCCTCCCGTTGATCGAAAGCATGGTGGACGATCACGGCGCCGTCCAGGCGCGGCTTGCAGAGACAATCGAGGCCGCCCCCGTGCGACATCAGATCGCCTTCCGGAATGACCTCGCGCGGATCGGAAAGGACGCGCCAGCCTTTGCTCATGTCGCTTTTTTCTCCCACGATGGAGGCGTACAGTCGCCTCGGAGGATCGGCGGGAGCCCCGCTTAATCAACGGGCGTCCGCAAGGTCGCTAGCACCGTCCGGTCCTCCAGCCTATGAATGGGGCTGGAGTCCAAAGACCCCAGCCCCGCCTTGGATCGCCTTGCCGAGCCTAGCGTCGCCGCGCATGGCATCGCCTCGCCCCGCCCAGCCACGCACGCGACCTATTACCACAGACTACACGGGGTACAAAGGCATCGGGGGAAGCGGCGATTGTAGCAGCTCTTGATATTCCTCCGACGCGACCTCCGCCGACTTCTTCAGCAAACCACGCTCCCGGCAAAACTTCAGCGCCTGACACAGCGCATCGACGATGTCGTCGTGTTTTCCTTTTGGAAAACTTGCGCATTGGCTCATGCACAATTCCGCCCAGTCCCTCGGCCAAACCGCCCCGTTCGGTTGCGTCTGCCCAGGCGCCCAAACCACCCCCTTGCGGAAGCCACCATCGGCCATCTCTTCGCCCCACAGATGCGACAGCGCGTGCGCCCGCGAAACCTTGTCCATGTTCCCGGGATCGATCCGCTGGATCGCGAACTCCTCGTCCCGGGTCAGCCGCTGGATCTCTTGCGCCACCGAGATCCCCGACGCCTTCAGCTCGATCAGCAGCCGGTCGACCTTCAATGTGCGGCACTTCTTGATCACTTCCTCGACCAGCTCGTTCAACGCCAGCCGCTTTTGCCAGCACGCCATCAGCATGGCCTGTTGAACCCCGAAATGGTTCGTCCAAATCCCTAAAACGATGAACGCCGAATAGTCGTTCTCCTGCTTCGTCCCGTAGGCCGAATCCAGCGAGCCGATGATCAGGTCGAAGTCCGGATATTGCGATTCGTTGCGCCCATAGGTCAGCGCGATCCCGCGATGCCATAGCTCCCACCCCGTGTAGGGAAACAGCCCGCCCCCACGCGGCGCAGGCCGCTGCTGGTACTGGCCGGCGTAGGCCCACTTGTCCATGTCGCGCTTGAGGTTCTCAACCTCCTGGCGGCCCCAGCGCTGCGGGAAAAGCAGCTCCCCCTCCGAGCGCCGCCAATCCGAAAATCCGATCTCCGTCTCGCAGTGGCGCCCGCTCTCGTATTCCATCGGCAAAACCAGCTGAACGTAATCCGGCATGAACTCCTGAATCACCCCGCTGATGTCCGCCTCGTGCAGACGCTGCATCACCACAACAATCGCGCTCTTCGCCTGATCGTTCAGACGGTTCACCGCGCTCTCCCGAAACCGCCGCGTCGCCTTCTCGCGATCGTTCGGGCTCTCCGCCTTCTCAACGCTGTGCGGGTCGTCGAGGATCAGCCGATCGCCGCGCCGCGAGGTCAGCGAGCTGAACGCAACCCCGTCCCGCGTCCCGGTCAATGTGTTCTCAAAACTTAATTCGCCGCCCCGGGTCAGCTCAACGTGCGGCCAATGCCGAACATACCAATCGCTGGTGACGAGGAGCCGCATCTTCCGCACATCGCGAACGCACGCGCTCTCCGCAAAGCTCGAACTGATGTACCGATAGCTGGTCAGACCCCGGGGCCCCCACTCCCACGCCGGCCACAGCACCGACACAAGCAGGCTCTTCGCGCTCCCAGGCGGAACATTGATCAGCAACCGCGTGATCATCCCGGCGGTCACGGCTTCGAGGTGCTCTGTGATAGCTTCAACAAGGGGGCCTTTTACGAACGGCATGCGCGGCTCCAAAATCGGCCACGCCTCCTCCACGAAGTTTATCAGGCTATTCCGGCACCGCTCCCGAACCGTCGACACGCTCGCCGACGCCTCCATCGAGCTGATCCCCAGCTCTCTCCGCATCAGCTCCGCTACGATCGCCTCGTGGCTCGGTAGGTTCGACCTCGGCATCAATCAGCACCGGATTCCTGGCGAGCGGCCGCAACGCCCTCTCAAGTTCAATTAGCTGCGGAACACTCAGCCGTGACAAGTCCGGACCGCGCTCATCGTCCGGCTTCGGTGGCGCCCAAATCGGACCACCACGCCTCTCAAGCCAAAATTTGTTCATGCTCGCGTCCGCCTGACGCCAGTTCCGGTCCGGCCCACCTACCGCCATGTTGAACGCCGCCTCCGCAACCTCGTTGGTCCTTCTGGCGCCCCCTTTCAACATGCAGTCCTTGTAACGCCGGTACAGCCGGTCCGGCCGAATGTCCGTCAGCAAACTGATCTCCTGCGGCGTCAATCCATTCGCCGCCATCCGCTCAATCGCTAGCTCCAACTCCCGTGCCCCCTTCGCCGCCTCCGCAACCTCGTCAGCTGACCGTGCCTTCTTCGCCCGAGCCCTCGGTCCCTTCCCCGTGTCCCCCACCATCAATCACCTCGGCCGGTTGCGCCGCGCTAGCTTCCGCTCCGCAAACGCCATTACCGCCAAAACATCAACCGGACGTAATCGTCGCAAAACATCAATTATCTCCCCAGAAGCCAGTTTCTGCGCTTTCCAGTCCCTCAACATCAAAACCGCCTCCGCAACCGGAATCGCCTCATTCAGCGAAATCCTGTCCAAAACCGCTATCGCCTCATCTTGCGTCATTGGACAATATTCGCACTTTCTTGTCCATTTGATAGTACAAACTCAACACGATACTCCCACAGCCAACACACCATATTTTGAACAGTGGCCTTAAGCTTAAACTGAAGCGAAGGGGCGCTCCTTCACCCTCCCCC
>Ga0210393_10000140_pt1 | contig 74064 bp, 70 predicted proteins | sample IncBWC27OmetaG_FD_160068 | JGI IMG/M metagenome (GOLD analysis project Ga0210393, IMG submission 160068) | Forest soil microbial communities from Barre Woods Harvard Forest LTER site, Petersham, Massachusetts, United States - Inc-BW-C-27-O ... | reverse complement strand
TTCAATTCCTTGAAGTTTCCCTGGCCATCCGGAATCTCTTCTTCGGAATAGATGGCTTCGACCGGACATTCCGGCTCGCACAAGGTGCAGTCGATGCATTCATCGGGATCGATGACGAGAAAATTCGGCCCCTCGTGAAAACAGTCGACGGGACAGACCTCGACACAGTCCATATATTTGCATTTGATGCAGCTTTCGGTGACCACGAACGCCATACTTGAGCCTTCTATTATCCGGTTAAATCGTTGACGCTATTCTGCCACAGCCGCAAAGTCCGATGACAGGCGCAGCGCCCCGGCGCCGCCTTCATGCATCGACCGCCTCATGGTGTTGAACGGCTCTTCAGTTCGGTGAAATGGTGTTCTTCCCGTCCGGCGCTGCGGTCCGCGAAATATTGCCGCAACGCGTATTCACCGCTGGCAAACGCCAGTTCCGACCACGGCACGTCCGCTTCATCGTACAGGGCGACCTCCAAGCTCTCCGTCCCCGGCGCGAATTTCGGCTCGAGCAGTTTGGCTCGAAACATCACATGGACCTGATTGGCGCGCGTCACGTTCACCACCGCCAGCAATGTGCCGACTTCAACGGCCGCCAATGCTTCTTCATAACATTCGCGCGCCGCCGCCTGCTGCATGGTTTCTCCGTTCTCCATGAATCCCGCCGGCACCGTCCAGAACCCGCGCCGCGGTTCGATGGCGCGTCGGCAGAGCAATATTTTCCCCTGCCACTCGGGCACGCACCCCAGAACCAAGAGCGGATTCTTGTAGTGCACCATATTGCAGCTGCCGCACACAAAACGCGGCAAATGATCCCCTGCGGGGATCTTGGATTCGACGGGTGAGCCGCAGTTGCTGCAGAAATTCAAGGTTTCACTCTAAAAAAGTCTGGTGCCCGAAGAGGGAATCGAACCCACACGGTGTCACCACCACCGGATTTTGAGTCCGGCGCGTCTACCAGTTCCGCCATTCGGGCATGCCAGGCCGGGCAGTATATGCGATTGACGGTCTTGGTAGAATGCCCGCGACAAATGTTGCGCACGGACTTCCACTTCGATCTGCCCCAAGAACTCATTGCCCAAAGGCCCACCGAAGAGCGCTCCGCCAGCAGGCTATTGACGCTCGACAGGCTCACGGGGGGCTATGAAGATCGGCAGTTTAGCGACTTTCCCGAGCTTTTGGATGCGCGTGATCTTTTGATTTTCAACGACACCCGCGTGCTGCCGGCTCGCGTTTTTGGACTGAAGGACAGCGGCGGACGGGTCGAATTATTGCTGGAGCGCGCACTCTCGGCGACCACTGCGCTGGCACACGTCCGTGCCAGCAAAGGCCTCAAGGACGGCGCCGTGGTAAGACTCGCGGCGGGACAAAGCGCGCGCATGCTGGCCAGGGAAGACGAACTCTTCGTGCTGGAATTCTCCTGCAATGTGGTGGAGTTCTTCCAGGCCAACGGGGAAATACCACTGCCGCCCTACATTGCCCGTGCAGCGGAGGATGCGGACCGAGAGCGCTACCAGACGGTGTATGCACGCATCCTCGGCGCCGTCGCTGCGCCCACGGCGGGGCTGCACTTTGACGAAGCCATATTTGCAGCGCTGCGGGCGCGCCAGGTGCCGCATGCCTTCGTGACGCTGCATGTAGGTGCGGGCACCTTTGCACCGGTGAGGGCCGAGGACATCGCCGCGCATCGGATGCACGCCGAGTATCTGGAGGTTTCCGAGAGTACTTGTGCTGCGGTCAACCGGGTGCGAGCTGCGGGCGGGCGCGTGATAGCGGTGGGAACGACCGTGGTCAGGAGCTTGGAAACCGCTGCGCTTGCCGCCGAGGGCGGGAGCCGAATCGCGCCTTACCGGGGAACGACGCGTATTTTCATCACGCCCGGCTACACATTTCGCGCGGTCGACGCCATGGTGACGAATTTTCATTTGCCGGAATCGACTTTGTTGATGCTGTGCGCCGCCTTCTCCGGCCGTGAAACGCTGCTGGCCGCGTACGCTCATGCCGTCGAGCAGCGCTATCGTTTTTTCAGCTACGGTGATGCGATGTTCCTGACATGAGCTCGATGCGCTTCAACCTACTGGCCCAGGATGGTGCGGCGCGCCGGGGCCGGCTGGAATTCTCGCGGGGCACCGTTGAGACCCCGGCATTCATGCCCGTGGGAACCTACGGCACGGTCAAGGCGATGACACCGGAGGACCTCGAAGCCATCGGCGCCGAAATCGTGCTGGGCAACACCTTTCACTTGTATCTGCGGCCGGGACTGGAGGTCATTCAGGCGCACAACGGCCTGCACCGCTTCATGCATTGGCGGCGGCCGATCCTCACCGATTCAGGTGGGTTCCAGGTGTGGAGCCTGGCAGAAATGCGCAAAATCACCGAAGAGGGTGCGCACTTTCGCTCGCCGGTCGATGGCGCTGCCGTGTTTCTGTCTCCCGAGGAGTCGATGCGCATTCAGCGCGCGTTGGCTTCGGATGTTGCCATGAGCTTCGATGAATGCACCCCGTACCCGGCCACTTTGGAGCAGGCGCGCACCTCCATGGAATTATCGATGCGCTGGGCGCTGCGGGGCTTTCGTGAGTACTACCGGGATGAGCCTCCGGGAACCCTGTTCGGCATCGTCCAGGGGGGAGTACACACCGAATTGCGGCTGGAATCGCTGGCGGCGCTCGAGCAGATTGGATTTGCCGGCCTTGCGGTCGGCGGCCTGGCGGTGGGGGAACCGGAAGCGGAACGTCGACAGGTTCTCGAGAAGCTCATGCCGCACATGCCGCAGTCCAAGCCCCGATATCTCATGGGCGTGGGCCGGCCGGAGGACATCATCGAGGCGGTCCGCTGCGGCATCGATATGTTCGATTGTGTGATGCCGACCCGGCATGCGCGCAATGCGCATTTGTTCACCCGCACCGGCGTGATCAATATTCGCAACGCCGCGCATCAGAAGGACACCGGGCCGATCGAGGAGGGCTGTACGTGCTACACCTGCCTCAACTACAGCCGCAGCTATCTGAGGCATTTGGACAAGTGCGGCGAAATTCTTGGCGCGCACTTGAACACCATTCACAATCTGTTTTTCTACCAGCGGCTGATGATGGAAATTCGCGCCGCCATCGTCGCCGGTACTTTCGAGCGATACGCGGCCGAGTTCCACGCCCGCGAGGCCTAGGGAATACTTAACACAGGTTCCTAAGTTTGCGGCTGCCTGCTGTATACTACGCCGCTTTGTGCAGCGGCGTTCGCCGCAAAAAAAGAGTGTAACACTATGGATTTCCTCATTAATTCGGCAAATGCACAGGCCGCGGGCGGTGCCGCCGGCGGTCCCAGCATGTTGAATTCACTGCTGCTTCCGGCCCTGCTGCTGGTGGTGTTTTATTTCTTGCTCATCAGGCCCCAGAGCAAGCGCGCCAAGGAGCAGCGTGAAATGCTGTCCAAGGTCGCCGTGGGGGATGAGATTGCCACCACCGGCGGAATTCTCGGCAAAGTGACCGAGGTCGGCGAGCAGTTCTTGAGCGTGGAAATCGCCGATGGCGTGAACGTCAAGCTGCAGAAATTCCAGGTCGCCCAGGTGCTGCCGAAGGGCACGGTCAAGAGCGCATGATCGGCTATCCGCGCTGGAAGATCGCGTTGGTCGCGATCGTGTTGGTCGCAGGGATCTTCCTGGCGCTGCCGAATCTGTTTGGCGAGGAGGATGCTTTGCAGCTGGCGGCCGACCGCGTTGCCGTCACCGACGCCGACCGCACGGCCGTCGTTCAGATTCTCAAGGACAAGGGTGTCACGCCCTCCGGCGTATTTTTGGAGCAGGGTCGCCTGACCTTGCGCTTCAGCAGCAAGCAGGATCAATTGAAGGCGCGCGATCTCATTGCCGAGGCGCGCCCCGGTCAGTTCACCATCGCCTTGTCGCAGGCATCGCGCGTTCCGTCCTGGATGCGCAATGTCGGAATGGCTCCGGTGAAGTTGGGGCTCGATCTTCGCGGTGGCATCTACCTGGTGTACCAGGTAGATGTTCAAGGTGCGGTAAAACAGCTGCTCGACCGCCGCGAGCAGGATTTTCGTTCATCACTGCGCAACGCGCGGGCGGCTTACCAGGATGTCGTCGTCGATTATCCGCAGGCCAAGGTGCGGCTGCTGTTTCGCGACGCGGACGCCCTCGCCAAGGGCAAGGCGGCCATCCTCACCGACAACCGCAATTTGAACCTGACCGAGACCACGGCCGGCGGCGCTCCCGCGCTGGAGCTGCAGCTGACGCCGCAGGAGATCAAGGAGCGCCAGGATTACGCCGTCTCACAGAATATCGTCATTCTGCGCAATCGCCTCAACAGCCCGGAACTCGCGGTATCGGAGCCGCAAGTCGCCCGCGAGGGCGTGGATCGCATCGCCATTCAGCTGCCGGGCCTGCAAAATTCCGCCGAGGTGAAGAAAATCCTCGGCAAAACGGCGACGCTGGAATTTCGCATGGTCGATGAGACCAATAATCCGCTCGAAGCCGCGGCCACCGGGCGCGTACCGTTGGGTTCGAAGCTGTTCTACACCCGCGAGAAGCAGCCGGTGCTGCTGAAGCGCGATGTCGTGGTGACCGGCGATCAATTGACCGACGCGACCTTCCAGCCGAACACCCAGGACGGCGCCGCCGTCTCGGTGGGCTTGGATAGCCGCGGCGCGGCCAAGATGCTGAAGAACACCCAGGAAAATCTCGGGCACTTGATGGCCGTGGTGTTCATCGATCGTTCGCGGGAAAAGAACGCGCAGGGCGTGGAAGTCGACCGCACCACTGAAGAAGTCATCAACCGCGCGACCATTCGCGGCGTGTTCAGCAATAATTTCCAGATTACGGGCGTGAATCCCATCGAAGGCCGGGAACTGGCGTTGCTGCTGCGCGCCGGCGGCCTGGCCGCACCGCTGACGCCGATCGAAGAACGAGCCATCGGCCCGAGCCTGGGTCAGGACAATATCGACAAGGGCATCAAGGCGATGATCTTCGGCATGCTCGCCGCGTTCATCTTCATGGGGATCTATTACAAGGTCTTCGGGATGATCGCCGACATCGCGCTGGCGGCCAATGTGGTGCTGCTCACCGCCCTGTTGTCGATGGTGGGCGTGGCACTCACATTGCCGGGCATTGCGGCCGTCGTGTTGACCGTCGGCATGGCGGTGGACGCGAATATTTTGATCTATGAACGCATTCGAGAGGAACTGCGCAACGGCGTCACGCCGCGCGCGGCCATCGCGGCAGGTTTCGAACGTGCCCTGTCAGCGATTACCGACTCCAACTTTACGGCGCTGATTGCGGGCATCGTGCTGTTGTCATTCGGCTCGGGCCCGATTCGCGGTTTCGCCTACGTCTTGGTGCTGGGCATCGGCACTTCGGTATTTACTTCGGTCATGGGCAGTCACGCGCTGGTGCAGATCATATATGGCGGCAGGCGCAAGCTCGAACGCCTGTCGATCTAAGGGATAAGTCCATGGAATTTTTTCACACAGTAACCCGCTTCCCGTTCATGAACACCCGCAAGGTGTGGTACGGGCTGTCCGCCCTGTTGATCGTGGGCTCGCTCGGCTTGGCGATGGTACGCGGCCTGAATCTGGGCGTGGATTTCACCGGCGGCGTGGTCGTGGAGACGAATTTTCCACAGGCTCCCAATATCGAGGCGCTGCGCACGGCGCTGGCCACCGCCGGTGTGGCCGGTGCGCAGACGCAGGCGTTCGGCAGTTCACGGGATATTTTGGTGCGCCTGCCGCCGGATCCGAATGTCAAAGGCGACCAGATCGGTGCGCGTGTTCTCGAGGTTTTCAGCAAGATCGACAGCGGTGTAAAGCTGCAACGAACCGAGGTGGTCGGCGCCCAGGTGGGGCAGGAACTTTTCCTGAAGGGCGCCTGGGCGCTGTTCGCCACACTGGTCTTGATCTTGATCTACGTTTTGTTCCGGTTCACGCCAAAGCTCGCGCTCGGCGGCATTTTGGCGGTGTTGCATGACCCGATCTGCGTGGTCGGCTTTTTTGCCGTGACTCAAATGACCTTCGACCTCACCGCGATATCGGCCATCCTCGCGGTGATCGGCTATTCGTTGAACGACACGGTCATCGTGTTCGACCGCATCCGCGAGCGGGCGCGAACCGCCCGGAAACTGACCATATCGCAGGTGATCGACGAATCCATCAATCAAACGCTGTCGCGAACCATCATGACCAAGCTGGTGACATTGCTGGTCGTCGTGGCATTGCTGATATTCGGCGGCGAGACCTTGCGCGGCTTTTCGGCGGCATTGGTGATCGGCATCATCGCCGGAACGTACTCATCGATTTACATCTCCTCGGCATTGGCGCTCGATTTCGGATTGCGGGTCGACGATCTGCTGGAGCGCAAAGCCACGAAACCCGAAGAAATCGACGGTCTGCCCTAGAATACTCGGAGAGATAGACGAGCCCGGATCATGTGATGCAGCTGCTCTACGATCCGCAGGCTTGGCTGTCATTCCTGACCCTGGCGCTGCTCGAGATCGTCCTCGGCATCGACAACATCATCTTTCTGTCGATTCTGGTCGAGCGCCTGCCGAAAGTGCAACGTGGCAGCGCGCGCATCTTAGGCTTGGGGTTCGCGATGCTGACGCGCATCGGGCTGCTGTTTTCCATTACCTGGGTGGCGACGCTGCGTAAGCCGCTGTTTGCGGTGCTGGGAACCGGCGTTTCGGGCCACAACCTGATTCTGTTGGGCGGCGGCATTCTGCTGCTGGTTCAAAGCGTCATGGAAATCCGCGGGATGCTCGCCGGCAAGGTGAGGGTGCGCAAGCCGGGGATGATGAACAAGTTTTGGATGATCATTCTGCAAATCGGCATCCTCGATATCGTGTTCTCGTTGGATTCGGTGTTCACGGCGGTGGGACTTTCCAAGCACATCGAGGTCATGATTGCGGCCATCGTGGTTTCGGTGCTGGTGATGATGATGGTCTCATCCGCCCTCAGCCGCTTCATCGACCGTTACCCCACGATCAAGGTGCTGGCTTTGGCGTTCCTGGTGCTGGTGGGCGCGGCACTGGTGGCGCAATCGCTGGACCTGGATATCCCGCCCGGTTACTTGTATTTCGCGTTTGCTTTCGCCGCGACCGTCGAATGGATGAACATGAGGTTGCGCAGGCGCATGAAGCAATAGTTTGCTAGCACGGTAGGAAAGCCGCTAAAGTCCGCGCAGTCTTTAAAACGGGAGATGACATGAATTGGCGCATCAAACCGCTCGACGCTATCTTGGCGAGTGCTGAGAAACGATCTCTGACCCGCTCGCTGGGGGCTTTTCAGCTGACGATGCTCGGGGTCGGCGCCATCATCGGCACCGGCATTTTCGTGCTGACGGCCGAGGCGGCGCAAAAAGCCGGTCCCGGCATGATGCTGTCGTTCATTCTGGCCGGTTTCGTCTGCGCGGTGACGGCGCTGTGCTACGCGGAGCTCGCCGCCATGGTGCCCGTGTCCGGATCCGCCTATACCTACTCCTACGCGGTCTTGGGCGAACTCATTGCGTGGATCGTCGGGTGGGCGCTCATTCTCGAGTACACCATTGCCGCGAGCGCCGTGTCGGTCGGCTGGTCGAATTACTTCGTTCCCCTGATACAGCACAGCTTCAATATTCACATCCCGCTGTATCTGGCGAAGGGCTACTTTGCCGGCGGATTGATCAACGTACCGGCGGTGTTCATTGCCGCGCTGGTGACGACGCTGCTGGCGCTCGGCACGCGCGAGAGCGCGACCGTGAATGCCGTTCTGGTGTGCATCAAGGTGGCGGCGCTGGTGCTTTTTTGCACGCTGGCACTGCCGGTCATCAAGATGTCGAATTTCTATCCGTTCGCACCCTTGGGCGCGCTCGGCATCGGCGGCGCCGCCGCCTCGATCTTCTTCGCCTACGTCGGCTTCGATGCCGTATCGACCGCCGCCGAAGAAACCAAGAATCCCCAGCGCAATATGCCCATTGGACTCATCGGCAGTCTGCTCATCTGCACGGTGTTTTATTTGCTGGTGGCAAGCGGCGCCATCGGCTCGATCGGCGCCCAGCCGATGATCGACGCGGCGGGCCACGGCATCGAACCGGGAACTCCCGAGTTGCTGCAGGCCTGCATGGACCCGGCGACCCACGCTGCGCTGGTCTGCAGCGATGAGCCGCTGGCGCACGTATTGCGCGAAATCGGCTGGGACAAGGTATCGCGGCTCATCGGGCTCGCCGCCTTCCTGGCGCTGCCCTCGGTCATCTTGATGATGATGTTCGGTCAGACCCGGGTGTTCTTCAGCATGGCGCGTGATCGCCTGTTGCCCGATGCGCTGACCAAAATCCACCCGCGCTTCAATACCCCGCATGTGGTGACCCTGATCACCGGCACCGTGGTGATGTGCGCGGCGGCTTTCTTCCCCGTGGGCAAGCTTGCCGACTTGTCAAACGGCGGCACCTTGGCCGCATTTTTTGCGGTGGCCTTGGGCGTCATGATCCTGCGGCGCACGGCGAAGGACAGAAAGAGGCCGTTTCGTACGCCCGGCATTTGGGTGGTGGGTCCCTTGGCGCTCATCGGTTGCTTGAGTTTGTTCCTGCTGTTGCCCCTGGTCACCATCCTGGTGTTTTTCGGCTGGGCGGCGCTCGGACTCGTGGTGTACCGCTTTTACGGCTACAAGCGCAGCACGCTGAGCTAGCCCACTTTATTCATGAAGGGCAAGTTTTTTGCCCTCCGGCGCCGGGTTTGGAAGGGGATTTTCCGGGCCGCCGTGAATCCGGCTAGGCGCGAAGCGCCGCCGGGGTCAGCGGTCCGATGACTTCGAGCAGCGCCTCGTAGACCTTCGGGTTGCCGGCGACAATATTGGCTCCCAGCGCATATTCGGCGCCGGCGGGCGTGCCGACCCGGCCGCCGGCTTCCTGAATGAGCAGCGTGCCGGCGGCGGTGTCCCATGGGGACAGGCCGAATTCCCAGAAACCGTCGACTCGTCCGGCGGCCACATAGGCGAGATCCAGCGAGGCCGCGCCCGGACGGCGGACGCCGGCTGCCGTGGTCATGATCGCCTTGAGCATCGCCAGGTATTCGTCGACGTGGGCTCCGGTGCGAAACGGGTATCCGGTGCCGATCAGCGAGCCTTCCAAGGTTCGCTGTGTGCTCACCCGCATCTTCTTGCCCTCGAGCTGGGCACCCTCGCCGCGCGAGGCGGTAAAGAACTCCTGACGCATCGGATCGTAGACGACCGCCTGCTGCAGGCGGCCCTTCTGCTGAACGGCAATCGAGACGGCGAAAGTGGGAAAACCATGCAGAAAATTCGTGGTGCCGTCGAGAGGATCGATGATCCAGACGAATTCGTCCTCGCCGCTGCGGCCCGACTCCTCGGCCAGAATCGCGTGCTGAGGGTAGCTGCGCCGGATGGTGGCGATGATGTCGGCCTCGGCCTTGCGGTCGATATCCGTGACGAAGTCATTGCGACCCTTGCTGTCGACTTTCAACGAATCGAGCCTGGATAGGCTTTTGACGATTAAATCGCCGGCGCGCCGCGCTGCGCGCATGGCGATATTGAGCAGGGGTTGCATAAGGTGGCGCTAGAATATCATCAGTGACCACACTCGTTCGCATCGTCCTGATCGATCCCAGCCATCCGGGCAACATAGGCTCGGTTGCGCGCGCCATGAAGAACATGGCGCTGTCGGATCTGGTGCTGGTGCGTCCGCGCTCTTTTCCGCACGCAGAAGCCAACGCGCTGGCGGCGGGCGCGGACGACGTCCTGGCAGGCGCCCGCATCGCCGGCAGCGTCGAGGAGGCCATCGCCGACTGCGCCTTCATCGCCGGCACGACCTCCCGGCCCCGGTCGTACTACTGGGAGTTCACGACGCCGCGCGATATCGCCGGCCGCATCGTGGCCTTGCCTTCGGACAACCGCGCCGCGCTGTTGTTCGGATCGGAGCGCTACGGGCTGGCGACCGAGGATTTGAATCACTGCAATGTGCTGGTGCGGATTCCGGCGAACCCCGAGTACTGCTCGCTGAACCTGGCCATGTCGGTGCAGCTCGCCGCGTACGAGATTTTCATGGCGCGCGAGCAACCCCATTCGCACACGCAGCTGGAAATGCCGCTGGCCCCCTCCGGCGACGTCGAGCACTTTTACTCGCACCTGCACCAGGTATTGAACGAGATCGATTTTGAGGATCGCACCGGACATCTCATGGAGCGCCTGCGGCGCCTCTTCAACCGCGCGCAGCTCGATCGCAATGAACTCAACATCCTGCGCGGTATTTTGAGCGCCGTGCAAGGCAGGCGCGGGCAGTCTGCGCGGCGCTCCCACAAATGAAGTCGGTCATGCCGGTGTACCTGGATCACGCATCGAGCACCCCGGTGGATGCGCGAGTGGCCGCGAGCATGGCAGAGGTGCTGAATTCCGAGACCGAATTCGGCAATCCCTCATCGGCGAGCCATGACTATGGCGAGACGGCAGGCTCTCTGGTGGAACGCGCGCGCCGCCAGGTGGCGACGGCCGTCGGAGCCGGCTCGAGCGAAGTGGTGTGGACGTCCGGCGCCACTGAAGCCAACAACTTGAGTATTTTCGGTGTCGCCCGGTACTATCGCGAGCGTGGCCGTCACATCGTCACGGCGCGCACCGAACACAAAGCCGTGCTCGATCCCTGCCATGAACTTAAGCGGCGTGGTTGGCAGATCACGTACCTCGTTCCCGATCACGACGGACTGATCGATCCTGATCAGGTTGCCGGCGCACTGCGCCCCGACACCGTGCTGGTGTCCGTCATGCACGTCAACAATGAAATCGGTGTGGTGCAGGACATCGGCGCCATCGCTGCGATTTGCACGCGCCACGGGGGCGCATGGCTGCACGTGGATGCGGCGCAGAGCGTCGGAAAGTGCCCCATCGATTTTGCCGGCCTGGGCGTCGATCTGATGTCCTTGTCGGGACACAAGGTGTACGGGCCGAAGGGGGTGGGTGCCCTGGTGGTCGCACAGCGAAGGGACGGGGCTCGCGGCGCCCGCGTGCAGCTTGAGCCCCTGTTGTATGGCGGCGGCCAGGAAGGGGCCTTACGGGCAGGTACGTTGGCCACCCATCAGGTCGTGGGCATGGGTCTGGCATTCGAGCTGGCGGCGTCGATATCCTCCTCGGAAACCGTTCGCATCGCGCAGCTACAGCGACGACTGTGGCAGGGATTGGCGTCGATCGGCGGCGTGCTGCGCAACGGCAGCACCACGCATTCCGTTCCGCATCTGCTCAACGTGTCATTTGAGGGCGTGGAAGGGGAGAGCCTGCTCGCCGCGGTGCGCCCGCACCTGGCCGTATCGACCGGGTCGGCATGCAACTCGGCGCTGGGGGAGCCTTCATACGTGCTGCGTGCCCTGGGCCGCAGCGAGCGCTTGAGCGAGAGCAGCCTGCGGTTCGGACTGGGCCGCACCACGACCGAGAGGGATATCGATACGGCGATCGCGGTTCTGTCGCGGGAAGTGCGGCGGCTACGCGACATAGCCGGCGCGCAGTCCGCGCGCGCGACGTCGGCGCTACCCACACCGTCGGCGCTACCCACCCCGTGAACTACAACGAGCTAACCCGCCGCTATTTCGAATCGCCGACGAATGTGGGTGAGTTATCAGGTCCCGGGGTGTTTCGTGGTGCCGCCGGGCAGCGCGAGGAGGGGACCTGGGTGCAGTTCGACCTGCAGTGCGCATCGGGGACGCTGCAGGCAGCGCGGTTCCTGGCTTTCGCATGCCCGCACACCATTGCCGTGTCGGCCTGGGTCGCAGAGCAGTCGGTGGGAAAGGCAGTCAGCGCCACGCTTCCCGAGAGTGTTCAGGGTCTGCGCGATCGATTTGCCGTGCCGGTCGAGAAAATGGGCCGCCTGCTGATCATTGAAGATGCCTGGGCCGCGGCTGCGGCTCCCGCCATTGACTACCGCGAATGAGCGCCCACATTGGTGTGGCGCGGAAGGTTTAGAGCGTGAACGAGGCTTAATAAAAAACGAGCTTTGGTTCCGTGCGGGCGAGACCCCTACGTGTTATGTATAGGGCCTCAAGCTGATCTTTGATGAGGTACGGCGCAGCATGGCGATACTACTGACGGAATCGGCGGCCAATCGGGTCAGGACTCATTTGGCGCAGCGCGGAATCGGCGTCGGTCTGAGAGTCGGAATCAAGAAAACGGGCTGTTCGGGCTTCGCCTACGTGGTGAACTACGCCGATCAGATCAATCCGGAAGATGCGGTTTTCGAGGCGCGCGGCGTCAAGGTGGTGGTGGATCCCTTGAGCCTGCCGCTGATCGACGGAACGCTGGTGGATTTCGTCAAACAGGGGCTCAACGAGGCGTTTAAATTCCAAAACCCGAAGGCGAAGGGTGAATGCGGCTGCGGCGAGAGCTTCAACGTGTAGCTTTGTGCTCGCTACGCTAAGCAACCCTATCGGACGGGGTCGCTTCGACCCCGGGAAATGTTGGCGCGCAGCGCCCAGGCATTTTCGACCCCGGGAAATGTTGGCGCGCAGCGCCCAGGCATTTTCGACCCCGGGAAATGTTGGCGCGCAGCGCCCAGACATTTTCGACCCCCAGGAAATATTGGCGCGCCGCGCCCAGACATTTTCGACCCGGGAAATATTGGCGCGCAGCGCCTAAAGACTTTTTTCCAGGTAATACAGGCACTTCGGTAATAACCCCGATTGCTTGAGCGCGCCCGCTCCAGTACACTTCGCGGTCTTTGTCAGCCCTACGCCTAGGGCGACTCCAGTGCACTCAAAGCGAGGTTGTGATGTCCATCGAGCGAACCCTGTCCATCGTCAAGCCAGACGGCGTCGGCCGTAACCTGATCGGCGAGGTGTATCGGCGATTTGAGCAGGTTGGATTGAAGGTGGTCGCGGCCCGCATGATGCAGCTGTCTCAGGCCGAAGCCGAGGGCTTCTATTCGGTCCATCGGGAGCGCCCGTTTTTCAAGGACTTGGTCCGCTTCATGACCTCGGGTCCCGTCATGGTCCAGGTGCTGGAAGGCGAAAACGCCATCGCTAAGAATCGCGAGGTCATGGGCGCGACGGACCCCAAGAAGGCCGACAAGGGGACCATACGCGCGGATCTTGCCACCAGCATCGATGAGAACATCGTGCACGGTTCCGATGCGCAGGATACGGCCGCGCGCGAAATCGCGTTCTTCTTCCGTAGCATTGAGCTCTGCCCGCGTACGCGTTAGCGTAGCGGCCATAAGGGGGACTTGAGTGTCGAGCGACCGCGTGAATTTATTGGGGCTTCCCCGCGCGCAGCTCGAGACGTTCGTTGCGGCGCGTCTCGGCGCGAAGCCCTTTCGCGCCCGGCAGCTCATGAAGTGGATCTACCGGCGCGGCGCCGCGGATTTCTCGACGATGAGCGATCTGAAGCAGGAGTTTCGCGCGCAGCTCGAAGCGATCGCCGAAATTACCGTCCCGCAGATCGTGACCGAGCAAGTCTCGAAGGATGGCACCCGCAAATGGATGCTGCGGATGGACGAGGTCCAGGGGATCGAGACCGTCTACATCCCCGAACCCGATCGAGGCACGCTGTGCATATCGAGCCAGGTGGGCTGTGCCATGGATTGCACCTTCTGCGCCACCGCGCAGCAGGGGTTCAACCGCAATTTGAGCGCCGCGGAGATCGTGGGACAGGTCTGGCTGGCGCAGCGCGAACTGGCGGGCTCGCGGGCGGCGGCATCGGCCGATGAGGGCCGGCGCAGCATCACGAATATCGTATTCATGGGCATGGGTGAACCGCTGGCCAATTACCGCAATGTCCTGCCGGCGATGCGCATTTTCCTCGACGATCTTGGCTACGATCTGTCGCGCCGCCGCGTGACGTTGAGCACTTCGGGTCTGGTGCCGCAAATCTACAAATTGGCCGAGGAGTGCAATGTCGCGTTGGCGGTATCATTGCATGCGCCGAACGATGAGCTGCGCAACGAACTCGTGCCGATCAATCGTAAACATCCGATTGCCGAACTGCTGGCTGCGTGCTGGCACTACATCGATCAGCAAAACGGCCGCAGCATTACTTTCGAATACGTCATGCTGGACGGCGTCAACGACAAACCGGAGCATGCGCGCCAGCTCGCGCGCCTGATGCAGGGTCATCCGGCAAAGCTCAACCTCATTCCCTTCAACGTGTTTCCGGGCACGCGCTACCGGCGTTCTCCGGCCGCGGCGATTTTGAAGTTCCGCGACATCCTGAACGATCACGGCGTCATCGCGACCACACGCAGGACGCGCGGCGATGACATCGAGGCGGCGTGCGGCCAGCTGGCCGGCAGAGTCACGGATCGAACCCTGGTGCGGCTGGGCACGAGACTCTCCAACACGCCGCGTACGCCGGCGGAGCTTCAATGAAGCTGCAGCCGAAGCTGCTTCGTGCGGTCCCGGTCGCGGCCGTGATGGCGGGGCTGGCCTTGAGCGCGTGCAGCCACAATCCGCCGCCCTACCAGCGTCCCGTGAGCACCTATAAAAAGGAGCCGGCAAAAGCGGCGATTGCCAACATGCAGCTGGCCATCGAGTACATGAAGCTCGACCAGCTGGCGAACGCGCGCGAGTGCATCGAGAAAGCGCTCAAGGAGGATGCGGCGAACGCGGAAGTGCAGATGACCGCGGGGCTGGTGTACGAAAGGATCAACGAGATGGGCAAGGCGGAGCATGCCTACGACGCCGCCAACCGTCTGGGAAAGGGCGATCCGAACATTGCAAACGCCTACGCCGTATTTCTTTGCCGCACGGGCAAGACGGCGGCGGGAGAGAAATTATTTCTCGAAACGGCGGTCAATCCGTTGTATCAGACGCCGTGGGTGGCATTGGGCAATGCGGGTTCGTGCGCGCGCGGCGCGGGCGACCTCGTGAATGCCGAGAAGTTCTTCAATCGTTCACTCGCGGCTCATCCGAACTACACCGAAGCGTTGCTGCAATTGGGCAATGTCGCATTCGATCGGGGCGATGCTGCGCAGGCGCTCGAATTCGTGCAGCGCTATCTGGCGGTGAATCCGCCCGTTCCCGAGGTGCTCTGGCTCGGATTCCGTGCGCAGCGCAAGCTCGGCGATGCGGTGGCCGCGGCGGTGTTCGCGCGCCGCGTGCAAACTGAATTTCCGAACTCCGAGCAGGCGCAAAATATGCGCAACGGCGTCGATCGATGAACGAGTCCGCGACTCTCCCGGGGGCCAGGCTCAAGACCGAACGCGAGCGCCGCGGCTTGAGCGCGCAAAAAGCGGCCGATGAAATGCACCTGGACCGATGGGTGATCGATGCCCTCGAGGCAGACGACTACAAGCGCATCGGCCCGACGGTTTACGCCAAGGGACACTTGAAGAAGTACGCTGCGCTGCTCGGATTGCCGCCCGCTGAGATCCTGGCGGGCTACGAGTCGCGCCCGGCGGGACCGGTGGAGAACATATCCGCCGGCCCCAGCATGCTGCTCGCGACGCGTGACGAAACGCCTGCCTTCGGCAATTGGTCGCCGGCCCAGATCGCCGGGGGACTGATCGCCGCCGTGGTGCTGGCCGGCGTGCTGTGGTGGAGACCCTGGCATCAGCGCACCAAGGTGCCGCCCGGCACGGCGCCTGTGGCGGCCACCTCGACCGCACCAGCCGCGGTGACGGAGACCGCCGCGGAATCCGGCGGGGTCTCGTCCGCCGGCGCAGCGCCTGCCGTGGACAACGCCCCGGCCAACAATGGGTCTGCCGCGCCGGGCGCAACACCCGCCATCGACAGCGGCGCCGCCGCGGCTTCCGATGCGGCGGTCCCGCCCCCGGGCGCCGGCCGGGCCCGATTGCGCTTGAGCTTCTCCGCCGATTCCTGGGTGGATGTGCACGATGCCAACGGACGGCGTACGTTCGCCGGCAACGGCCTGGCCAACAGCGTGAAGACCATCGCCGGTGCCGCGCCGCTGCGGGTGTACTTGGGTGTGGGCAGCGGCGTGCAGCTCGAAATCAACGATCGGGCGGTCGCGATCGGGCCGCAATTTTTTGCGGGCGACGTCGCGCGCTTCGAGGCCGGCGCCGATGGCGTTCTGAGGCGAGATTCGCACGGCGAGCCGTCGCACACTGATCAAGCGCACAGCGCACCGCCGCGCAACGCGCGCCAACCACCCGGCTGAGCGAAATCTTGAGCCAGATCATTGAGCCCCTGCGCGGTGTGCATGATGTATTGCCCGCGCAAATCGCAGCCTGGCAGCACTTGGAGCGCATCACACGCCAAGTCTTTGCAAGCTACGGCTATGAAGAGTTCCGGGTTCCCGTGATCGAGCAAACCCAGTTGTTCAAGCGCTCGATCGGTGATTTTACCGATATCGTCGAGAAGGAAATGTTCAGCTTCATCGACCAGGGCGAAGATCACATCACCCTGCGTCCCGAAGCCACCGCCGGCATCGTGCGTGCCGTGATTTCGAACGGATTGCTGCGCGAAGGGCGCCTGCGCGTCTGGTGCATGGGGCCGATGTTTCGGCGCGAGCGCCCGCAGGCCGGACGTTATCGCCAGTTTCATCAAATCGACGCGGAGGCCTTCGGGTTCGAGGGGCCGGATGTCGATGCGGAAATGATTCTGCTGTCGGCCCGGCTCATGAGGCTTCTGGGCCTGCGCGGCATGAAACTGCTGGTGAACTCGTTGGGCACGCCGGTATCACGCGCGGCCTATCGCGACAAGCTCACCGCTTACTTCGCCGCGCACGCCGAGTCCTTGGACGAGGACAGCAAGAGGCGATTGACCGGCAATCCGCTGCGCATTCTCGACAGCAAGAATCCGGACATGCAGCGCATCATCGCCGGTGCACCGCTGTTGCTCGATTCCCTGGATGCCGAGTCTCGCGAGCACTTCGAGGCCCTATGTGCTCAATTGCGCGGCGCCGGCATCGAGTACCATGTGGAACCGCACCTGGTGCGAGGACTCGATTACTACACCCGCACCGTATTCGAATGGACCACGGACCAGCTGGGTTCGCAAAGCACGGTATGCGCCGGCGGCCGCTATGACGGCCTGGTCGCGCAATTGGGAGGCACCGCCACCCCCGGGATCGGTTGGGCGATGGGGCAGGAACGCATCGTGATGCTCCTGGAGAAGCAGAATTTGGAGCTGCCCAGGGACCGGCCGCAGCTGTATTTCGTGCTGGTCGGGGAACGTACGAGCGTCCCAGGGTTCCAATTGGCCGAGCAATTGCGCGATGCCTGGCCGGACCTGTCCCTGCAGATCAATGCAGGCGGCGGCAGTTTCAAAACGCAATTCAAGCGTGCCGACAAGAGCGGCGCGGAATTTGCGCTCGTATTGGGTGATGACGAAGCGGCCAGGGGGGTGGTGGCCGTGAAGGCGCTGCGCCGGGAAATGGCGCAGGAGGAATGCCCGATGGAGCGAATCAGTGAACGTATAGGCATCTTACTGGGTCTGAAGAGGGGTGGGGAGCGGAACCATGGCTGAAGAATATTTGACCGACGATGAACAACTGGAAGCGGTTAAGCACGCTTTCAAGGAATATGCCCCCTGGATACTGGGCGGCATCGTGCTCGGCGTCGGCGGGTGGTTCGGTTATCAACACTATCAGTCCCACAAGAACGAGGTCGCGTTGCGGGCCGCGGAGCAGTTCAGCCAAATGGCTCTGGCGCTGCAATTGAACGATGCCAAGAAATCCCTGCAGCTGGCCGACGGACTCATCAAGGATTTCGCCGATTCGCCCTATGCGGATCAGGCGCAATTGACGATTGCCCGCATCGACGTGGAGAGCGGCAAGTCCGCCGACGCCGTGGCTCCCCTCACCCAGGTGATGAATGGATCCAAGGATTCCGAGCTGCGGCAGATAGCACGCCTGCGCCTCGCGCGGGTGTTGATCGATCAGGGTAAGCCGGATGAGGCCATCAAGACGCTCGCCGCGGGTACGCCCGGCAGCTTCGCAGGCCGCTACCATGAGGTTCATGGCGACGCGCTGTACGCGAAGAAGGACATTCCCGGTGCCATTGCCGAATACAGTTCGGCCCTGGGTGCGAGCGATGGCGGCGCGGACGCCGCACTGCTGCAGCTGAAACTTGCCGACCTTGCCTCGAACGAAAAGGCCGACCTGGCCTCGAACGAAAAGGCCAAACCCTGATGCGCTTATTGCTCTCCTTGAGTTTCGCGGCGTTGCTCCTGGCTGCCGGCTGCAGCAAAGACAAAGACGTCGAACCGCCGGCCGTGTTGGTCAAAAATTTCAAATCGACCCTGCCGGTGAAGAAACTCTGGAGCGAAGGGGTCGGCGGCGGCAAGAAGCAGATCAAGCTGCGGTTGGGCTTGGGCCCGGCGATCGACAATGGCTTGGTGTTCGCCGCAAGCCACAAGGGCGAGGTGGTGGCGGTAACCCTCGAAACGGGCCACAACGTGTGGGTCAAGAAGCTGAAAATGCCGATCTCCGCAGGTCCGGCGGCCGGCTTCGGCATCGTGGTGACCGGCAGCAGCAAGGGGGCGGTCGTTGCGTTGGATGGCGCCACCGGCCGTCAGCTGTGGCGCTCGCAGATCAATTCGGAACTGCTGTCCGCGCCGGCCATCAGCGAGAAGGTCGTGGTGATCCGTTCGGTCGACGGCCGGCTGCACGGCCTCGATAGGAACAGCGGCAAGTCGCTGTGGTCGGTCGAGCAGCAGGTGCCGCGCTTGAGCCTGCGGGGCACGGCGATACCCGTCGTCGCCAAAGAGGCGGCGATCAGCGGATTCGATAACGGCAAGGTGATGGCGGTGTCGCTGATCACCGGGGACACGCTTTGGGACACGGCCTTGGCGTCGCCTCATGGCCGCACCGAACTCGATCGGCTCGTCGATATCGACTCGGCCGTTCGCGTGGTCGGCGATAACGTCTTCGCCGCGGGTTTTCAAGGCCGCACGGCGATGCTCGCGCTCGATTCGGGACAGCTGTGGTGGTCGCACGACATGTCGAGCTACCGCGGCCTGGCGGTCGATGCCGACAATATCTATGTCACCCAATCCGACGGAATCGTGGTCGCCATGCGCCAGCGCGACGGCGCCGAATTGTGGCGCAACGACAAGCTCAAGCGCCGCGGATTGAGCACGCCCATCGTGACCGGCTCGGCGGTCGCCATCGCCGACTTCCAGGGCTTCATTCATTGGCTGGACAAGGACACCGGGGCGCTGGTGGCAAGAGAACGCATCGCCAAGCAACGTGTGTCCAATCCGCCGGCGGGCGCAGAAGACACCATCGTCGTGCTGACCGACGGCGGGACCCTGGCGGCGTACCGAGCCACGGCTCGAGTTTCAACCCCACTTGCCGCTCCTGCGGCCGCGCCGCCTGCTGCACCTGCCGCCGCGCCGGCTCCGGCTGATGCGTCGCCTCCGATCGAGCCGGTTGCACCGGCCGCCACCGAGACCACGCCGCCCGACGAGAAGACACCGCCTCCCGCCTCACCCCCGCCCGCGCCTCCTTCGCCTTAGTCAAGGAAAGGCAATGCTGCCGGTAGTCGCGCTGATCGGCCGCCCCAATGTGGGCAAGTCGACCCTGTTCAACGCCATGACCGGTACGCGCGATGCGCTGGTCGCGGATTTGCCGGGCCTGACCCGCGACCGGCAATACGGATTCGCGCGCCGGACGGAAGTGCCGTGCATCGTCGTGGATACCGGGGGCCTGGTCGAGAATGCCGATGTGATCGAGAGCTTGATGATCGCCCAGACCGAACGCGCGATCAGCGAGGCCGATCGGCTCGTGGTGCTGGTAGATGGCCGCGCCGGAATGACGCCCCAGGACCAGTTCGTGGCGCAACTCGCCCGCCGCAGCGGCAAGCCGCTGTTCCTGGCGGTCAATAAAACCGAAGGCTTCGATCAGGATGTCGCGGTGGCTGATTTCCACCAGTTGGGATTGGGAGAGCCGCTGCCGATCTCCGCGGCCCATGATCAGGGTGTGATCTCGCTGCTCGAGACGGTCCTTGCCGGCCTCACGCCGGACCCTCAAGACGGCCCGGAAATGCAGGGCATCAAGGTGGCGGTGATCGGCCGTCCGAATGTCGGCAAGAGCACGTTGATCAATCGCCTCCTGGGCGAAAACCGCATGGTGGCATTCGATCAGCCCGGCACGACTCGCGATGCCGTGCTGGTGCCCTTCGAACGCGACGGCGAGCGCTATACATTGATCGACACGGCCGGCGTGCGGCGCCGCTCGCGCGTTGAGGAAGCCGTCGAAAAGTTCAGCGTCATCAAGACTTTGCAGGCGATCGAAACCGCGCACGTGGTCGTCGTGGTGATGGACGCGCACGACACGGTCGCCGAGCAGGACGCGAGCCTCCTGGGAACGGTGATCGAGCAGGGACGCGCCCTGGTGCTCGCGGTGAACAAATGGGACAACATTCCCACGGAACAGCGGGATCTGATTCGCCAGCAAATCGAGCAGCGACTGCAATTTGCCGACTTCGCGCCCCTGCATTTCATCTCCGCGCGCCATGGCAGCGGCGTCGGGGAGCTGTTTGCGTCGGTACGCAAGGTCTATGCGGCGGCCATGCGCGACATGGGCACGCCGGAACTGACGCGCGTGCTGGAGGCGGCCATCGAAAGCCACCAGCCGCCGCTGGTCAGCGGGCGTCGCATCAAGCTCCGCTACGCGCACCAGGGCGGCCGCAATCCGCCCGTCGTCATCATCCACGGCAACCAGACGGATCACGTGCCGGATGCCTACCGGCGCTACCTGGTCAATGTCTATCGCAAAGCCTTCGATTTGATGGGCACGCCGGTCAGGGTGGCCTTCCGGGGCGAGGAGAACCCCTTCGCCGGCAAGCGCAATCCCCTGACGCCCCGGCAGGTCCGCAAGCGAAAACGGTTGATCCAGCGCAATAAGCGGTAAGATCCTAGCCGCGGTACCACGACGGACGGGATGGTCCCTTGCGGCAGCTCCTCAAAACAAAAACCTTCCGAGTCCTGTGCATTGCTGCGCTGCTGATCGGCGCGTATGCGATTGCGGGATTTTGGGCGGCACCGAAGTTGCTGCGCAGTACGCTGCTGAAGGAGATTCCGAAAACGTTGGTCGGCGTCAAACCTGGAGTGGGTGAGGTCCGCATCAACCCGTTTTTGTTCCAGGTCGAAGTCAAGGATTTCTCTCTGACGGGGGCCGAGGACACGAAGCTTGCAGGATTTGCACGGCTCTTTGTCGATTTCCAGCTGTCCTCCATTTGGCACCGCGCCTACACCTTCAGCCACATCGATATCGAATCGCCTTTCGCAAACGCCGTCATATTCAAAGACGGCAGCGTGAATCTGTCGCAGTTGAGCCCGAAGACCGCGAAAAAGCCGAAACCCGATCAAAAAAACGCTCAACCCATACCGGCATTGCGTATCGGCTCCTTCAAGGTCACCCAGGGTTTCCTTTCGTTCGATGATCGCCGGCGGCCATCCGATTTTGCGACGCGGCTGGAACCGATCAATTTTGAACTGCAGAACTTCAGCACCGGCGTGCAGGGCGGACGCTTTACCTTCACGGGTGAATCGAAGCTGGGCGAACGAATCGAGTGGCATGGACATCTCTCGGTGCAGCCGATCGAGTCCGACGGTGAGTTTCAAATCGCCGGATTGCAGGTACACACGATTTGGGAATATCTGGAGGATCGGCTGAGCTTCCTGGTCAATTCCGGGAAAATTGATTTGAACGCCACTTACAAGTTTTCTCTGCAAGATGAGGTTGATTTGAATGCGGAGGTGTCCAAGGTCGCGCTCACCGACCTTGCCGTCAGGCCGAAGGATTCAGATGTCGACTGGATAACCGTGCCTGAATTGATTTTGAGCGGCACCACGCTCGACCTCCAGGCACGCAAGGCACATAGCGATTCGCTATCCCTCAAGGACGTGAAGCTCGTGACCTGGCTGGAGCCGGACGGCTCCTTTAATTTGCTCAAACTCGCCGCGACACCGGTGCCGGCGGCAACCGCAGCGGCTGCTTCGCCACCCCCGGCGCTCGTGCCGCCAGCCACACCCGCGCCGGCGGCGGCGTCCCAACCGGCGCCCGCGCCGCCAGCTGCGCCAACACCCGCGCCGCCAGCCGGACCCGCGCCGCCAGCCACACCCGCGCCTCCAGCGGCGTCCCAACCGGCGCCCGCGCCGCTAGCCGCGCCAGCACCCGCGACCGCGCCGCCCGCCGGGGACGCCGTGCCGCCCAAGGCATGGCAATATGAATTGCGCGAGTTTACCGTGCGCGATGCCAGTATTTCAGCCGAGGATCGACGCACCAAACCAGCTGCAAAAGTGCTGCTGGCGCCCCTGTCCATCAAGCTACTCGGTGTCAACCTGGATCTCGCCAAGGCCTTGAGCATCGAACTCGATACGAAAATCAACGACGCGGGCTCTTTGAGTGTGACGGGAGCGGTCACCCCGCAACCGGCGGCGGCGAATCTGAACTTGAAGCTGGCCGGTATCGAGCTTGCGGCGCTCCAGCCGTATATTTCGCAATACACGTCGATGACCCTGCTTTCCGGAGCGCTGAGCGGCGATGCCAAATTCAGCTTCGGTGCGAATCAACCCGCGTGGCAATTTGGCGGAACTTTAAGCGTCGCGAATTTGCACACCGTCGACAATGCGTTGCACGACGATTTCATCAATTGGGATCGATTGGAAATTCAGGGATTGAATTTCCAGCACCAGCCTGACCGTCTGGACATCGATCAGGTCACGGCGCGCAAGCTATACGCGCGCGTGATGATCGAACCCGATGAATCCATCAACGTGAAGCGCGTGTTGGCCGGCCCGGGCGCCACCGTGACTGCACCGAGCGGAACTACCGGGCCGCCCGTCGCCGCCACCGCCGCGCCCGCACCGGCGGCACCGCTGCCGCGCGCGGGCAGGAAGCGCGCGCCCGCGGGCCGTGCACCTGCGGTCGCCGCATCGGCGCCGAACGCGGCGCCGGGCATGCCAATGTCCATCAAGAGAATCGTGATCAAGGGCGGCCAAGCCAATTTCGCCGACCTGTCGGTGATGCCGAATTTCTCCACCGGCATTCAGAATCTCGAGGGAACGGTACTGGGCCTTTCATCGAAAGCCGACTCTCGTGCAAAGGTCGATCTCCATGGGTCGGTGGATGCCTTTGCACCCGTGTCCATTACCGGAGAGGTCAATGTGTTGGGTGCGACGCTTTACACGGATCTCTCGATGAGCTTTCGCAATATCGAGCTGAGCACCTTCAACCCTTACTCCGGAAAGTTCGCAGGCTACAACATCAGCAAGGGCAAGTTGACCACGGAACTGCACTACAAAGTCCAGGGCCGGAAGCTCGATGCACAGCATCACATCATCGTCGAACAGCTCGAATTCGGAGAAAAGACCGAGAGCAAGGCGGCGGTATCCTTGCCGATCAAGCTGGCCCTGGCGCTTCTCAAGGACCGCGACGGGGTGATCGACCTGAATCTTCCCGTCACCGGTTCGCTGGACGACCCCCAATTCAAACTGGCACCCATCATCTGGAAAGTCTTCGTCAATATTCTGGAGAAAGCAGTTACCGCACCCTTCGCGCTGCTGGGATCGCTGTTTGGGGGCGGTCCGGATCTGCAGTTCGTCGATTTTGAGCCGGGCGCCGCCCAACTGGATCCGGTCGCCACTGAGAAGGTCCAGACCCTGGTCAAGGCCCTCAGCGGACGGCCGCAGCTCAAGATCGAAATACCCATCGCGGTGGTCAATGACGTGGATCGCCCGCGTCTGATCGAGCAGAAGTTTCAGGCACAGCTGCAGTCACAGCTGCAGGCACAAGCACCGGGCGCCCGTAAGAAAGCGACCGGTGCCCCCACCGATTTTGCGCAACTGGATCCGGCACCACAGCTCGAGATGCTGACCCAGCTGTATGCAAAGAATGTCGGCGCCCAGCCGAAGTTTCCCGAGTCGATCGCGGCCATCAAGACCAAACCGGAAATCATCGCGGCAAAAATCGACTTTTTGAGCGGTGAATTGCGTCAGCACATCACGGTCAGCGAGGCTGAGTTGACCGCCTTGGGGCAACAGCGCGCCCTGAATCTGCAGCAGGCCTTGTTGACCGGCACGCAAATCGATCCGGGCCGGGTTTTTCTGGTGGCCAATGACAAGGCCAAGAACGAGGACGGCCGGGTCCGATTGGAATTGTCGCTGCGATGACAGCGGCACTCCGCACCGTATTGATGCGCGGGCGCCATGATGGTCGCCCCTCATCGGTGCAAAATCTCGGCCTGTCGCACAGCGCCCCACCTTAAGCTGCTGATCGCATTCAAGACTTCCAGACTGGCACAAGCGATGCTTTCCGCCCAGCAGTCGAAGCTGCCGGGGATGCTCTGCGATGAAGCTCGTTACAGCGATAATCAAACCTTTCAAGCTCGACGAGGTTCGAAAAGCGGTCAGCGACATCGGCGTTCAGGGGGTCACGGTTACGGAAGTTAGGGGCTTCGGCAGGCAACGCGGTCACACAGAGATCTATCGCGGCGCCGAATATGCCATCGAGTTCGTACCGAAGACAAAGATAGAAATCGCGGTTGATAATGCGCTCCTCGATCTGGTGATCGAAGCGATCATCAAGTCGGCCAGGACCGGCAAAGTCGGGGATGGGAAAATTTTTGTCTTTGATCTGACGCAGGTCGTGCGCATCCGGACGGGCGAGCGTGACGCGAGCGCCATTTAGACCACAGAGGAAATAATGAAAAAACTGCCGATTCTGGCGCTTCTTGGGTTGTTGATGATGGCGGTGCCGGTGGCCTGGGGAGAGGGCGCGCCGACCGAACCCACCCTGCTCAGCGCGGACAGGATCAGCGCCGGGGACACCGCCTGGATGCTGACTTCCACGGCACTCGTTCTGATGATGTCGATCCCGGGCCTCGCGCTTTTCTATGGCGGCATGGTGCGAAAGAAGAACGTACTCGCAACGCTGATGCAAACCTTCGCGATCGTGTGCGTCGTGACAATCTTATGGTGGCTGGTCGGCTATTCGTGGGCATTCACACCCGGCAACAAGTTCGTGGGCGGCTTCAACCGGGCCCTGTTCAATGGCATGACATTCATGCACGACCCGGACAACCGGCTGTCGGTTTCTCATTTGGCACTGACCATTCCGGAAACCGTCTATGCCATGTTCCAGCTCACATTCGCCGCCATCACGCCGGCATTGATCTGCGGCGCATTTGCCGACCGCATGAAATTCTCTGCGATGTTGGTATTCATGGGTGCCTGGTCCTTGCTGGTATATGCGCCGATTGCGCACATGGTGTGGGAACCCAGCGGATGGCTGAACGCCGCGGGTGTCCTGGACTATGCCGGCGGCACCGTCGTGCACATCAATGCCGGCATGGCGGGTCTTGCCAGCTGCTTCGTGCTCGGCAAGCGCTTGGGCTACGGTCGTGAAGCCATGGCTCCGCACAATCTGACGCTGACCCTGATCGGCGCATCGCTGCTGTGGGTGGGCTGGTTCGGATTCAATGCCGGCTCGGCGGGCGCTGCCGACGGCCGCGCCGGGATGGCCATGCTGACCACACAAATGGCCACGGCAACGGCTGCGCTCGGGTGGATGTTTACCGAGTGGCTTACCAAGGGCAAGCCGAGCGTCCTAGGGATTGCCTCGGGCGCGGTGGCGGGACTGGTTGCCATCACACCGGCGTCCGGGTTCGTTGGGCCGACTCCGGCGGTGATCATCGGACTCATCGCCGGGGTCATATGCTTCTTCGCCGCGACTTCGCTCAAACATGCGCTGAAATACGACGACTCGCTCGACGCCTTCGGCGTTCACGGCATCGGCGGCATCATCGGCGCGTTGCTGACCGGCGTGTTCGTCAGCAAGGAAATCAGCGGCGCGGACGGGTCATTGTGGATTCAGCTCAAGGGCGTCGCGGTGACCGTGTCGTACGGCTTCGTGGCCAGTTTCCTCATCCTGAAAGCCATCGATATGACCATGGGCCTGCGCGTCAGCGAGGAACAAGAACGCGAGGGCTTGGACATCTCCTTGCACGGAGAGAGCATCGAGTAAGCGGCGCGCACCGATCTTCGCCGCGCGCATCGATCATCGCCGCGGTCGTCGGATGGGCGTAAACTGGTTCCAAAACAAGGAGCGCTGCTTTGCCCATCCTCGACTTCCTCTTGATCGCGCTGATTGTCATTGCACTGTCCGGGTTGCGGGTCGCGCAACAGTACGAGCGGGGCGTCATTTTCAGACTGGGGCGCTACAGGGGCCTGCGCGGACCTGGCTTGTATTGGATCATTCCGCTGGGCATAGAGCGCTCGGTGCGGGTGGACATCCGCACCCGCACAGTCTCTGCGGAACAGCAAGAAACCATCACGCGCGACAGTGTGACCATCAAGGTCAACGCCGTCCTTTGGTACCGAATCGTCGATGCCGCAAAAGCGGTCATCGAAGTGGCTGATGCTCCCGCGGCCGTGTATCAGTTGGCATTGACCGGACTTCGCAACATCATCGGTCAGCACGATTTGGACGAGATCCTGCAGGAGCGCAACAAGATCAACACCCTGTTGGGCGACAGCATCTCCGGTTCTACCGCGGTCTGGGGCTTGGAGATACAGCGCTTCGAAATGAAGGATGTGGAACTGCCCAAAGCCATGCAACAGGTCATGGCCATGCAGGCCGAGGCCATTCGCGAAAAGCGCGCGCGCATCATCAAGGCCGAGGCGGAACTCGAGGCGTCGGTGAAGCTGTCGGCGGCCGCGGCGCAGATTGCGTCGAATCCCGCCGCATTGGAATTGCGCCGCATGCAAATGATTTCCGAAGTGGGCGCCGAGAACAACAGCACCACGGTGATCATGATTCCGTCGGATTTTGTTTCCCTGGCGCACACCTTCAACGACTATCTGGCGCAGCAGCAGCGCTTGAAGCCGGGCGACCGCGCCCAGGATTGAGCGGGTCTCGTGGCCGGGGACTCCCTTACAGAGTCTGCAGCCGGGCGTCCGTATATGGCGACAGTTTCGGCGGCTGAGTCTTTGCAGCGAAACGTTTCGTGATCAAAGTCTCATTTTGTTGGCGATTATGCCAGGTACTCTTCCGCTGCCCTCACGAACTTGTCGTCCATGGAGAAACGGAATGAGCAATCCATACAACAGCGCGACCGAGCGAGCCTCAATACTGGGACCGACGCTCTATTTCAAAGGCGATTTGTCGGCCGAAGAGGATCTTCTGATCCAGGGACGGGTGGAAGGATCGATTACGCACACCCAGCGCCTCACCGTCGGGCCGCAAGGTACGGTGAAGGCGAATATCAAGGCAATGCTGATCATCGTGGAGGGCACGGTAGACGGCGATTTGCAGGCCGAGAAATCCGTGTTCGTGAAGGAGACGGCCAAGGTTTGCGGGAACATTTATGCCCCCACCGTGAGCATTATCGAAGGCGCCAATTTCAGCGGCAGCATCGACATGGACGGTAACAAAAAGGCCGGTCAACAGCCGGGCAAATTCGATCCGCTCCGCACCCCCAAAACTGCCGGCGGCGCCGCCTAACAATGTCGTGGTTCAAGAAACCGCTCGATGGAGATGATCTCATGATGAATTCCAACCCCAGCGGCCGCTCCGGCGCGCCAGAACCCTCCTTCACACGTCCGGAACCCCGAGTACCCGGCGCCGAACCGAGGTCCCCGGCGCCGCGCACCGCGGAGCCGGCGCGAGCCGCCGATCCCAAGACGACCGAGGGCGCATCGCGAGCGTCGGTATTGGGGCCGACTTTAAAGTTCCGCGGTGAACTGTCCGCTCAGGAGGACCTGATCGTTCAGGGCAGTGTGGAAGGGTCCATCACGCACACTCAGAGTCTCACGGTGGGCACCGACGGGACGATGAAGGGCGACATCCGCGCCCGGGTCATCGTCGTGGACGGCAAGGTCGAAGGCGATCTGTACGCCACCGAGTCGGTCAACATTCGCGCCACCGCCAAAGTCAAAGGCAATGTCTTTGCGCCGCGCGTGGGGATCAGCGAAGGCGCGTTTTTCCAGGGCCAGATCGAAATGCAGCCTTCGGGCGCGGCCGTTCAGGAGCACAGCGCACGCCTGCGTCAGGCCACGCAGTCTCCTGCGCTGGGAGCGGGCGCCGTCGATCAAATGTTGAGCGGGACGCACGCGACGGGCAGTTAGCCGCCTGTCGCGCTTGCGGCCACTCGGGATACTCAGACAGGCGCCTAATTCGGCACGAACAATTCAGGATCCACCCAGGCGCGGTTGAGGCTCAGGCCCCAGTGCAAATGCGGACCGGTCGCGCGGCCGGTCATGCCCACGGCGCCCAAGGTCGTGCCCGCGGCCACGCGCTGACCGGGTTTCACGTCGATCGCGCTCAAGTGGCAATACATGCTGATCAGGCCGCGGCCATGGTCCACGAATACCGTGTTGCCGTTGAAAAAATAATGGCCGGTGTCGATGACGGTACCATCGATCGGCGCCTTCACCGGCGTGCCGGAGGGCGCGGCGATGTCCATCCCCGTATGCGGATTGCGAGCCTCGCCGTTGAAGATGCGGCGCATCCCGAATGAGCTGCTGCGCACGCCCGGGACCGGCTGCTGCAAGCGCAGCGTCCGGGGTTGATCGTCGGTCCAGCGGCTCAATGCGTGATCGATGACCGCCTTCTCGCGATTCACCCGTTCAAGATCGGCGCGCGAAAGGTTCACCTGCGCCGGCGCCACGGTAAGCGACTGACTGGCGTAGTGCTTGTCGCCGACGATGAATTCGACCTCCTGACTGGCCCCGGGGCTGTGAATCAGCACGTGCAGCGGCGCCGTCGGCGCCGACAGAGGTATGCCGATGATCGCGAGCCACTCTGCGCCATCCTGAACGACCATCGCGCGATGCCCATCGACCTCGACATAGGGCATTGAGTCGCCGTGCACATCGAGGCGGATGATCTTTACGCCGCCGGGCACCGCGCTCTCGCGCGGCAATGCATAGGAAAAGGCAAGCGACGGACAGAGGCACAACAGGAGCAGGGCATAGCGATTCAAGAGTTTTCCACCTTGGCGCGAATTTTTCCCACCGCGAGGCGAGCTTCGATGAGGGTGCCCGCCGGCGCTTCAGCGGCATTGAGCAAAATCCCGCCGCCTTCGCGGCTGACGATGGCGTAGCCGCGATCCAACGTGGCCAGCGGACTCACGGCGTTGAGCGTGCGCGCCAGCGGCGAGAGCCGCTCCCGCGCAAGATGCAGCCGGGTGAGCGCCGCGGCTCTCAACCTGGCGAACAACGCCGCTTGGCGGGCGCCTGTCGCACGGATCCGCACCACAGGACTCGATTGCCAAAGCCGGGCGCGGCGCTCGCTTAAGACCGAGCGGCGGTCGGCCAGAATCTGGCGCAGGGCCCTCGACATACGCTGCTCCAGGTCATCCAGACGTTGCGTTTGCTGCGACAATCGCGCCGACGGGCTGACCAGCGCCGCGCGACCGATGAGCCAGCGCAGGCGTTCGCGCTGAGCCTCGAGCCGGCGAAGCAGGCCGCGCCGCAGGCGTTGTGCGAGGCGCGACAGGGAAGCGAGCCATTCTTCGCCGTCGGGCACGGCAATCTCGGCCGCGGCGGAGGGTGTCGGGGCGCGCACATCAGCGGCAAAATCGGCGATGGTGAAGTCGATCTCGTGGCCGACGCCGCTGATCACCGGAATCGGCGAGGCGACGATGGCGCGGGCCAAAGCCTCGTCGTTGAACGCCCAAAGATCCTCGAGCGAGCCGCCGCCGCGAGCCAAAATGAGCACATCGCACGCGGCGTGCCGGCCGGCGAAGCGCACCGCGGCCACAATCTCGGCGGCCGCCGCGGCGCCCTGCACGGACACCGGATAAATCAACACGGGGACCGCAGCAAATCGGCGGGCCAGCACATGCAGGATGTCGCGGATCGCGGCGCCCGACGGCGAGGTGATCACGCCGATTCGTTTCGGAATCATCGGCAAGGATCGCTTGCGCTCCGTGGCGAACAGGCCTTCGGCGGCGAGTTTTGCCGACAATTCCTCGAATTGGCGCTTCAAGGCGCCGAGGCCGGCATCTTCCATGTAGTCGATGACGAGTTGATACTCGCCGCGCGGTTCGTAAAGCCCGATGCGCGCCCTGACCAGCACCTTCTGGCCGTCCCGCGCGGCAAAGGCAGACAACATATTTCGCTGCCGGAACATGCAGCAGCGGACCTGGGCGGCGGCGTCCTTCAGCGAGAAATACCAATGTCCCGAGCTCGGACGGGCGAGATTGGAGATCTCCCCTTCGAGCCACAGTGTGCCAAAACCGCGCTCCAGCAGCACTCTAACCTCCCGATTGAGGCGTGAAACGCTATAAATGTCGCGGTTTCCGGCCGTTTCCATGGCCGCATGATACTGCGGTTTACCGCGCAGCACCTGCAAGGTACAATGCGCCGCCTCTCAGACGAACCTGGAACGCGACTCGTATGCGGATTCTTGAAGAGGCACTCACTTTCGATGATGTGTTGCTGGTGCCGGCATATTCTGAAGTCCTGCCCCGCGATGTCTCCCTGGCGAGTCAGCTGACCCGCGAAATACGCGTCAATCTTCCCGTGGTATCGGCCGCCATGGATACGGTCACCGAGGCTCGCCTGGCGATCACCATCGCCCAAGAGGGCGGCATCGGCATCATCCATAAGAACATGTCCATCGACAATCAGGCGCGCCAGGTGGATCGCGTCAAGAAGTTCGAGAGCGGCGTGATCAGCGATCCGATCACGGTCAATCCCGACATGACCATCCGCCAGGTGCTCGAGCTGACGCGCGCCAAAAATATTTCCGGCGTCCCCGTGGTCCTCGGGACAAAGGTGGTTGGAATCGTCACGCATCGTGACCTGCGCTTCGAGACCAAATTGGATGCACCGGTCTCCTCGGTCATGACCCCGAAAGACCGATTGATCACCGTGCGCGAAAACGCGCCCAAAGACCAGGTACTGGCGCTGCTGCACAAGCACCGCATCGAGAAGGTGCTGGTGGTCGCGGGTGACCACGAGCTGAAGGGAATGATCACCGTCAAGGATTTCCAAAAGGCCACGGAGTTTCCGAATGCCTGCAAGGACAGCGTGGGCAGCCTGCGCGTCGGTGCGGCCGTCGGCACCTCGCCGGACACCTTGGATCGCGTCGGAGCACTGCGCGATGCCGGGGTCGATGTGATCGTGGTCGATACCTCGCATGGTCATTCGCGCGGCGTGTTGGATACCGTTTCAAAGATAAAATCGAAATATCCCGACATCCAGGTGATCGGCGGCAATATCGTCACCGCCGAGGCGGCGCTGGATCTGGTCAAGCACGGCGCCGACGGGGTCAAGGTGGGCATTGGTCCGGGATCCATCTGCACCACCCGCGTCATCGCCGGCGTCGGTGTCCCGCAAATCAGCGCCATTGCCCGGGTCGCCAAGGCGCTCGAGGGCACCGGCATTCCGGTCATCGGCGATGGTGGAATCCGCTATTCCGGCGACATCGCCAAGGCGCTCGCAGCCGGTGCGCACTGCGTGATGATCGGCGGCATGTTTGCCGGCACCGAAGAGTCGCCAGGAGACGTGGAACTCTATCAAGGCGGCTCGTACAAGGCCTACCGCGGCATGGGTTCCTTGGGCGCGATGGCGCAGGCCCACGGCTCGAGCGATCGCTACTTCCAGGACACCACGACCGAGCTCGAGAAGCTGGTGCCGGAAGGCATCGAAGGCCGGGTTCCTTACAAAGGCAGCCTGGTGGCCATTTTGCACCAGCTCTCGGGCGGGTTGCGCGCCGCCATGGGGTACACCGGCAGCGGCAGCATCGAGGAGATGCGAACGCGGCCGCAGTTCGTGCGCATCACCAGTGCGGGCGTTCGCGAGAGTCACGTGCACGATGTGACCATCACCAAAGAAGCGCCCAACTACCGGATCGGTTGATGCCCGACATTCATGCGGACAAGGTCCTGATTCTCGATTTCGGTGCCCAGTACACGCAGTTGATCGCCCGCCGCATCCGCGAAATCGGCGTGTATTCTGAAATTTATGCCTGCGATGCCCCGCTGAGCGAGATCGAACGCTTCGCGCCCAAGGCGATCATCCTATCCGGCGGTCCGGAATCGGTTTACGACGCGAAAGGTCCAGAGGCACCCCGCGAAATCTTTTCGCAAGGGATACCGGTGCTCGGAATTTGCTACGGCATGCAAGCCATGGCGGCGCAATTGGGCGGGCAGGTGGAAATGTCGACGCATCGCGAGTTCGGCGCCGCGCAAGTCAGGCCGACCGCCGCCTCGCCCCTGCTCGATGGCCTGGAGGACAATCGCGACGCCCGAGACCGTCGTGTGCTCGATGTCTGGATGAGTCACGGCGACCGCGTGGTCGCGGTGCCTCCCGGTTTCAATGTCATTGCCGCCAGCGACAATGCACCGCTTGCCGCCATGGCCGACGAATCGCGCCATCTGTACGGCCTGCAGTTTCACCCCGAAGTGACGCATACCCTGCAAGGCGGCGAGATTCTGCGCCGCTTCGTTCGCGAGATCGCCGGGTGCTCCGCGAGCTGGGCGACCCGCAATATCATCGAGGACAGCCTCGCGCGTATTCGCGCGCAGGTGGGCCGCGACCGAGTCCTGCTCGGATTGTCCGGAGGCGTCGACTCGTCCGTCCTGGCCGCGTTATTGCATCAGGCCATAGGCTCGCAGCTGACTTGTGTGTTCGTCGATCATGGACTGCTGCGTCTGGGGGAAGGCGATCAGGTCATGGCGACATTCGCGCAGCACATGGGGGTGCAGGTCATTCGCGTGGATGCCGAACAGCGTTTCTTGGCGGCGTTGGCCGGCGAAGCGGATCCGGAAAAGAAGCGAAAAATCATCGGGCGGGTCTTCATCGAAGTGTTCGATGAGGAGGCCGCCAAGCTCAAAGATATCCAATGGCTCGCGCAAGGCACGATTTATCCGGATGTCATTGAATCGGCCGGCGCCAAGACGGGTAAAGCCCATGTCATCAAGTCGCACCACAACGTGGGCGGCCTGCCGAAGCACATGAAGCTCAAGCTGTTGGAGCCGCTGCGCGAACTGTTCAAGGATGAAGTGCGAAAGTTGGGACTGGAGCTGGGGCTGCCGAGGGAAATGGTGCATCGGCACCCATTCCCGGGACCCGGACTCGGCGTGCGCATCCTGGGCGAGGTCCACAAATCGCATGCGGACCTGTTGCGCCGCGCGGACGCGATATTCATCGAAGAGCTGCGCACCCACGATCTTTACGACAAGGTCAGCCAGGCCTTCGCCGTCTTTTTGCCCGTGCGGTCGGTCGGTGTCATGGGTGACGGACGGCGTTATGACTACGTCATCGCCCTGCGTGCGGTTGAAACGATCGACTTCATGACGGCGCGTTGGGCGCGGCTCCCGTACGAATTTCTCGATCGGGTTGCGCACCGGGTGATCAACGAAGTGCCCGGAATATCCAGGGTGGTCTACGATATTTCAGGGAAGCCGCCGGCGACGATTGAGTGGGAATAGAAACATATCCTTCGCCGTCTATCGGCACCAATCGAAAATCAAATCTAAGTCCTTGTTTCCGCGAAAATTTCGCCTCGTTATCTATCGCGGACAATCGCGGCCAAGCGACAACTTCTGACGGACATACTGGGTTCTGGTGCATTAAAGGAATTACTTAGTATTCGTGTCCCCTATTGAGAGGACACGCGCATGACCAAGCCCTTAGGACGCGACAAGATCTATCGGTATCGTCGTTTTTCAGCTGAAACCATTGAGCTCTGCGTTCGCTGGTACATCACTTATCGGCTGAGCTACCGTGATCTGGCCGCGATGATGGCTGAGCGCGACGTCGTCGTCTCCCACACCACGATCATGCGCTGGGTGCTGCGCTATACGCCGGAATACGAGGGTCGATGGGCTCGCTTTTCCAGACCTCCGGGTGAGTCGTGGCGTATGGACGAAACGGCTGTGTCTGTCCGTGGCGGTCGGCACTACCTATTTCGAGCTGTGGACAAGAACGGAAAATCCATTGGGTCTCTGCTCTGCAATGATCGAAATAAAGAGTCCGCGCAGGCATTTTTCCGAGCAGCCGTCGCCGATGGACGAGTCCCATGGCCTAAGAAAATCAACATCGATGGCAATAAAGCAACCCTCAGAGGTTTGGAGTCGCTTGGTAAGGAAGATCCCCGCTGGCGGCAAGTGGAAGTGCGTGCGCGGCGGTATCTCAACAACGTGGTTGAGCAAGACCATCGGGCCATCAAACAGCGATGCGCTTCAATGCTAGGACTCAAGTCCTTTCGATCTGCAGCAGTTACTCTCGCGGGAATCGAACTGGCGCATCGCATTAGAAAGGGACAGCATTTGTTACCGATAAAGCTTGAGGGGAGACGCCCCTCGTTGAAGGAGATGTGGGAATGCGCGCTGAATCCGGCGAGCAAGTCGGTTTTGCCAGAGGGCAGCTGTTTTCCGCCAATGCACCAGATCTCAAGAAGGACGAAACGAGACAGTTCGGAAGAGTTCCTGAAGTCCCAATTTCCGCCAGTTCGCTACCTGAGGAAGTTTTCATTTGGTGGTAGCCTGAACCTCTTTGTGACGCCAAAGGGTGGTCGGTATTGGCGCTACTGCTACCGTTATGGGGGGAAGCGGAGGACGCTATCCCTCGGGATTTACCCGGAGGTGCCAGTTGACCGTGCGCGCTCAAGACATCTTGCAGCTCGACAACTGCTCGCAGCGGGTGTGGATCCATCCCTAAAGCGCGAAGAGTTACGGGGTACATTTCGACTCAAGCGCTGGTGACTGTCTCCCCTCGTCGGAATTCAAATTCAATGACATCGAGTTCCACAAGATTCAAGCTGCAACGTGACCTGCGCGAATCAGCGCTAGCCGGCGCTGGCATTGGGTGGCTCTCCAGGGCTTCCGTCGATGAAATTGTCCGCCGCTTCGAAGAATCCGGAAAGCGGGTTATATCCATCGACGGTTTCATGGGTTCTGGCAAAACACCTTTCGGCTCGATGATTGAAGCGCGATTGGGTCGACGATGTATCCGAATCGATAGCTATCTCCCGCTAACGCCCCGGGAGAATCAGACCCGCTACATTGATCGGCTGGATACGGGCAGATTGGCATCCGACCTCACGCGGAGTCTTGATGAGGGTTCTACCGCAATTGAGGGCATCCTTGCGCGAGAAGTCCTAGAGCGTTTGGGTCGTTCGGATGAAGCGTTTCACGTATATGTCGCCGGCGCCTGGGTCACCGGGCCTGGAAAAGTGAAGTGGCCGGATGCAGCGCAGTTAGGATCGATCCAAAGCAGCGCCTTGCATCGCGAGATCGTGGAATACCACGCCGGTGAAGCACCACATGAAGAGTTTGACGCGGCGGTCTTGCGAAATCAAAACGAGCCCGAGGAGACTGGCACTTTCATTGCTCCCGACGGTCAATTGTTCTCAATCTCTGAGGCGGCGTGGCCCCGAGGCCAGATAGATCGACTTCGGATATCGCGGTTTGCTTTCACTAGCGATCGACCCGGGGCCATACTCGAACCCGTCGGCCTCATTCGACCGCCTATCTTAAGCGCCGCCACCAGATTGTTAGATGATCAACGCCTCCATCGCATTCTATCTGCGATACGCTCGAACGGACCCCTACCGCCGGTCGCGATCATCCGAGAGCCGCCCCTGTCCATAGGTGTATTGCTCGATGGGGCACACCGGTATTTTGGATCAATTGCGGCCGGCGCAACGCTTATCCCCACAGAGCACGTATCGCCCGAGGATGCGGAAATTCGCTTTAGATATGTCGCGAACGGGTAGGGCAGGAAAGACCTCAAAATCCCTCGGGCCCCCAGCCAATCTGTTGCGCTACGGTTACAACCAAGCCAGCAGGTGGATAGGCGATCGGGCCCGGACGTATTGCGGGACCAAGTGTTCGGAAGGTTAGCCACTGTTCGCAGCGTGGCGTCCATAGGTTAGTCAGATCCCTCAGCTGTGGTGTGGGACGACCGGGCCGCCGCACTCTTCACAAATTCGGGCCACAGCCGTACGGCGACAAGAAGCAGATACAAATCGAGGATACGCTTAACGGCAATCGCGTCAGACGCCACGTTCGCTTTGCCGGCATCACTGGTCAGACTTGCCAATAAAATCTCCTGGTGCTCGGGCTCGGGCACGACCGGGGCCATGACTTGCCTCAGGGCGCTCAGGAATTCAGCTTCGGCGCCGTTCCAATCCATGAAATGGATCATGGCATGACGTAGCGCGGCCAGAAACAATGTTCGAGCTTGGATCTCCAAGGATAGATTCATATCTGACTTGCAGAGGAGGGTCAGTCCTTGAAGGTAAGGTCCGAAAATCGGCGCCGCCTCATTATCAGGCATCGGTCCAAAGGCGGCCAGACACTTCATCGCATTGTCGAGATGCTGAGTCTCCAAGGGCGCTCGATCCCGTTTGACGCCATCCGGGCGCATCGTGGCCCATTCACGGGAAAGGCCTTGCGGGCGAAAGATGTGCGGAACCAGGCCTGGCGCGTCTAAGTCGCGGATCGATTCGTAGTAGGTTTCGGTCTGGCCGGATAATTCGTACCAAAAGACCCCAGCGCAGCCGATACTCAACATGACCGCGTAGCGTTTACTCGCGGCGAGGCCCACGTCGAACAGTTGCTCGAGGGTCACACTATCGTCAATGCTCATCTCGAGTAACAAATCGCGGCCTTTAGCCCCGGCGATATGAAGCTTCAGCGGCTCAATGCGGTCATTCCAATGATTGAGTGTTTTCTGACGGAACGCGTGCGAAGGCGTCTTTAGCACCACCTTGACAAGCCATTTCGGTCTTCTGTGTTCGGATTGGCCCGGCTTGCGAGCCAGTTCGCGTTGCATGTGCTCCTTCTCTTGGGCGGCGACTTCCGCAAATTCTCGACGCGCCCATTGAATCCAAGCTCGCGTGTCGCCCGCGAACTCCTCGTGTTTGCCCAGGAAGGACTTGCTAAATAGGCGCTTCGCACCCAATTCATCACTGACCGTCGCCAAGTACCATTCCAAGTCCTCGCTATACTGCTCGAGCTCCGGCGTACCGCGCACGTTCTCCAATTCCAACCGCGTTCTTGCCAAATCCAACACTGACGTGGCATGGGAGGGAAGCACGGCAGCGCGCGGCGCAGTGGCGTTGACAGCCGTATGATCCACGTAGAGTCCCGCAAGGCGTCGTGCATGGGTGCGTTCCGCGAACTGTCGCGCCTCCTCGAAATCGCGCGGATCGAGTTTGCCGCCCGCCATGCTCGGAGACCATACGGCCCACATCAGCTTATAGACGTGATCATCCATCCGATGGACCAGTTTATCGCTGTGAAGTTTCTCGCCGACGGATGCACGGGCGCCGAGCATCCCAGCTTTTCCAATCTCCTCCAGAGCAAGAATGGCCAGGTGGTACACAATGTTGAGTAATGCATTGTCATCGCCGCGGACGCGTTCGGCACTGGAGACGAGATCAAGGGCGTGTTCTAAGCAGAGCGCTCGCTGCCGTAGATACTCTGCGGCGCTATTGGATGGTGCACCGCTTTTCGGTGGTTCGTTCATATTGCCCATTGTAGTCGGTACCTTGTCCGAGGCTGGCGAGCGCATTTGCGAACTCCGGGCTTCAATCTCCTATTCGCTAGACAGCAGGGTCGCATCGCCGAGTCGCGTGATACTTTGTGGGCTTCGGACCAATCGCCGTCGTGCCCAATGTCATTGCCACAAGCTTCATGCGCCCCTCCCGCGTCCGACCGGCGAAAGATCTCGAAAAGTGTAAAAAAATGGCGTTGCCGTTTACCGTCCTCTTGCAGGTGAGAATGCCGGGAATAACCGTAAAATATAGCACTGAGGCGGAAAAGCGGCAGAATACCGTCTCTAGATAACAAGCTCGACTCTCGCGAAAATTCGCCGGTCGGACGCGGGAGGGGCGCATGAGGACGTTGGCGGAAACATTGGGCAAGTTGGCGATCGAGCTGGACGCGACCAGGCTCTCGATCCTGTTTATCGGGTTGATCTGCCTCGCCGTTATCGGCCTGGCGGCCTTGATCGTGAAACAATCCGGCAAGCGCAAGTGAACCGACATCAATGGGCGAAAATGCCCTGCTACTGGCAGACCGACACAAGAATGCACAGGCGCGTTGCTGCGGCCACGACAGGCATTGCGATAGCGGCGCTCAAGCTCTTCATCGGGCTTTGCGCCAAGGCCGCTTTCAACCCGACGAGGGACTTACCATCTGGCACAGTGCGAGTCTCGATAACTGATCTTGGCCGCTTGGTCGGAGTATCTAAACCCACGGCGATACGCGCCCTACGGTTGCTGCGCCGCTGGGGGCTGGTTGAAACCTTCGAGGGTCGACCCGCGATGCACCGTCTAACGCGATACGACGACGCAGATTACTGGACGAAAATCCCAAGCGCCCATCTTTATGGCACCAGCACCAAAGTCATGCGGCGGATCGCCGGCATGTCATCACGCGGCAAAGCCAGACGACAGGCGCTTCAGCTCTATCTTTACCTTGCCGCGATCATTAACGGAGCATCAGGAATGGCTAAAGTCTCATACGACAAGATGACTGAGGTCCTGTGCATCGGAAGAAATGAAGTTTCTCGTGCCATATCGTTGCTTGTCGAGGAGGACTTGGTCCAGGTGAGGCCCAGCGAAAGCGACGATCCGACGTCAAATTTTCGTGCTCCAAATCAATATTGGCTCCGGGGTACAACGCCCAGGCACGCGAACTATACCGACCGATGAGGCACTCCTACTTCAGCCTTTTTTTCTGCTCGGGTGGCGTTGTTCCCCCCTCACAGGAATACTTGATGTCGCCCGTGTGCTCAAGTGTCCGATTCTTATCGCCAAGCTGGATCGGCTCTTACGTGAGGTGGTCTTTATCAGCAAACTGATGGCCAAGCGGGTTGAGTTCCTCGTGGCACACGGCCTACAGCACAGCACTTCCGAGGAGCGCTCGGCGCCTCGTGATGCTGCTAAGCTCTCCAAGCCAGCACAAGGATGCAGAATTGAACAATCGAGAGATGACAGAGAAGGAACTCGCCGCCCTAGGTCGGGTCGTGACCAAATCAGCTGTGTTCGAGAACACGTTGGACTGGGCCATCCCTTTGATGACGAAGATTCCCGATGAACTATATGCGTTGGTGTCCAAGGGCAAGACACTCGGCCCCAAAGTTGAGCTGCTTGAGGCCATTTTGACTACGAAGATGAAGAAGAGTCCGCATCTAGCGACAGTCAAGAGCTTCCTGAAGCATGCGGATAAGGCAGTGGAGAAGCGCAACGTTGTTGTTCACGGTCTTTGGTCGCCAGGAGGGCACGGAGATGGTCTCTGGATTCAATTGACTATGGATTTGAAGGACAAACCCATTGCGGCGGCTTCCACCAGGAAACAACTCAAGGTTTACGCAAGTGAGCTGAGTGCTCTGGCCGATGCCTTCGAGAAATTGGATCAAGGAGTGCGCGGAGCATACTGGGACTTATTCGTCCCAAGGGTCGGGAAGAAGCAAAGTCGGAAGAAACGACGCTAGTGCGACAGGAGTCCATCAATGCCGATGTTTGATTTTCTCACAGACGCACAATACATCGCACTCGGACGCGTAGTCGCGAATGCCGCCGAGCTTGAGTCTCTGCTCGCAACGATCCTTACGAACTTGCTTGAGTTGAATGAGAAGCAGGCGCGCGCACTCATTCCTGTGATGATGGCGCGGAAGATCGAGCTTCTTGAGAAACTTCACCCGGTAGACGACGAGGTGGGAAAGAAAGAGTTGAAAGACCTGACACGTGTCTTGCGGGAATTGAACGACAAGCGGAACACCGTCGTCCACGGTATCTGGTATCCAGCCCACAAAGACAAGATGCCAACAAAAAGGCTTCTGGAAATGCTGGTGGGGAGCATTCCTGCCAAAGACGTCATCGCCAAGAACCGAGACAAGGTCTTTCCGGTGGCTGAACTAGAAAACCTGTCGAACGAGCTGGCAATTGCGTATTCGAACGTGAGGGGCTTTGCGAAAAGGCATTGGTTGGCTTCGCTCGAGCAAAGCGATGGGAAGCCTTAGAGTTTTTGTCTCCTCGCAACCCTCAACAGATATCAATGGCGAGACTTATGTCACATTGAGCCGGTCGCTGGGATGGCAAAATCTTCGCACTTCACAAGGAGAGTGCGATGAATTGGCTAGTTGCTATAGCTGCCCTGGCGCTGGTTAGCGGCTGCTCGAATGGATTTGCCAAGTATTATCACCAGGGCAACCAGAACGCCCTCGCTGCTTCTGCGCCCCAAATTGTTCCGCCTCCCAAAACACCGGCAGTGTACTTGCACTCTGCCAACGTCGATGCTGATGCCAAGCGAATGGCTCAGGATGGATACGTGCTCATCGGCTATTCGTCTTTCTACGGACCCGCCAATAGATCCAATCAGGATCAAGCGGTGGTGCAGGGAAAGATCGTAGGAGCTTCCGTGGTGTTGTATAAGTCCAACTACAAGGACACCCGGTCAGGCGTCGTGCCGTACACGGTTGCGAATCCGAATGTGGTTTCGACCGTCAATACGACTGGCAACGTCTATGGCAGTGGCGGCTATGCCAACTACAACGCCACGAGCACAGTAACCACGCCAGGTGGCACCTCTACGTATGCGATTCCCTACTCAGTTGATCGCAACGATTTCTTCGCGAGTTATTGGGCAAAGCGTGATCCCAACAAAATTCATCTTGGCCTGAACTACGCGCCGCTCAACGATGCACAAAGGCACAAGCTCGAACGTAACACGGGTGTTCAAGTCGCCATTGTTGTGCGAGGAACGCCAGCATTCAAGGCCAATTTCCTGGAAGGCGATATCTTGCTCAGGCTAAATGGTCAGGACATCATTGATGTGCCGACTTTATCTGCGGATTTGAATCGCCTTGCCGGCGAGAATGTCACGTTCAATCTGTTGCGTGGCGACGAAGCAAGAATCATTTCGGTGACGCTGAATCCGTGAGCGCTAGTCTTTGGAACAGCATCTGGCCAGACCTGATAAAAGGCGCGCCTGCTGCATTCGTTGCGTTTGTGATTGGCTGTATTGCTGCGCGGATTGCCTATAATCAGTATTTGGTCTCCAAGGCGAAACTGAATCTGGACCTCTTTGGGCAGCGCTTTCCGATCTTTCAGAAAACCTGGCAGATCGTGTCCGACGTGGGAATCAAAGGCAAGGTGGAACAAATGTCGGGCCTGGCGACACCCTTCAATAACTTTCGACCACAGGCTAGATTCCTTTTCGGAAAGGAAATTGAAAAGTATCTCAATCTGATTTCTTCCAAGTATATTGATCTGGAGGCCGCTGCTACCGAAACAAATGCGCTGCAAGGCCAGGAGCGGACAGATAACATCGCCGAATGCCGGGACCTGAAGGACTGGTTCTACAAACAGGCGACTCACGGCCTTCAGGAAAAGTTTGCTCCCTACTTGGACTTCGAGAAATGGAAGTGAGTGGCTTCAGGAGCGGCAGTCTCGCTCTTGCCGCTCCTAAGGTATCGCCTTGACAGTTGCATCAGGTCCGCCTGCTGCCGCGGGGAGTAAGTAGGGTCCAGCAAGTCGATGGCGATGGACAAGCTGTTGCAATGTGAGCGACTTACACGCGTTTGCTAGCGGTAGTGGAGGCCGGAGCGAGTAGAAGGACATAACCATGCTTCAAGCATTTCTCAAGGGCAAGCTATCTCGTGAACAAGAAAATCTCGAAGACATTCTCACATCGAGCGTCTTTGGGGCACTCGTCTATGCTCCGGGGAGAGCGCTGCTCTCACTTCTCGCTCTCGCTACGTACGACGATGGCACGCCGGTGTTGGAATTCCAATCATCCAGGCTAAAGATGGTCTCAGCAGAGTTCTGGCCCACCTACCGGTGCCAGGGTGTTGGGGCCACGGAACCTGACATCGTGATCGAGCTGGAGGATATGCTCGGCCGAAGGCAAGTTGTGCTAGTCGAGGTCAAGCTCAATTCGGGCAAGTCCTCGAGCCCGATTGCAGATAGCATCGAGATTGGCGACCAGCTCGCCAGGGAGTGGTGCGTTCTCATTGAGCGCTGCCGCGGGAGTGGTTCACAGCCTCACCTCTTATATGTTACCGCTGATCCGCGCTACCCGGAGCTCGATGTCAGAGAGTCACAGCGGGAATTCGAGTCCAAGAGGGCCGCGCTCGCTCGCGAGTTTCCTTTTCGTTGTGCGTGGATTTCGTGGAGCAAGATCGCCACGGCTTTTCGCGAGGTCGAGGATCCCGTACTCCGGGATATATCAATGGTCTGCGAGCGGCTTGATCTCGTTCCCTTTGCCGGGATATCGGGGCTGTCGACTTTTCCCCTTTCCTGGCGTTTCTCCCCTAAGGAGATGCGTTTCCGGTTTTCCTGCGAGCCGATCACCCTCTCATGGAGCTATAGATGAGCGATTCCAACGGCAAAGGTATCCTCGCCGCAGTTCGCCAAGTACGAACTCTGATGGTGGAGGTTTCGAAGTTGCTACTCGAGGCGGACGCTATTATGGGTGCGGCCGGGTGGGGCCCCCGAGTTGGTACCACAGCATTGGCCGGTGGCGCATTCTCGATTAATTCACCGAAGAATTGGATGCCACATCGCGTATTTCGATTTTACAAGCATGATGAATATCCAAAAGTAGTGCTGAGCTTGACGGTAATTCTGGACGAACAGGGGGCGGACCAGAAGGTCGTCGAACCGCTCTTTTCCGGGCTTCTGATGGAGTATGAGACCGTGGATGATGTCCCGGAAGGTAACAGCTTGTATAACACTGCTATCTGGCATCTGTACGTGCCGGAGCGCAAGGATGACGGGTCTACTGCCGCAATTGTGCCTCGAGAACTCTGGAAGGCCGAATCGACCGCAAAAGCCATGAGAAGTTTCGCAATTCCGCTTGCGTCGGTGACGAGCCGAGAGCGACTTGAGCAAACGATTGTTTCCAAGCTGTTGAGGATGGTCGAGAATGTACCTTCCTGAGGTGAAAGTAGATCGCGCACGCTACACGAATCTCGATAACTTCGCGGGCTTTCTGAAATGACGGCTTGTCCATGATTGTATTTCATCCGTCACCTACGGTCCTGCGGACAGCAATTCTAAGTTTCAATGTGGGATACCACTTCCATTACGCCGGTGTACGCTCTGGCAGTCAGGCGTTCATTGCGGGTGGAGCTGCGGCTTCTGTAGTAACGCTAGCGCATGATTTGAAGCGAGCACTCGATGCCTATGGCGCGGGTCGACGCGGGGCGCCGTGTACAGCCACGCATGCGTCGATTGTCTCCACTGTGCATCGGATCCGCCCTACATTGAAACGCCTAATGAGTTGTGCCGCGATGGGCTTTAGTGTGTCGGTCGGTGGAGTTCGAATGATTGGTGGCGCGACAGCTCACGTTGCGGCGTTCGATCGAGACCTCATAGGAGTTCTGAACGACCTGGCTGCCGGTTGTCTGCTGTATAGCACGGGTGTCACCTATCCGATGAAGGCACTTATGCTGCTCACCGGGATCATTCCGGCATTCGACAGTCAAGTCCGCGGCGGCTTGGCGCTCGGTGGGTTTTCTGGAATGAAGGCCACGCGCGTACCTTTACCTTCAGTCCCGACCGACACGATTGCGAGAAAGATCTTGTTCTTACCGTTTCATCTGGCTTCGGCGTTCGCGAGCGTGCCGGCGGTTGCCAGCTGTGTCTCCGGGACACTGCTCGCTCCGTTTTCAAAGGACCAGGGCCGGATACTCGATGTTCTTCTGTTTATGCAGAATGGTGTCGGGTCGGGAGCCTATGTGCGCTGGCACAGTCCTGGTCGATGGTACTGATGCTGCGGCAGGGAACATGGCGGACGCTGGTATCTCTAAGTGTCGGGCCGCTATTGTGGCGGGGCAGAAGATTGCAGCGTTGATACGTTGCGATTTCATCGGGTGCGCTCGCGAATGATATCTGTTGCATTCATTCAGAGCCTACCCATCGATCCCTGCACAGGTTGTGATTTATGGTCGTGTTGAAATCGTCTACTATGTCAATCGCCATCTATCGCCCACAAGCGAAGATTGTTTTCGTACCTTCTGACGGTCCTATAGAGACGGCCGCCGTAAAATGCTCTGTACGCCAATGAGTTAGAATGCCAGGAGATTATTGAGTGGGAGTGACCGACCTTTCGCCATCGATCGTCGTCTATCGAGAGATCGATCAAACAGCTGATGGATCATGACTTGGCTGATTGAACGTGCTGCAAGAGCCAATCTCGAGTGCCTGTAGCCTGATCCACCAGCCATTCGCGAAACCGCTTGACCTGCGGGCGAAGCAGTGCGTCTGTGCGGAACCGCGCTTGAAAAGAGTGATCCGTCCATTGCCCGGTCGATATCGGGAACGGCAGGCTGATCGTGCCATCGTCGATTTGGGGACCGATCAGCGCCAAGCCGCAGATGGTCAGGCCCGCATTTGCAAGAACCGCCTCCACGGCCGGCCTGATGCGTTGGAAGCGGATTCCACGGTTAGGTTCCGTTCGTCTAAGCCGCTGACTCTTGATCCATGCTGCCCAGTTGTGCGCGTGCGGATCCTCCTTGTAGAAATCAAGGTGCAGCAATGGGAATCCCTCCAAGCGGTCGCGAAGTGCAACGCTCGAAATCCGGCGCGTGTTTTCGGGGGAGCTTATCGGCAACACAAAATCTCGGAACAATAGATCGTCGCGAACATTGGGTCGCAGCGGCCCGAAGGTAATCTCGCAATCGACCTGACCGATGCGTAATGGGGCATCACCTTCGCCGTTTATGCAGAAAAGAACGTGAGGGTGCTCGGCTCTGAACCTCTCAATGCGAGGCCGCAGCCAGAGGTCGGCAAGGTCTGAAGTGGCTGCGACATGAATCTCGTCCCCGCGCTGCAGGTTCAGCATCGACGAAACGGTATCCAACTCCTGGAATGCAACCCGCAGGTGCTCGATCGCGCCCGATAGCTCCGGAGTGGGGCGGAGCCCAGACCTTCCGCGTACAACCAGGTCCACTCCTAGGTAATCCTCGAGAGCCTTGATCCGCTGGCCGACCGCTGCGGGCGTAATCCACAGCGCCGACCCGGCGGCCTGGAGCGATCCCAGGCGAAGCGCCAGCTCGAGTGCCTGCAGGGCCTTGAGGTGCGACAGGGCCATGGCCGTAAGCTAAAGAAATTCTTTAGTTCTCGCAAGAACTCTTAGCTTTAATCTGGCTCGGGTAACGCGGAAGATGAGCCAAGAGGAGGAACGTCATGGCACACCTGCGGAGATACCTGATCGAGCGCGATATCCCCGGAGTAGGAGGGATGTCGATAGTGGAGTTGTGCGGTGCATCTCGCGCCTCGAATCGAGCCATAGAGCAGATCGGTGACGGGATTCAGTGGCAGCACAGCTACGTGGCCGGCGACAAGACGTTCTGCATCTATCTGGCCGCGAGCGAGGAACTCATCAGAAAGCATGCTGAACTCAGCGGGATCCCGATCACGCGGATCGTCGAGGTACCCCAGATCATCGATCCGTTGACCGCCAACAACTGAGGAGAACCTGATGCACAAGCTACTTGCCGCGCTCTACAGTGCTTTGGTGTATGTGTTGTTCCTGGGCGTCTTCTTATACGCCATTGGCTTCGTCGAGAATACGCTGGTGCCGAAGTCGATCGATTCCGGGACGAGCGGCTCCGTGGCGGGCTCGCTGCTGACGGATGCCGCACTGCTGGTGCTTTTTGCCGTACAGCACAGCGTCATGGCGCGTCCGGGCTTCAAGCGCATTTGGACGCGCGTCGTTCCGTGGGAATTCGAGCGCAGTACTTTCGTATTATTCGCCAGTCTCGCCCTCGCACTGGTGTGTTGGCAGTGGCGCCCGCTGCCGCAGTCGGTCTGGTCGATCGAGGACCCGATCGCCGCCAAGGCACTGGTTGTTGTCTCGTGGTCGGGGTGGGGCCTGCTGCTCCTGAGCACCTTCTTTATCAGCCATTTCCACCTGTTTGGTTTAAGTCAGGGCTTCGCCCGACTGCTCGGGAACAAGCTCCCGGAGCCGGAGTTTGTGGCGCCATTCCTCTACAGGTGGCTGCGCCATCCGATCTATGCCGGTTTCATTATCGCCTTTTGGGCGACGCCGCGCATGAGCCTGGGGCACTTGTTCTTTGCGGTGGCCACCACCGGTTACATCTTCGTTGGCATCTGGTTGGAGGAGCGCGATCTTGTCGCCTACTTCGGTGACCGCTACCGACAGTATCGCGCGACGGTCGGTATGCTCGTGCCAAAGATCCGGCTCGCTTCGGCGCGCAAGCGAGTTGCTCATTAGGATCGGTTGCAGACATTAGGAGATGCCAGCATGGCTCCGCTGAAGAACTACCAGGATCTGCTCGAGACTTCGCAGCGCGTGAACTGGCGACTGGAAGATCTGATTGGAGAGGGCCGGCGATTGGATTTCACGCGGCCGTTTCTGCCGGAGACCTTTGCGCGGACGGCGCCACTCGGTTTTCTCAGCCAGGAGGAAAAGCTCAAGCTGAACCAGATCCGCGCGCGCGGCTACCTGGCCCTCTTCGAACTGGTGGAAGCGTTCGTCGTGCCATTCATCTCCGGCCAGGCCGAGGACGGCGCGGCCGCAGACCCTATCCGCGCGCAAGCGCTCCGCCACTTCGTCGGCGAGGAAGAAAAGCATCGCAAGCTGTTCAGCGCCGTGCTCCGTGAGTTCGACGCCGGATTCGGCACGGAGTGCGGTCTGATCGGTCCGGCCGAGGATATCTGCCGGGCGATACTGGGGCACGGGCCCCTGGCGGTCACCATCGCCATCTTGGGCCTCGAGTGGATGTCACAGGGACACTACCTCGGGGCCGTCAAAGACAGCCAGGATCTCGATCCGCAGTTCAAGAGCTTGCTCAAGCACCATTGGATCGAGGAGGCGCAGCACGCCAAACTCGACAGTCTGGTGCTCAAGTCGCTCGCCCAGCGCGGCTCGCCGCAGGACATGGCAACCGCGATCCGTGAATACTTCGAGATCGGCGCGTTCCTCGACGGAGGTTTCAAGCAGCAGGCGGAGCTCGATCTCAACTCGCTCGAGCGGGTCATCGGTCGAACGTTGTCAGAAAATCAGCGCCGGCAATTTCTCGATGTCCAGCATCGGGCGTTGCGTTGGACATTTCTAGGCTCCGCCATGGAGAACCGGAATTTTCTCGCTGTGCTCGCCAGCGTCAGCGATGAGGCAGCCGCGCGGGTGGAACAGGCGGCGAAGTCGTTCAGCATGCACTGAGGCACGGCGCCTGTGCCGGTAAGCCGGTTCTCGCGCGCAGCTGTCGGATCTGCTGGCCGTCGTGCCCTCGTACCAATGGGATGCAGATAAACGCGTGCCGTTCCAGCGCAGGCCCGCAAAATTCCAGGTCAATTCGTCCGTTACGCTCGCATTCAGCCCAAACAGAATGACGCAGATCGGCGATTTCGACGCACAGCTTCCTGATCGGGCAAGGACGAAACGGACCTGGCGCGACTATCGGAGGCGCTCGACGAGCTCGCCTTGCGCGATGCAAAACTGGCGGAGCTCGCGTCCGGTTTTAAACAGTCTTCCCGGGCGTGGCGACATTGGGGGCGGGAGCACAATGGCGGATTCCATAAAATTGTGGAACAATCGTATGGAACAATAAACAGAGAAGGGAGATCCGATTGTCCGAAGCAGTCCGCAACGATGCCGAAAGTTCTGAAGCGACGGGCAGTGAGCTCAGCTCCCCCGTACGGGTGACAACCGCAATCTTGAGGGCACTGGAGGAGCGCCGGCTGGTGCCGGGGCAGCGGTTGATCGAAACCGAACTCGCGATTCAGTTTGGAGTTGGACGAAACGCGGTACGAGAGGCGATAAAGCAACTTGCGGAACGCGGAGTGGTCGAGTTGGCGAGAAATCGATCGCCGGCAATTCGAATTTTAACCCGCGAGGAGGCACTCGAAGTTCTCGATGTTGCGGAAGTGATGAACGGCCTGCTGGCGGGACTCGCAGCAAACCACTTCGACGCGGAACGGCATGGCCGGCGGATGCGCACGATAAAGGCAAGATTTGCCGGATGCCGAAAACAGAGGGACGTGGCGGCCTTCAGCGAACTGCGCCGCGACTTTTATAGGCTCCTGTTTGATCTGGCGGGTAATTGCGAATTGCGGCGTCTATTTGTGACCATTCGTATGGAAATACTTCATGCTCAGTATCAATCCACGCACTGGCAGCAGGTCCGGGTTGAAGACTATCAAGAGATTTGCGCCGCGGTATCGCTGAGAGATGCTTCGGCAGCCGGCACAGCGGCTAAACGGCATGTAGGCCACATTCGTCAGATCGTCGAAGAATTTCCGATGCGGTTGTAGTCGTTTTGTAGCGTCTCTTCGGAGGATTCGAGGGCTATGGTTGCGCTGAGCCGAGAGCATTCGATAGCTGAGGAACTGTCGCTCTTCGAGAGTGGCATCAACGGGTTTCTCGATGAGCACGCGACCCCGCAGGCCATTGCCCGCTGGCGTGAAAACGGCGTGGTGGATCGGGAGCTGTGGCATCACGCCGGCAAAGCTGGCCTGCTATGCCCGTCGATGCCCATCGAATACGGTGGAGCGGGCGCCGATTTCAGGCACGAGGCACTGATCGTATCTCAGCTCGTTCGACGCGGTGTGGATGGCTGGGGTGTTCCGCTGCATAACGGCATCATTGCGCCATACATTTTGGCCTACGGAAGCGAGGCGCAACGGCGACGATGGTTGCCGCGACTTGCGACCGGCGAATTGGTGGGGGCAATTGCAATGACCGAGCCGGGAACGGGTTCGGACCTACAGGCTATACGCACGCGCGCCGTAAAGGACGGGGACCTGTATAGGATTTCAGGCGCCAAAACCTTCATAACCAACGGGCAGTGCGCCAATCTCATCATCGTAGTTGCCAAGACGGACCCGAATGCCGGGAGCCGTGGAATCTCGCTGTTTGTCCTCGAGACAGAAGGCGCGGAAGGCTTCGCGCGCGGTCGAAAACTCGACAAAGTGGGGCTGGAAATTGCCGACACATCCGAGTTGTCGTTCGATGCGGTTGCCGTACCGCCTTCCAATATTCTCGGCGAGATCCCTGGCCAGGGTTTCATTCAGTTGATGCAGCAGTTGCCCCGTGAGCGGATGATCATCGCCGTGGAATGTGTGTCGATGATCGACTATGCGCTCGAACTGGCACTTGCCTACGCACGCGACCGCAAGGCGTTCGGCAAGCCGATCATCGAATTTCAGAATACAAGCTTCACGCTGGCGGAGGCAAAGACCGAAGCAACCGTTACCCGTGTATTCGTCGAGCACTGCATCGGGAAGTTTCTGGCCGGCACGCTCGATGCGCCAACGGCCTCCATGGCAAAACTGTGGGCATCCGAAGCCGCACAGCGCGTCGTGGATACCTGTCTTCAGCTTCATGGCGGATATGGATACATGAACGAATATCCAATAGCGCGGCTGTATAAGGATGTGCGTGTCAAACGCATCTATGGGGGGACCAGCGAAATCATGAAATTATTGATCTCTCGTTCGCTATGAGGAGCAGCGGAGAGAATTTCTCGAGCGGCGCCGCCCCTTGGTACGACTCCTATCTCATTCGCGATGGAAAGTACGTCGTCATCGGTGCGGTCGAGCTGCGCGGCACATTCATGCGCGTCGGCGGCGTCGAGCCGGAGCGCACGGGTCATCGACCGTGAGTGCAGCGCCATGGAGCCGCGCTGTGAATCGACGCTGGCTGCTCGCCGAATTTCCTCGAGGCATGCTCTGCGCCGAGAATTTTCGCTGGAGCGAATCGGAGGTACTTGCGCCGACCGACGGCCAAGTGTTGGTGCGCAATACGTATCTGTCATTGGATCCCACCAATCGCATCTGGGCCAGCGGAGCGCAGAGCTATCTACCTGCGATGCAGCTCGGTGAAGTCATGCGCGGTGTGACTCTCGGTGAGGTCGTTGCCTCCCGCGACGCGCGGGTGCAGGCCGGCGCCTGTGTCACAGGTCTTTTGGGATGGCAGGACTACGCCGTGGTACGGGCTTCGGCCGTCCAGGTTCTGCAATGCGACCCGCGTAGGCCGATCACCGACTATTTGGGAGTCATGGGCAGTACCGGACTGACCGCCTACTTCGGCTTGCTCGACGTGGGGATTCCGCGCAGCGGTGAGACCGTCGTGGTGTCGGCGGCGGCGGGGGCGGTGGGGTCGCTCGTTGGCCAAATCGCGCGCATTCACGGTTGCCGAACGGTGGGGCTGGTGGGTAATGCGTCGAAGGCGCGTTGGATCACGGAGGATCTCGGCTTCGACAGTGCGATCGATTACCGCGCAGAGAATGTTCAGGAGGCGATTGCTCGCGAGTGCCCGTCGGGAGTCGACATCTACTTCGACAACGTCGGGGGCAGAATATTGGATGCCGCCATGGGACAGCTCAACCCGCGCGGCCGCATCGTCCTGTGTGGATTGATCTCGCAGTACAATTCATCATCTCCAGTCCAGGAATTGCGAAACCTGGAACGCTTCCTCGTGCACCGCGGCCGCATGCAAGCATTCATCGTGCTCGATTATCTGTCGCGAGCGAATGAGGCTTATACCCAGATCGCCGACTGGTTGGAGCGAGGGCTGCTTCAATACCGCGTGGATATCGTGCGCGGCTTGGAACATGCTCCCGCGGCGCTCGGCAAACTGTTTGACGGAAGCAATGTCGGAAAACTGTTGGTGCAGGTTCAAGGCGAAGCGCAGTAGAGGACTTTCTATGATCAAGCTCATGTTTTGTCTGCGGCGGCTGCCGAACATGTCGGCCGAGCAATTCCAAGAGTACTGGCTCAACAAACACGCGCCCTTGGTACGCCGGGTCGCACCGGTCCTGAAAATCCGTCGCTACGTTCAGAACCACACATTCGTGGACGAGCGCCTGGCTCCCGCAATTGCCGTTCGTGGCGGCTCGGTTGCACCCTACGATGGCGTGGCGGAACTCTGGTGGAATGGTATCGAAGATGTCATCGCCGCCGGCGCCACGAGTGAGAGCCGCGCTGCCGGACTCGAACTGCTGGAGGATGAGCGGCGCTTCATCGATCTTAGCCAGTCGCCGCTATACTTCGTCCACGAAAGGGAGATCATCGGTACCGGATAGGAACCTTCGGCACCGGATAGGGACCTTCGGCACCGGATAGGGACCTTCGGCACCGGATGAGAACCTTAGGAAGGCTCCTTGGGCGGGTGCCCGGCGCAGGTCGCGTCCTGTACAATTGCGGCGGGGCAGGCGCCGTGAGGCGGGTTTAAATGGCTGACGATGTCAATGGCCAACAAGCCGTGAACAGGGTGATGGCTGCGCCGCTCCCCTCGCTGCTGTTGAAATCCAAGCTGACGCCGCCGTTTCCCAAAGCGGGCCAGATCGAGCGCCCTCGTCTGGTCGATTTGGTGACGCGAGCGCGTTCACCGCGTCTGGTGCTGATACAAGCGCCGGCCGGCTTCGGCAAGACGACGATGATGCTGCAGATCCGGACTCGCCTCATGGCGACCCGCACTGCGAATGCTTGGATGACGTTGGATCAGGCCGACAACGACATCGGCAGGTTCCTATCCTGCCTGACGCTGGTATGCGGGGAGCTGGATCGCACGCAGACGCCGCCGGCCAGCGGCGCCGCAGACCCCGCCGCCATGGGCGGCTTCATTATCGGATTGCTGGACCGCTTCGCGGCCATTGCGCCGCCGTTCTGCCTGTTCATCGACGAGTTGGAGTCGATTCAAAATCCCGCGGTAATCGGTTTGGTGAAGGAATTACTGGACCGGTTGCCGGCCGGGGGCAGGGTCATTTGCGGTGCACGCGCCAATGTCGGGCTCGAGCTGGCGCGGCTGCGGGCACGGGGTGAATTGCTGGAGATTCAGCCGGCGCAACTGCGCTTCTCCATCCAGGAGACGGACGAGTTCATGCGCGCGGGCCGAGGCCTGTCGCTGCAGGCCGACGACGTGGCGAAGCTGCATAAAAAGACGGAGGGTTGGGCAGTCGCCCTGTGGCTCGCATCGCTCGCGCTGGAGCGGCGCGCTGAACATAGCGCCTTCATCGAGGAGTTCTCGGGTTCCGATTCGGCCATCGCCGACTACCTGGCCGAAGACGTGCTGTCGCGCCTGCCGCCGACGCAGCGTCAATTCCTCACTCAAACCAGCATACTGGGGCGCTTTAACGCACCCCTATGCGATGCAGTCTGTGGTCGCGGCGACAGTGTTCAAGTGCTCGAAGAGTTGGAACGCGCGAATCTGTTCGTGGTGCCATTGGAGGGGACACCGCAGTGGTACCGGCACCATAGTCTTCTAGCCGAGTATTTACAGGCTCAATTGCGGCGCAGCGCGCCGGATTCGCTTGGGCGCCTGCATCGCTCGGCCTCGGACTGGTATCGCAGGCAGCACCGCCCCGTGCCTGCCATCGAGCATGCGCTCGCGAGCGCGGATTTGGACTACGCACTGCCGCTGCTGTCTTTGCATGCTGAACAACTCTTGGCCGACGGCAGGGTGCGTTTGCTGTCGCGCTGGCTGGACGCGGTTCCCGATGCGCAGCTCGAGGCCTATCCGCGCTTGCGTGCCGTGCATGCCTGGTCGATGATCTTCACGCGTGGACCGCGGCAGGCAATGCTGCTGGTCGAGGCGATGGAGCGGGCGTCGATTGCGGATTCCGACACCATCGCCCATTTGCTCGCGCTGCGGCCTGTGATGCTCGATATGATGGATTTGAGCGAGGCTGCATGGAGCGTTGGCAGCGAGAATCTGAAGCGCTTGCCGCCGGGTCGGAGCTACCCAAGAAATGTGCTCAACAATGTCACGGCGAACGCGGCCCTGACGCTCGGCAAGCAGTCGCAGGCGTTCGCGCTGCTGGAAGAGGCGCGGCGCCAGCAAGGAATTCAGGTCAGTGTCTTCAACCAGGTTTATTCCGAGTGCGTCGAGGGCAACTTCGATCTGATCGAAGGTCGCCTGCAGCAGGCGCTGGGCCGCTTCAAACTGGCCACCCGTGCAGGTGCCACCGAGGCGACCCGACATACCAACGGCAATGCGATGGCGGCCGTATTGCTGGCGATCTCGCTGTACGAGGGCGGGGAGGGGGAGCAGGCGGAACGCCTGCTCAATGTCTATGTGCCGCTGATGCGGGAACTTTGTCTGCCCGACCTGCTGATCGCCGGCCATGTGACGCTGGCGCGGCTCGCGCAGCAGGCGGGCAATAGCGAGCGCGCCTATCGCCTGTTGAGCGAGTTGGAGCAGTATGCTCATCAAACCAATCTGCCGCGAGCGGCGGCGAGTTCGCACCTGGAGCGGGCACGCATGGCGCTGCTGCGCGAGGATTTCGACGCCGCGCATTCATCCTTGACCCGGGCGAAGGACGGTTACGACTGGGCGCATGTCGATAATTTTCTGATGCTGGCGAATGACATCGAATTGCCGCGCCTGGCGCGACTGAGGATTGCCGTACGCAGCGGTGCGGGCGCGGACACGTTGCCACAGCTTACGGCGGAACTCGACCGCGCACTGGCCGCCGGGCGCCAGCGGCGAGCGTTGCACATCCGACTGTGGCTGGCCGAGGCCCTGCATGCCAATGGTCAACTCCGACAGGCAACGGACATGTGCGGCGAAGCCCTGCGCTTCGCCGCGCGTGAAGGCTTCGTACGGAGTTTTGCGGATGAGGGGGCGCCGGTTCTGCGGCTGGTTCACGAATACCGTGTGACCCGTGGGGCCGATCACACCTCGGGGCGCGGATCGATATCCAAAGCCTATCTCGACCGGGTCCTGGCCACGTTCGACCTGGAGCGCGGGTCGCGGGCCGCCGACAGCGCACCGGACCCCGCAGAACTCGTGGCGCCGTTGACGCCCAAGGAGCTTCAGACCCTCGAGTTGCTCGCGGAAGGACTGTCGAACTCGATGATAGGCGAGCGGCTCCTGATATCACGCAACACGGTAAGAACCCATCTTCGCAACCTCAATGTGAAGCTGGACGCCGCGAATCGCACCCAAGCCATCGCTGTGGCACGCCGCTTGAACTTAATCCGCTGATTGTCGCACCGCTGTTTGGCGGCTCCGACCCGCCCTGAGGCGCAGGATCGTCCGATCGGACGAAAAGCAGGGACGCCAAGTCGCCGTACTGTTGGGCTGGGAGCTTTCAAATGGGAGCCCGAGCCTTGCAGCCGGGCCGCAACGGGGGGGCGGACAATGATGCGACGATTGCGCAAAAACATGGATCGGGGTGCCGGGCGTGCGGCTGCCGCGCGGTTGAGGCTGCGAGCGGCCATTACGGCAGCATTCATCAGCCTGATGGCACCACTCGCTTGGGGGCAGACGGCCAATAGCGGTAGCGGATCGCCCGCCGCCGACGACGGCAAGCTCAGTGAAATCATCGTCACGGCGCAGCGGCGCTCGGAAAACCTGCAGAACACTCCCGTGGCGGTGACCGCCGTTTCGGGCGATGATCTGGCGATCAAGCATGTCGAAAACATCACCAATATTTCAGCCATCACGCCGAGTGTCAATTTCCAGAGCGCCAACAACGCGCAGGCACAATCGACCATCGAAATTCGCGGCATAGGCACCGTGGGAAACAGCCGCGCCTTCGAAGGCTCCGTCGGCGTGTTCGTCGACGGGGTGTACTTGAGCCGGGCCGGTCAGCTGCTGTCGAATTTCCTGGATATCGACACCCTGCAGATCCTGCGTGGGCCGCAGGGTACGCTGTTCGGGAAGAACACGACGGCGGGCGCCATTCTCCTCACCAGCGTGAAACCGGAGTTCGGGCAGTTGAACGGCACGTATGAGGTAACCGTCGGCAATCTCGGTACCGAACTGGTGCGGGTCGCGAGCAATCTGCCGGTATCGGACACGTTCGCGTTGCGTTTCGCGGGGCTCTTCAGCAACGAAGATGGATATGTGAAAAACCCCAACAGCGGCGATGGCTACAATGACCATCGGCCTCGCGCATTCAAGGCCCAAGCACTGTTTCAGCCGAGTTCCAATCTAAGCTTCCGCCTGATCGGCGATTTATCCTTGGAGCACGATAACTGTTGCTATGGCACCCCGCTGGTGATCGCGGGGCCGGTGCAGCCGCTCATCAACGGACTCACCGCCGCGAACGGGCTCAGGCAGGCTTCCCCCATTACCAGCGACTATCAAGCTGTGCTGAATCAGAACACCGACCAGCAGATCCGGGATCGGGGGATGACGCTGCTGAGCGATTGGGATATCTCATCGAGCGCGAGCCTGCATGCGATCACGGCCTATCGGTTCTGGTCCTCCTCGCAGGTCAATGGCGACTTCGACTTCTCCGGCGCGGACATACTCAATGGCGACGAGGCATTCCAGACGCATCAGTTCTCGCAGGAATTCGACTTCAACGGCAAGGTTGGCGAAACATCGATGTTCAAGTCGCTCAACTACCTCGTGGGCACCTATTTCGCACATGAGGGACTGCTCGCCTCGCGCGAATTGTTCTGGGGAGCACAGGCCCAGCCCTACTGGGATACCCTGCTTGGGCTGCTCGCGGGGCTTCCACCAGGAACCGCGGCGGCGGCGCCAGGGTTGTTTTCAAGAGAGCGCTATCCCGCCGACGACAAGTCTTATGCCGGCTTCGCCCACGCGGATATCGGCTTTACCGACGCGTTCAGCGGCATTCTCGGGCTTCGTTATACCAAAGAGATCAAGCACGGTGCCTTCCAGAATCCGTTCTTCGATCCGGCGCCCAACGATGTCCTTGTCGTGCTCGGGGTTCAACCCGGTCCGCAATTCAACGCAGAGCACTCGGATAGCGCGTTGAGTGGTACGGCGGGGCTTCAGTACGCGTTCGACACCAACAAGATGGGCTACTTGACCTTCAGCCGCGGTTTCAAGGCCGGAGGGATCAACCTCGACAACAATGCCGCCGGCGGCGTGGCGAACAATCCGGCGTTGGTTCCGGGCGCGAAGCCGCAGGACCCCACCTATAAGCCGGAAACGATCGACGGCTGGGAGGCCGGATTCAAGTCGGACTATCTGGACAATACCGCGAGAACCAATGTCGCTGCGTTCTACGACAAGATCACCGACCTGCAGGTGGCCGAATTCCTCGGGTTGCAGTTTACCGTGCAGAATGCACCGAGCGCCAAGGTGTACGGCGCTGAGGTGGAAAACACCTTGCGCGTCACGCCGGAGATCACGCTCAACGAGGCGACCACCTGGCTTGCGCATGCGGCAGTGGATGCATCATCGGCCTTGCAGCCGCCGCTCAGTGGCGGTCACCGCCTGCAACAAGCGCCCAACTGGGCTTCGACTCTGGGCGCGGACCTCAATCATCCGCTGAGCGACCGGTTTGCGCTGACTGCCAGGGCCGGCGCTCAGTTTACCAGCCGGGTTTACGAGCAGGCCGACACGCAGACGGGCACCGACATCGACCAAGGCGCAGTGACATTGCTGACGGCGGGCTTAGGTATCGCATCCCTGAAGAATGGTTGGAGTGTCGAGGCGTGGTGCCTCAATTGCGCCGATCGTCGCTATGAAACCGTCGTGTTCCCGGTGCCCTTGCAAACTGGAACCTATGCTGCTTATGTGGGAGCTCCGCGAACCTTTGGTGTTTCTTTGCGAGGCCATTTCTAACCGCGATGCATCCCAAGGAGACGAAGGTGCCCATCGATTTCAATTCGCCGTTAGTCGACGTTGCGGGAGCGGCGCGGTGAGCTCCGACGTTCTGCCGTTGGAAGTCGCGCAGGCTCTGGTGGACCCAAGAGCCTACGCCGATATGGAGCGAATGCACGCCGCCTTCAGTTGGGCGCGTGCCAACAATCCTCTGGGCCGGGCCGTGATCGATGGTTTCGATCCGTTCTGGGCCGTCACCAAGCACGCCGACGTCATGCATGTGGGACGCAGCAATGACCTGTTTCACAATGCGGATCGCTCCACTATTCTCATGGACCAGGCGACGCTCGCCGAGATTCGCACCATTACCGGAGGCAATCCGAACCTCCTGAGCACTCTGGTCCAGATGGATGATCCGCATCACCGCAAGATGCGTGCGGTGACAGCCGCGTGGTTCATGCCGGCCAATGTGGCGAAACTCGACGACCATATGCGTGAGATTGCCCGTGCCGAGGCCGATGCCATGGCGGCCCTGGGCGGCGATTGCGAGTTCATCGGCCAGGTTGCACTGGGCTATCCGTTGCGCGTGGTCATGGAAATTTTGGGCGTACCGCGCAGCGACGAGCCTCGCATGCTCAAGCTGACTCAGGAGATCTTTGGCCCCGACGATCCGGACTTGAATCGCAACAAGCAGGATGCACCGACCGCCGAACAGCGCGCGGCCATGCTCAATGCCGTGATCGTCGACTTCGAAGCCTATTTCAAGACCATCACCGAAGACCGCCGCACGCATCCTCGTAATGATGTCGCGACGGTGCTGGCCAACGCCACCATCGATGGAGCACCGCTGAGCGATCACGACCTGACGAGTTATTACATCATCGTGGCGACGGCCGGTCACGATACGACGTCCTCCTCGATCGGCACGGCCATGTGGGCGCTGTGCCAATACCCCAGCCTGCTGCCGCAGCTCAAAGCGGACCCATCCCTGATTCCTGCGTTCATCGATGAAGCGGTGCGGTGGGCGACACCCGTGCGGCACTTCATGCGCAGCGCCACGGCCGACACGGAGCTGCGCGGCCGCCGCATCGCCCGCGGCGACTGGCTGATGCTTTGCTACTGGTCTGCGAATCGCGACGAGGAGGTGTTCGAGCAGCCATTCGAATTCCGGCTCGATCGCAAGCCGAACAAGCAGATCGCCTTTGGCTACGGCCGCCACATGTGCCTCGGCATGCATCTGGCAAAACTCGAGATGAAGCGGTTGTTCGAAGAATTGCTGCCGCGGCTCGAGTCGGTTCAGGCGAGCGCGCCGATGGAATTGGTGGCCGCGAACTTCGTCGGCGGACCCAAACGCCTGCCGATCCGCTTTCGTATGAGATAGTTCAGGAGTAAACGTGCGAGAGGAAGCCTATATCGTTGCCGCAGGTCGGACCGCCGGCGGTCGCCGCGGCGGTCGGTTGTCCGGATGGCATCCGGCGGACCTTGCCGGTGCCGTGATCGATGCGCTGTTGGATCGCAGCGGCGCTGATCCGCGCATGGTGGAGGACGTCATCATGGGCTGCGTCAGTCAACTCGGCGAACAGTCCACCAACATCGCCCGAAACGCCGTGCTGGCATCGAAGCTGCCGGAAAGCGTCCCGGCGACTTCGGTCGACCGGCAGTGCGGCTCATCGCAGCAGGCGCTGCACTTTGCCGCGCAAGCAGTGATGTCCGGTGTCATGGATGTCGTGATCGCGGCAGGCGTTGAAAGCATGAGCCGGGTGCCGATGGGTTTGTCGCACTCGTTGCCCGAGAAGAATGGCTTCGGCCGGTATATGAGCCCCGCAATCGAGGAACGCTACCCCGGCGTGCAATTCAGCCAGTTCGTGGGCGCCGAAACCATGGCGCACAAATACGCGATCTCCAAGGACCGGCTCGATGAGTTTGCGCTGCGCAGTCATCGGCTCGCCACCGAGGCCACCCGTTCGGGAAAATTCACCGAGGAGGTCGTTGCCCTTGCCGCGCGCAGCGCCGACGGTTCGGCGGCCGGACTGCATAGCACCGATGAAGGCATTCGTTACGACGCCAGCTTGGCGAGCATCAGCGCCGTCAAATTGATCAGTGAGGGCGGACGATTGACCGCGGCGACCGCGAGCCAGATTTGCGATGGCGCATCCGGGGTCATGCTGGCCAACACGAGGGGATTGAAGGCTCTCGGGGTGGAGCCGCTGGCGCGGGTGCATCAGATGACCGTCATCGGGCACGATCCGGTGATCATGCTCGAAGCGCCCATCCCAGCCACGGCGGTGGCGTTGCGGCGCGCGGGAATGGGTATCGATGACATCGATCTGTTCGAAGTGAACGAAGCCTTTGCCTCCGTGCCGCTGGCGTGGCTGCAACAAACGGGCGCGGACCCCGTACGGCTCAACGTGCATGGCGGCGCCATCGCGCTGGGGCATCCGCTGGGTGCCTCCGGCACCAAGTTGATGACCACCCTGCTGCATGCGCTGCGTCAGCGAGGCAAGCGTTTCGGATTGCAGACCATGTGCGAGGGCGGCGGTCTCGCCAATGTCACCATCGTCGAGCGGCTCTGACGGCATGAACGAAAACGATTCGTTGATCACGGCGGCGGTTGTCCGCGAACCGATGGGTGAGTTCACTCTCGAGCAGTTGCGTCTCGATGCGCCGCGAGCCGATGAGGCGCGAGTGCGTATCGTGGGCGTCGGTGTCTGCCATACGGACCTCGTGGGGGCGGCCGGCGCGTTCCCGCTGTCCCTGCCGGCCGTGTTCGGCCATGAGGGCGCCGGCATCGTCGAGGAATGCGGCAATGCCGTCCGTAAGGTCAAACCGGGTGATCGGGTGGCCGTCACCTTCCTCTCCTGCGGGCACTGCACGAACTGCGTTGCCCGGCATCCGGCGTATTGCCACACCATGCCGCAGCTCAATTACGCCGGCATGCGTACCGATGGCACCAGGACGCTGTACGATGCGCGGGGACCGGTCTCCGGCAGCTTCTTTGGGCAGTCCTCGTTTGCGACTCATGTATTGGCGTACGAACGGAACCTGGTGAAATTGCCGGACGATGTGCCGCTGGCGATCATGGGCGCGCTGGGCTGTGGCGTGCAGACCGGTGCCGGGGCCGTCATGCGCGCGATGCGATGCGGCAAGAATTCCTCCCTCCTGGTGCTCGGCGGCGGCGCGGTGGGCTTGAGTGCGGTGCTCGGCGCGGTGGTTCAGGGTTGCGCCGCCATCATCGTCGTGGAGCCCTACGCGGCGCGGCGCGAACTGGCCCTGTCACTGGGCGCGACGCACGTCATCGATCCGTCCGGTGGGGCCCTTGCAGACACCGTCCGCCGCATCGTTCCCGACGGTGTCAACTTCGCGTTCGATACCACCGGTATGCCGGAAGTCGTGGAAGGAGCCGCAGATTGTCTGGCACCCCAGGGCGTGTTTGGCTTCGTGGGCGTGCCGAAGGCGGCCGACGTCGGGATGAAATTGCCGTCCACCATGCTCAATGTGATATTGCGCGGCCATACCTATATGGGCATCATCGAGGGTGACAGCGAGCCCGATGAGTTCATCCCGCAGTTGATCGAGTTGTACCGCGCGGGACGCTTTCCATTCGATCGACTGATCAAGACCTATCCATTGAGTGCGATCAACCGCGCCGTAGCCGAGCAGCGCGATGGTCTTTGCGTGAAGGCCGTGTTGCTCACCCATGATGAGGAGATGACATGAAGCTTGATGGATCGGTGAGCGCCGTCGTGACAGGAGGCGCCTCGGGGCTCGGCGAGGCTACCGTGCGTGCATTGAGCGCCACGGGCGTCACCGTCGCCATTTTCGATATGAACGAGGAAAAAGGATCGGCGCTGGCGCGCGAGACCGGGGGAGTGTTCTGCAAAGTCAATGTCACCTCGGATGCGGAGGTCGATGCCGGATTCGAAAAGGCGCGGGCAAACATCGGGCAGGAACGAATTCTCGTCAATTGCGCGGGCGTCGGCAACGCCTTCAAGACCGCCGGTCGCGACAAGAAGACCGGTGAGATCAAGCACTTTCCGCTGCCTGAGTTCGATCGCATCGTTCAGATCAATCTGCTCGGTACGTTTCGCTGTCTGGCCAAGTCCGCGGCGGGCATGCTGACCCTGACCCCCGCGGAGGACGGTGAGCGCGGCGTCATCGTCAACACCGGCTCAGTGGCCGCTCAGGATGGGCAGATGGGACAGGCGGCATACTCCGCCTCCAAGGCTGGGGTCGCCGGCATGACTTTGCCCATTGCGCGCGATCTCTCCGGCGAGGGTGTGCGCGTCAATACCATACTGCCCGGGATTTTCTTGACCCCCTTGTTGATGAGCGCGCCGGAACAGGTTCTCGCAGGCCTGAGCGCATCGGTGCCGTTTCCCAAACGTCTCGGGCGGCCGCCGGAGTTTGCCTCGCTGGTATTGGAGATTTGCCGCAACGCGTATTTCAACGGCGAAGTGGTGCGGCTGGACGGGGCTATACGCATGGCGCCGCGCTGACGGTCGGCCCGCGCCGGGGTTGCCATGTATTCCTACTTGACGCAGACGCTACACCGCGCAGAGCAGGTGTGCCCGAACGCAATCGCCACTGTCGACAATCGGCGGCGGCAGACGTATGCCGAGTTCACGCAGCGCGTGCGGCGGCTCGCCGGAGCTTTGCGGCGTTTGGGTGTCGGGCCGGGTGATCGGGTCGGCATGTTGGCGTTGAATTCGGATCGCTACCTGGAGTACTACCTGGGTGTGTGGTGGGCGGGCGCTGTCGTGAATCCCGTGAATACACGCTGGAGCAGTACCGAGATCGTCTATTCGCTGGACGATTGTGATACGCGGCTGTTGTTGGTCGACGATCAATTCAGCGCCCTGGTCCCCGAGTTGCTCGAGCGTTCGACCTGTCTGCGCAGCGTCCTGCATGTGTCCGACGCTGCGGCGCCATTCTCGATGCTGTCGTATGAGGCGCTGCTTGCCGAGGCCGAGCCGGTCGAGGATGCACTGCGGCGGGACGATGATCTTGCCGGAATCTTCTATACCGGCGGTACCACCGGATTTCCGAAGGGCGTCATGCTGAGTCACGGCAACCTGCTGTCGAACGCCCTGGCGGGTCTGGTTGAAGTGCCCATGCCCAGCGACTGGAATATCTTGCATGTGGCGCCTTTGTTTCATTTGGCCGCCATGTCGCTGGTGCTGCGCACCTTGGTGCGCGCCGCCCGACACGTCATCCTGCCGGCTTTCAAACCGCTCGACGTGATTCAGATGATCGAGTCGGAACACGTCAATTCCGTGTTGCTGGTTCCGACCATGATTCATGGCGTGGTGGAACACCACAAATTGCGCGAGCATGATCTGTCCAGTCTGAAACAGATTCTTTACGGCGCCTCGCCGATCAGCGAAGCGCTGCTGGATCGGGCACTCGCCGCATTTCCGGGCGTCGAATTCGCTCAAGGCTATGGGATGACGGAGTTGTCGTCCGGCATTTCTTTTCTGCTGGGAGATTCGCATACGCCGGCGGGTCGGGCGGCCGGCAAGTTGCGCTCCGTCGGACAGGCGATTTGCGGCGTCGACGTGCGCATCCTCGATCCGCAAGGATGCGAGTTGATGCGCGGCAAGATTGGCGAAATCGTCGTTCGCAGCCCGGGGATGATGCTGGGTTACTGGAACAAGCCGGAGGCGAGCGAACAGGCGTTGCGCGACGGTTGGATGCATACCGGGGATGCGGGGTACTTGGATGAGGATGGGTACCTCTACATCGTCGATCGGCTGAAGGACATGATAATCAGCGGGGGCGAGAACGTGTATTCCGCGGAAGTCGAGAATGCGCTGGCCAGTCATCCGGCCGTTGCGGCGTGCGCGGTACTGGGCGTCCCGGATGAGAAGTGGGGGGAGGCGGTGCATGCGCTGGTGGTGCTCAGGGAAGGCGCGCGCGCCTCGGAGCAAGACCTTACCGTGCATTGCCGCGCGTTGATTGCCGGCTACAAATGTCCGCGCAATATTGAATTTCGAGACTCGCTGCCCCTATCAGCGGCCGGCAAGCTGCTCAAATTCAAATTGCGCAAGGAATATTGGGGCGACGCGAAATGACTGATGGGTGGAATAGCAGGTTTAAGAAGTCGGTCCCCGACCCGTCTGACTGAACGGAGTACCTGGGTCCGGTCTGGTCGCGCACGTCAATTCGGCACCTATCCCGGGTCCCGAGCTGTCTCTCTTTGTTTGGCGTTTTTCAGAATGATGCGGCGCCGATGAACATCGGCAAGCCCCCATTCTTTGATCTCCTCCATCGATCGAAAGCAGCCGAGGCAGGTCAGGTCATCGTCCAGGCAGCAATTTCCCATGCACGGGGATTGAGCAGCGCTTTCGATTTCAGTCATTGTGTAGAACCCAGTTTCCGGGCCTAGATTTGATCACAAAGGGGAGCGGGAATCCGGGCAACACATCACACGGACAGGGCGTTTGCCTGCCTATGACCGCGCCTGCGGAGCTGGAGTAAACTTCGCCGTCCGGACTCGTGTATCGATAGGGGGGGCGCCAGTTCTGCGCAACGTGCGGCATTCAATCATTCGCCATCGGAACGCACCCGAAGACCGGCGAAAAATTGGCAGCCATCAACGTGCGATGCGTGGATGGCATCGATATAGACGCGCTCAAGGTGAAAAAAGTCGACGGCAGGAGCCTTTGATCGCCGCACGAAGCGCGTGGGTTCCGTCGCCGAGCGCCAGAGCCCGGAGCGGGCCGTAGATGGACTCTCTGATCGCCGCTGCCGCACGCGCCCTGGCCGCCGGGGACCCGCTCGGCGCCCTCAGGCGCGTCAGCCTGCGCGGCGATCCTCCGGCGCTCGCCCTCCGCGGCATCGCCATGGCCCAGCTCGGCGAGCATCCGCGTGCCCGCGAGCTGCTGCGGGGCGCCGCCCGCGGCTTCGGTGTCCACGAGGAGCTGGCGCGCGCCCGCTGCGTCGTCGCAGAGGCCGAGGTGGCTCTAGCCATGCGCGACCTGCGCGGCTCGCCGCGCGCATTGGCGGCCGCGTCGGCGACGCTCGAGGCGCACGCTGACCACGCCAACGCGCTGCAGGCACGTCTGATCGCTGTGCGGCGGCTGCTCTTGCTCGGCCGTATCGAGGAAGCCTCGTCCGCCCTGGCCCGTCTGGACGCGCGGGGTTTGCCGCCCTCGCTGATGGCGGTGGCTGAGATGGCCGCGGCCGAGGTGGCGCTGCGGTCGCTGCGCACGGCGCCGGCGCAGGCGGCGCTTGCCCGCGCCCGCGAGGCGGCAGAACGCGCGCGCGTTCCTGCGCTCTTAGCCGAGGTGGCTGAGGCATGCGCTGCGCTCGATCGTCCCGCCGCGAGGCGCATCAACGCCGGCCAAGAGCAAGCGCTGCGCCTCGAGGAGGTCGAGGCGCTCCTCGCTTCGGGCGCGTTGGTGATCGACGCCTGCCGCCGCGGCCTTCGCGCCGGCGTCACCTGGCGGCCGCTGGCGCGCCGACCGGTGCTGTTCGCGCTGGCGCGCACTCTTGCCGAGGCGTGGCCCGGCGACGTGGATCGGCGCGTCCTGATCGCGCGTGCGTTCGGCGCCCGCCGCCCCAACGAGTCGCACCGAGCGCGCCTCCGCGTCGAGATTGGCCGTTTGCGCGCGCTCATCGCGCCCCTCGCGCGCATCGAGGCGAGCGCGCGCGGCTTCAGGCTTGCGCCGCGGGGTGAGCACGCGGTCGTCGTTCTCGTCCCGCCCATCGATGGCGATCAAGCGTCGCTGCTGGCACTGCTCGGGGACGGTGCGCCTTGGTCCACCTCGGGCCTCGCGCTGGCCCTTGGGGCCAGCCAGCGCACGGTCCAGCGCGCGCTCGGCGAGCTGGAGGCCGCCGAGCGGGTGCGTTCGATCGGGCGCACGCGCGCCCAGCGATGGTTGTCGCCGCCGCTGGCAGGATTCACGACGATCTTGTTACTCCCCACCGCGCCGCCGCTTGGGTAGATTGATCTTAGAATGCTGTTTCGAAGCGTGCCCCCAGGAACCCCTCGATGACCCGGACCCAAGACAAGACGAAACCGCAAGCACCGAGGCGCGCGGCCGAGATCGTGCGTGAGTACGGGCCCTTCGCCGGCGCCGATCACGTTCACGGCGTTACCCACGACGGCCGCCAAGTCTGGGCCGCCATCGGATCCAAGCTGGTTGCCTTCGATCCCGAAAGCGGCCAGCTCGCGCGCACGCTTGATCACACCGGCGACGCCGGTACTGCCTTCGACGGCACGCACCTCTACCAAATCGCAGAAGCGCGGATCGACAAGATCGATCCCACGACCGGCGAGGTCGTGGCGTCGATTCCGGCGCCCGGTCACGGCGGTGACTCGGGCCTTGCCTGGGCCGAGGGCAGCCTATGGGTGGGGCAATACCGCGATCGCAAGATCCACCAGATCGATCCCGAGACCGGTGCCATTTTGCGCACCATCGAGTCCAACCGCTTCGTCACGGGCGTGACTTGGGTCGACGGCGAGCTGTGGCATGGCACTTGGGAAGGCGACGAGAGCGATATCCGCCGCATAAACCCCGAGAGCGGCGCCGTGCTCGAGCGGCTGGAAATGCCGCGCGGCACCTATGTCAGCGGCATCGAGTCCGACGGGGCAGACCTGTTCTATTGCGGCGGCGGATCGAGCGGAAAGATCCGCGCGGTTCGACGTCCGACAGGAGAGAAGCGATGATCGGCCACAAGAGTGGAACACGTGAAGAGTGGACGCAACGAGAGCGGCGTCTGGTGGCGCCGCCATGATGAGTACCCGGCACCGGGATGAAGAATCATCACAAGTAGGCTCCAATCCACTGCTGACGCATTCTGAGGCGTTCCCCAGGCCGGACTCACGTCTGGCCTGCGGATTTTTCTTTGTGGTACCACGATTCCGGAAACGGCGCAGCCTGCAGCCCCGGGAGGGGGTTTCGGCCGGATCGGTCCGTTTGCGAGTCGTGGGTGAAAATCGCGGATCAACGGGCGAATCTTTATCACCTGACATTTCTGGGCACTTGCTTGATCATGTCGTGGGGGGGTTCATGACGCGGGTCAAAAAGGAGATCGCAGTCCATGAAAGAAACAGCGCCCAAGCATTACTTGGTGGCCTCGGATTTCGACCAAACCTTGAGCTTCAGGGATTCCGGACTGGTATTGAGCGAGTTGCTCGGCATATCCGGCTTCGAGGATCGGGTCGCGGGGCTTGCCCGAACCAATCTCGTCCAGCAAGGCGGTGAGCTTGCCTATTTGATTCGCCACGATCCCGAATTTCGCGGCGTTCGTCGCGAGCATCTGGTGGAGGCCGGCCGCCGCGTTCGCCTCAAAGGTGACATTCCGGCACTCATGGACTTCATGACGAGTGGCACGGCCGGCCATCGGTTTTCTTTTTTCGTCATATCCGCCGCGCCGCGTGAAATCGTCATTTCCGCGTTGGCAGGCGTGGTGCCTCCCGAGAACATCTACGGCACGGAGCTGGAGTTCGATTCCCGTTCAGGTGAAGTTCGTGCCATCAAACGCGTGCCTGCCGGTTACGGCAAGGTCGCGGTCATCGAAGAGCTCGAGCATCGACTGGGCGTTACCGCCGATCGCATGATCTACGTCGGTGACGGGAGTTCCGATGTTCACGTCATGCTGCACGTCAACAACCATGACGGCTTCACCATTTCGGTCTCCGAAAATAGGCAGCTCGCGCGCATAGCCAAGAGCACGGTGCTCAGCGACAGCGCTTTCAGCATCCTGGTGCCGATCCTCGATCAGCTTCTCCGCTGGCGTACCGGGGAGATTCGAGAACTGTTTGAATCCTACGGTTTGACCCTAAACGGGTGGGAAAAGGATCGAACGGATCGAGTGACGATCAGCGAAGTGCTGCCGCATGGAGCGCACGCGAAAGCTGAAGCGGTATGACGCATCTCGCCGGCGAGTCGCTGGGCTGGGGAGCGACCGCCGTTTTTGTAGCATCGTACTTTATACACCCGGCGCGCATGCGCGCCGCCCAGATGTTAGGGGCGCTGCTTTGGTTGGCCTATGGGGTGGCGATCGGTTCTTCGCCCGTCATCGTCGCCAATGTACTGGTGTTTTCAGCGGCGGCGTGGACCACGTTTCGCAAGGCGCCTGCCGCGCAGAAACCGTCGTAAGCTCCGCCACCCCGGGGCGCTCCTTCGCCGCATCCCGAAAGTGGCCGGCCGGGCTATTCCGGCAGATTCACGCCTGAGCCGCCCATCTCTTTCGGCATGTCTTTGAACTTCGGGTTGCCATCGCGAATCGGCAGCACCGTTTCCTGGTAGTGCACGTGCACGCCGGGTTGGAAATTCAACTTTGGCAGCATCGCTGCGTAAATGTCCACGAGACCCATCGTGGGGTGGTCCGTGAAAAGATGCCCACCGCACTTGGTGCACCACTTGCGATAGCTGATGGGAGTTTTATTAAACGAGCCTATGCTGGCGGCACCGTGGGTGACTTTCAGGGCCTGGGGATTCCAGAGGCTGAACGCGTTCACCGGGCCCGCTGACCAGTGTCGGCAGGACTCGCAGTGGCAGTAACCCATGCCGGTGGGTTCACCCGTAACTTCGAATTGCACTTCGCCGCAAAAGCAGCTGCCCTTGTGGATATTGTCACTTCCCATGAAAGATCTCCCGTTCGTTGGGGGTTCATCGAGGCCGGCCTCACCCGTCGTGCGCGCGCTGCCGACCCTCGCCAACTCCGCCGCTAGGCCTTTCGCGGTACCGAAGCCTTCTGAGCGGCCGTTTCCGGGTCCATTCCAAATCGAGCCATTCGACTGACCAGTTCCGGTGGAATCTCCGTGGCCCGACCGAGTTCCGCGGAAATGAAGACTAGCACCTGCTTTGCGGTCATGCGAATTTCGCCGTGGTGCGATGCCTCAATGTGAAGTTCACACGAGGTCCGGCCCACTTTGCTGGTCCAAAGATTGAACGTGAGCCGATCGCCATAGCGGGTGGGTTTGGGGAAATCGACGGTAAAATGTACGGAGGGAGTCAGAATCTGCTTGTGATGAAACAGGCCCGGAGCACTCGCCGCGAGGCCGTCTTCGAACCAGTCCTCCACGAAATCGCTGATCATTTCGAAGTAACGCGGATAGAAAACCCATCCGGCGGCGTCGCAGTGCCCGAATCGCACGAGAATTTCACGTTGAAATGCCGACATCGTAGCCCTCACCGCGCTCACCAAGGCCTCGCAGTATAGATTATGGCCGAAGCCTCCTGTGACATTCCCGCCTTCACCCAAACGTCGATTTGCCGGGTAAGATCACCGCCGAGCGCAGCCGCAATCCGGATACCAACACAAGCTGCCTCACGGGTGAAACGTGCAAAAATTTCCATTTCAAGGGTCTGCTGCTGCGATCACGGGCGCAGCGAGCGGCATCGGCCGCGCACTCGCATTTGAGCTGGCGGCTCGCGGGTGCGATGTGGCGCTCGCCGACTTGGACGAGGCGGGATTGGCGTCCGTCGCGAAAGACATCGCAGCAACCCACGGCCGGCGAGCCACGATCCGCCGCGTCGATGTTGCGGATCCGCGGCAGATTCAAGATTTCGCCGCCTCGTCCATCGCCGAATTTCCATCGCTCAACATCCTCGTCAACAATGCCGGGGTCGCCTTGTTGGGTCAATTCGATGAGTTCGACGACACGCAGATGGCCTGGCTGATGGATATTAATTTTTGGGGCGCCGTGCGTGGTACGCGGGCGTTCATGGCGCATCTGAAGAGCCGTCCGCAATCGCATATCGTCAATATTTCGAGCGTCTTTGGCATCATCGCGCCGCCGGGTCAATCCGCCTATTCGGCGTCAAAATTCGCGGTTCGCGGCTTCTCCGAGTCGCTGCGCCATGAACTCGCGATGAGCAACAGTACGCTCAGACTGTCGGTGGTCCATCCCGGAGGCGTGAAGACCAACATCGCGCGCAAGGCGCGCTCGGGGGCGCATTTGCGCGAGAGCGTGAGTCCGGATGAGCTCGGCAATCGGTTCGAGCAATTGGCGCGCACCACGCCGGCGGCGGCGGCTCAGCGTATCGTGCGGGGTATCGAGCGAAATGAACCTCGCATTCTCATCGGCGCGGATGCGCGCTTCCTCGATATCATCCAACGCCTCAGGCCGTCCACTTATTGGGCCTTGCTGGCCCGCGCCTTCCAAAGAATGGCGGTATAGCGGATCACCTCGCTTCCAGTTCCATCAACAGAGGCCCTGCGTCATACACCTTCATGAGCGCCTCCCGAATGATGGCAGGATGCACGGCCACCGCGCGATTGAACTCGGGATCGAACCAATAGCGGCCCGCTATCGAGTGGATGTTGCCATCGAACACGAGGCCGACGATTTTTCCCGAGGCATCGATCAAGGGGCTTCCCGAATTTCCGCCCACGATGTCATTGCTGCTGGAGATGCAGAATGGAGTACGCATATCCAATTGCGCCTTCGCCCTGATCCAACTGGCCGGAATCTTGAACGGCGTCGATCCGGTGGCCCGCTCGAACGCTTTATCCAAGTAGGTGAAAGGCTCCACCGCCGCGCCATTTTCCACCCATCCTTGCACGGTGCCGTAGTTGAGGCGCGGCGAGAATGTCGCGTCCGGATAGATATGGGTCCCGTAGACTCTGAAGCGCGCCGCCGCGATTCTGCCGGACGCATCCGCGGTCGGCGCCTCCACTTCGTCCTCGTATTGCTTGCGAATCAGGCGGGCATCGGCGTCGATCGACCGCACCAACTCGATCATCGGATCATGGGACGCGTCGACGGCGGCCTTGCCTCCCTCCCACAGGCGTTTGCGCAAGGCGGCATCGTCGAGTTTGGTTTCCGCAATGAGGCGCGTGGCCAGCTCATCCGGCGATTCTCGGCCCATCAATCTGCGGATCACGGGGTGATCTTGGCCCAGCCATTCGCGCATACGCTCAAGAGAGAAAGACAGTGTCAGCTGCTCGTATTCGGGATAAACCGGAACGCGGGCAAACAGATCGCGCTGCAATAGGGGCAGCGCGGAGTCCGTAAATTCCCGCAGCCGATCTTTGTTGGGTTTCAGCCGCTCGTCCGCCCCTCTGACCAGCAAACGAGCGTCGCGGAATAGGGCGCTGCCGAAGCCCGCGCCATTTTCGATGAAAACATAGGGCAAATAGAGCGCCCGTTCGCGATTCAGCGCGGTGGAAATCTCAGCCCAGGGATCGGCACCCTCGAGCCGCGCGGCCGCACGCAACTCGTTCTCCGCCCGGGAATTGGCGGCCAAAAACGCGGCGTCGTTCAGCGCATCGAGTTCCTTTCGGCGCACCTTGATGATGTTCTGCAGGCTGTCGAGGGGCGCCCGTATTATCCGTTCGTCGCCGACATTGTTCTTGCCAAACTGAATGTAGCGTCCGCGCAGCTCAGAGGCGCGCATCAGCGTGATGGGCAGAGCCACATCCCTCTCGAATTGCAGTTGTGCATGGGTCTGCAGACGCGACGTCGCGCCCGGATCGCCGGCGACGAATACCAATTGATTGGCCTTTGGGCCGGCAAAATCGACCTGCAGATAGTTGGGGGTCCGTGCCGGCTTGTTGTCTTCGTAGGCTCGGAGGATCGAGAAATCCAGAGTCCACCGGGGAAATTGAAAATTGTCCGGATCCCCGCCGAATGCTGCGATGTCCGCCTCCGGGGCAAACACCAGGCGAAGATCGGCATAGCGCTTGTACTTGTAGAGAAAGTATTGGCCGCCCTGATACAGACGCACCGTCTGGCATTCGAGCTTGCCGGCGGCGGTCTTCGCACTCGCTTGCTGGCAGGCCTGCTCGAGCAAGGTCAGTTTCTTCTTGCGCGCCTCGTTGGCCGCCGCCTCGCCGAGTCCCGAACCGGCTCTTAGAACTTCGTCCGTGATGTCGTCCGTGCCGACCAGGACGTCGGCATATTGTGCCGCGCAGCGCAGCTCGTCCTTGCGTGTCGGCGCTCGAAACCCGAGTTCCACCAAGCTGCTCTCCTTCGATGAAAGCTCTGCGAGGCATGACTCTACGCAATGGTGGTTCGTGAGAATCAGGCCTTCGCGAGAAACGAACGATGCGGTGCAATTGGTCAATCGGAGGGTCGACCGCCGCACATGGTCGAGCCACGCGGGCGTGACATCCACGCCGAAACTGCGTTTGACCGCCGTGGTCGGGAAGTCATCGAATGTCCACATACCCTCGACGGCATGCGCCTGCAGAAAAACCGCACATGCCGCAAGCAGAACAAATCCTCGCATTGGAGCCTCGTCTTTTTGATTCTCCCAAGCCCAGCGATAGTCTACTGAATTGGCCCGATTTGGACTTACAATCGGCGCAACACTCGCCATGTATTGGATAAAATTGGAACCTCGCATCGACGCCGCGCTCACAACTCCCCAGCGCCGCACATTCGCTTCGTTTGCCAGTCGGGATTTCCGGATTTTTTTCTTCGCCACCAGCGCTGCGATGATGGCGGACAATATCGAGCACGTGATTTCCTACTGGGTGGTCTTTCAGAAGTTTCATTCCCCTTCCTTGCTGGCCTTCGCCGTCGTATCCCATTGGGCACCTTTCCTTGCGTTGGCCGCCTATACGGGTGGGCTGGCCGATCGCTTCGATGTGCGCCGTCTGATTCAGATCGGCATGGTGATGTTCATGGGGGTCTCGATAGGGTGGGGGGTGATGTTTCTGACCGATTCGACCGCGCAGTGGAAGGCGATGGCGCTGCTGCTCACCCATGGCTTGGCGGGCGTCATCTGGATACCTGCATCGCAGGTGTTGATCCACAAGATCGTCGGTGCGGAACAATTGCCCAGCGCAGTGCGGCTCAACGCAACGGGCCGCTATCTGGCTTTTTTGGTGGGGCCCGCGGTCGGCGGCGCGCTGCTGCTGACGCTGGGGCCCATACGCGGCATTTTCGCCAATGTTCTGATCTACCTGCCACTGTTCCTTTGGCTTTGGGTGGCTCCGTATGGCCCTGGCAGCTCGAGCGCGCCTCGTGCGCCGGGAATCAGAGGCTTTGGCGACATCTGGCGGACGATGAGGGTGGTGCGCCAGAATCCCGTCCTGTTGTCGATGACGGTGCTCGTCGGTGCTTCCGCATTTTTCATCGGCAACTCCTACCAGGCTCAAATGCCGGGTTTTGCGCTGGATTTGGGCCTTGGGCGACCGGATTTCACCTATAGCATCCTGCTGGCCGCCGATGCTGCAGGGGGCCTGGCCGCCGGCTTGATACTGGAAAGCCGCGGACTGTTGGCGCCCAAGGTGCGAACCGCCTATGTCTTGGCGATGATTTGGTGCTGCGCCCTGGCGGGATTCGCGCGTTCGAACTCATACGCCCTGGCAATAACTTTGTTATTCATCGCTGGGTTCGTCGAACTGGCATTCAACTCGATGGCACAATCTCTGGTGCAACTGAACGCGCCGGCCGAGATTCGCGGCCGGGTGATCGGCGTCTTCGCGATGTCTGCGAACGGCATGCGCACCTTTAGCGGGCTCAGCGTCGGGCTGCTCGGTGCCAGTATCGGCATCCACAATTCATTGAGCTACAGCGCTGCAATGCTGTTGCTGCTGTACCTGGCCATCTTCGGCGCGCGCCAGGCGTCTCGACGGCGTTCGACGGTGAGCCCTCCGTGAGTTCGTCCCGCGATACCGACTTCATGCGCCGCGCGCTCCTGCTGGCAGGGCATGCCGCAGCTGAGGGCGAGGTGCCCGTCGGCGCGCTGCTGGTGCTCGACAATGAGGTGATCGGCGAAGGGTGGAATCGGCCCATTAGGACCCACGATCCAACCGCCCATGCCGAGATCATGGCATTGCGTGCCGGCGCGCAGGTGCTGCTAAATTATCGGCTCACCGGCGCGACGCTGTATGCGACGTTGGAACCGTGTGCCATGTGCATGGGCGCCGTGCTGAATGCGCGCCTGTCGCGGGTCGTATTCGGCGCCTGGGATGCGAAGGCCGGCGCATGCGGCAGCGTGCTCGATCTGCCGCGCGAGCCAAGATTGACGCATCGCCTGGACGTATTTGGGGGGGTGTGCAGTGAGGAATCCGCAAGCTTGCTGCGGCAATTCTTCGAAAGTCGCCGCTAGTCCAAGACCGGCGGATTAGGTCCGTCGCCCCAGGCCCATTCCAACAGGTCGCGATAGCCGCGGACGTTGTCCACGTAGCGCACCGGCTCCCAGCCGCGCGCGTAACCATTCTCAGTTTGCGTGTACCAGCGTTCCTGTTCGAGCAGCGGCAGAAAGTCGCGAACCTCCTGCCAGCTGTCAGGATCTCGTCCGGCCTTTTGCGCAAGCACCCGCGCGTCTTCCACGTGGCCGTATCCGATGTTGTAGGCGGCGAGCGCAAACCAGGTTCGATCCGGCTCAGGCACGTGGGCGGGAATTTTCTCGTAAACCTGGCGGAAATAGCGCGCGCCGCCGAAAATGCTCTGTCGAGCGTCAGATAAGTCCGTGACCTTGGCCTCGCTTGCCGTCTCGACGGTCAACTGCATCAGCCCGCGGGCGCCCGCTGAGGAGGACGCCCTCGGATTCCATTTCGATTCCTGATATCCGATCGCTGCCAGCAAGCGCCAATCCTGACTGCTTTGCTCGGCAGCCTCCACGAACCATTCCTTGTACAGCGGCAGACGGCTCTGCAGATGGCGCATGAAGCCCGGGCCGCCGGCAAACTCCGCGTCCTCGCTTCGGCCGTAGTAGCGATTTACGATGGCCGCCAGTTCGCCGCCGGCCTTTAGGCGTGCGAAGTACTCCGACATGTCCCGCGCAAAGCCCGGATCGCGGTCGCTGGCGGCCCACGCCAAAGGTCGGCTGCCCTGGAAATCAAAGGCGATGCGCAAGTCCGGATGTACGTCGTGGGCCAGAGCGAATTCGGTCGAGTCAGCGATCGTATAGTCGATCGCGCCGTCGGCAACGCCATCGAGGAGCGCCTGCGCATTGGTGCTGGCGTTCTCCACCCACACAAGATCCGGATTCGAATTGCGCGCCTCTTCCAGAGTTTTCGCTTGCGAACTACCGGCGGCAATTTCCAGATCGGAATTACCGATTTCGGCCAAAGAGCCCGGCCGTATGGCGCCGCGACGATAAATCAGGTGCTCGCGCACATGCTGATAGGCCGGGCCGAATTCGACGCCGGGAACCGATTGCATGGGGACCTTCAGACCGGCCGCCGCTATATGGGCTTGCCCGGTCGAAAGCGCCGCGTAGATGTCGGCGTAGCTGCGCATCGGTGTGATCTTCAGTTTCACACCCAGCTCATCGGCAAACCGCTGCGCCAGCTCATACTCGGGGCCTTCAGGAACGCCGTTCGGACCGCGATAGAATGCCAGCGGGCCCGTGCGCGTGGCCACCCGCAGCTCGCCCAGCGTCTTGATCTGAGCGATCAAGCCGGGCAACGGCGCATAGCTGCTCAGCAGAACGAGCGCGGAAATCGCGATCGTCAGCTTCGTCCAGCGCGGCCAATTGCTTTGTATGTTCAAATCTCGCACGGTTTGAGAGTCCATTTGAGTCCGTGGTGCAGGGCAAAGTTCTATTCTTGAGACATGCCCTTTTCCGATGCGCTAGAATAAACGAATATTTCTTCCTGCGAACCCTTGACAAATGCGTTTCTGGCCTGATTGCGAGCCTCCGCACAACTAATTTTTCTTAAGTTAACGGTGGAATTGCTTAAGTAAACGGGAAGAATTTTTAAGTTAACCGGAGAGGTACCGAAGTGGTCATAACGGCGCCGACTCGAAATCGGATGGTCGGGTAATTCCGGCACGTGGGTTCGAATCCCACCCTCTCCGCCACTTCCTTTAGACCTGTCTTTTCAGTC
>Ga0210393_10000139_pt1 | contig 74562 bp, 49 predicted proteins | sample IncBWC27OmetaG_FD_160068 | JGI IMG/M metagenome (GOLD analysis project Ga0210393, IMG submission 160068) | Forest soil microbial communities from Barre Woods Harvard Forest LTER site, Petersham, Massachusetts, United States - Inc-BW-C-27-O ... | reverse complement strand
CCCTGGCGGCACTGTTTCGGGTGCTGCCGACGGCCGGTACCCCGCATGCGCGCGAGAAGCGTTTGCACCGCTTCCTGCGCAATCCTCGCCTGGACCCGCGTAGCGTCACCGACGGATTGGCGCGGCTCATATTTGGTTCCCGTGGTCGGGGACTTTGGCCGATTCTGCTCGACCAAACCAAAGCGGGTGCTACACAAGCTTTGTTCGCAGGAGTCCCTTTTCAAGGCCGGGCCTTGCCGCTGGCGGTTTACACTTTCCAAATATCCGTGGCAGGAAAAGACCGCGCGCAGCCAGAATCAGCTGGAAGAAGTGTTTCTCGCGGATATCGAGACGGCCTTGCCCACTCGGGTGCGACCGGTGTTCATTGGGGATCGGGGCTATGCACGGGCGGCGCTGCTCCGGCAGTCGAACCGTCAAGGTCGTCTCTACATCATTCGTGGACGCGCGGGCACGCGCGTCGAATATCAGGGCCAGAGTTGTAAGTTAGCGGAGTTGCATGGTGCGGAGCGCCGCGCCATCCGTTATCGGGGAGTGCTTTATCAAGCGCGAGAGCGCGTGCCCGTCGATGTGGTGGTGTACCACGATCCGGAATTCCAGGAGCCCTGGTGGCTATTGGTTCCCAGTCAGAGCCGCGCCCTGTTGTCGGTTCGCACGGTTGTGGCTTTGTACCGAGAGCGCATGCACGTCGAGCAGAGTTTCCGGGACTTTAAAACCCACTTGGGGCTGCGGGGCCTGCGACTGAAAGTGAACATCGCCGAACGTACCGGCCGCCTGCTCCTGGCCTTTACCATGGCTTACTGCTTGGCGCTGCTGCTGGGGGTTTCGCGGGAAGCGGAAAAAGCGCGGCGAGATCTGGAGATTCCTCGTCGGCGTCCGCGTCACGGAAGTCGTCGGACGTTGAGTGTGCTCTACGTGGCGCTGGCCATGCTGTCGCATCCACGCTGGAAAGAGCGGGCCTATGTGCAACTCCAATTCCTAGTTGGTTGGGTGGCCGCAGGTCGCTCCCTGCTTCGACGGGCTCCGCCAATGGTCGCGTATCACCGCGCCGCTGCCTGAAATCACCTTGATCAGCACCGCCCCAAACGCTGCTGGGAAATCTTTCATCCTCTGATAGAAAAAGCAGGCACTCGCGCTGTCTACAAAATCAGGAAACTCACGAAGAGAGTGACGGCACTTAAAAATCGTGAATGTCGCTCCACAAAACTGGGGGTGGGCAAGCTCTCTGTCTCCGTTGACTCGCTCACGGGCGAGGTCCTAACATGACAACGAGGTCCTAATATGGACCCCATGGTCGGCCAGGCGCTGGGCCACTACCGGATTGAAGCAAAACTCGGCGAGGGCGGCATGGGGGTGGTCTACCAGGCCTTCGATACTCATCTCGACCGGCCCGTAGCGATCAAAATCCTGTGCGCTGATGCTAACACCAGCGCCGCTTCGTGCAGGAAGCCAAGGCCGCATCGGCCCTCAATCACCCCAACATCATCCACATATACGACATCAGCTCATCTGGGGACACGGATTTCATCGCCATGGAGTTTGTGGCGGGCAAGACGCTCCACCAGTTGATCGGCAAGAACGACCTCCTACCCTTGAGGTACTCGATCCAAATCGCCGACGCCCTGGCCCGCGCGCACTCGGCCGGAATCGTGCACCGCGATCTCAAGCCGGCCAACATTATTATCGACGAGGACGGCCGCGTGAAATTGCTCGATTTCGGCCTGGCCAAGCTGACTGAGAAGACTGTCGAATCCGAGGCCGCCACGGCGACGGTGACCGCTGCGGACGCCCCGCTGACGGAAGAAGGCTCGATCGTCGGCACCGTCGCCTATATGTCACCCGAGCAGGCCGAAGGCAGGAAGGTGGATGCACGTTCCGATATTTTTTCTTTTGGCTCGGTTCTCTCACCGGCCGCCGGCCATTTGAAGGCGCGACCAAAATGTCCACAATTTCGGCAATTCTGCAGAAGGAGCCGCCACCACCTGGCGGCCTCGCGCCGAATCTGCCGGCTGAGCTCGAGAAGATCATCCTACGCTGCCTGCGCAAGGACCGGGACCGCCGCACGCAGCACATGGATGATGTCAAGCTGGCGCTGGAGGAACTCAGGGATGATTCTGAGTCCGGCAAGCCATCGCTGGCCTCAAAGGGCAGCGACCAAGCTCCTGCCCGCGATTCGGACTCAGTAAAGACCACGAAACCCGAAGAGCAACCCGCCTTGGTGCGGAAGCTTTTCGGATCGGCGAGCCCCAAACCATACCGGGTTTGGGAAATTCTGCACATCAAGATCTGTTTGCACAGCGTATTGCTCTTGTATCTGGCCTGGCGGTTCAAAAACGTGACAAGCGGACCGTGGAGCCTGGCGCTGTTCTTCGCGATCTTATTCTGCGGCACGATTCAATCCCTCATGGCCGCGGTCTTGCTCTTTCTGGGCGGTATGGATAGAGAATTCCTTCGTAGCGAGGCGCGAAAGTTCGCGCCCTGGCTTCGCGCGTTCGGGCTGGCGGATGGCGCGCTGGCCATAAGCATGGCGGTTTGGATGGCCGAAGGGCACACGATCCTGGCCGCGCTGATCGCATTCGTCGGGATTGGAATAGGAGCAACCGCGCTGACGCTCAAGCCGGTGATGGACCGGGCAGCGATCTACGATTCAAACCGCTGATACCCAGGTAGCATCCGGCAGCGTCCCGCGCCTCACCTCGACTTGCAGCGATCGCACCGAGCACCAAACGCGGCCGCCATCTCCTCCACCATGCGAGGGGCTATTTTGTCACCATCACGCTCACCGGCACTATTACACTGAAATTGCCAGCCTTCACATTGACCTTTATTGTGAAGGCGCCAAGCGGAGTGCCGCCGTTGTTGTTCGAGGGGCCTGTGAGGCTCGCGCTGGTGCAACCGGAAATGCCGGCGAGCGCGAGAGCGAGAAGTAGTCCTGCGGAGTAGACGAAGCGCAGGCGGCCTCCGGGATGCCGCGCCAATAACAATGCCATCCACAAGAATAGAACCATCGAGAGCGCGAAGAGCATCACCGGCCAGGGCCCGCTCCGAGGCTGAGGATTCCGCATAAGAACGCTACCAGCGGTGGTGGCGATGCTTAGAGTCACCGTGTACGCGCCGGCCTTGCCGGCAACCGCCGTGACGGTGAGAGTGCACGTCGCATTCGAGAGGCAGTTCGATGTGACGGCGGTTGGCACGGCATTGACATCGCCGGCCAGACAAACCGTGAAGGTAATCGTTGTCGTAGCGCCTTCGCTGACCGTCGCTGGAGCGGGAGGCGTGCCGCAGGAAACTATCTGCGCCACGTTTTCCGTGACCGAAGAAGAACTACTTGCAAGAAGCCCGCTCGAACTGGCGTTCGAGTCGGGCGTGTAGACTGCGGTTAGCGATGTGCTTCCCGATCCTACTTGCGAAATCGTTAGTGCGCACGAACCTGCGCCGGCGGAGGCGGAGGTCAGCGTCGCCGAGCAGGTGTCGTTGAAACCGTCGGTGACGACAACAGTGCCTGTCGGTACGGTGTTGCCAGATGATGGTTTAGCCGTGAAATTTACGGAGACTTGGGTGGTTCCCACGAGCGCAAAGTTGGTCGGCAAAGAAAAGCCATCGAAGTTGGTGCTCGTCGACGAAATGGCCGTCGTTGTCGCCGTCTTCGTCGCCCCTCCCGACACGGTGAGCAACACTGTGTCGGTCACGGTGATCTTTTCGCTGTCGGCGATGTCAGGGAAAGTGACCGTGTCGGTTACCGAGATGGTCTCGTTGTCGGTCACCATTGCCGGTGGCGGAGGGGATGTCGTGACACCTGTACCGGAGAGAGATATCGTCTGCGTAAAAAACGGCCCATTTACGGAGCTTGTCAGGTTACTTTCTCCCACGGCTGCGTTATCCAACAGTCCGAGCGCTCCCCCCAATGGTCCCAAAGTAGTGGGATCGAACTGCATCGTGAAGATGCAGGAGGTCCCTGCGCTTATGGTGAACGGAGATGGCAGGGGCACAGGCTCTGTGACGGAGTTACACACGACCTGCGAGTAGGAAAAGCCTTGTCCCGGCGCGACTCTTGCGGTCTGAATTACAAGCGGCCCGTCGCCGGTATTCGACAGAGTGACGGTTTGAGCGGAGGGGGTGTTCTCGACAACATTTCCGAATATGACTTGAGTTGGCGAACCTGGGGTTGTGTTGCTAAAAGACGCAAACGGCTCGACCCCATCTCCCGCCAGCAGAATAGCCTGCCCATTTCCTCCGGGCCCTGCACTCGCATTGCTGCTCACATTTGCAGGTGTCGTCCCGATGACAAGGAGTTCGCCCTGACCAGTCTGATTGAGCGTGGGAGCGAATTGTAAACTGATTGTGCAAATTCCACCTGCTCCCAGATTTACGGAGGAAGTAAATGGGAGACTAACCTGGTTGCCGTTGCACATGACACTCGTAATCGTAAAGGCCGGGTTGATGTTTGAAAGCGACATACTGTTGACCACGAAGGTCGCGCTTCCCGTGCCCGTGTTGGTCAGTGTTAGCGCTTGGGTGCCAGTGCTACCCACGTTCACCGTACCGAAATTAATCGGGCCACCGTTCGGTACGCCACTGATCGAATACTGCGCAAATGCCGGGCTGTTAGGTGGCGGCGTTTCGGCCGCGGCAGTTCCATTCAGTAGCAGCGTGACCATGTTGCCCGATCCGAGGGGGGTGCCAGTTGCGCTTATCCCGTCGGCCACAGCAACGTCCGGCCTGCCATCGCCATTGAAATCGGCCACAACCAGCCCAATCGGATTCAACCCTGCGGCGAATGTAGGCGGATTTGTGATTGCGAAATTACCCGCTCCATCTCCGGTGAGGATCTGCATAGTGTTAAAGTCAAAGCCGATTAAGACGGCTAGATCTAACTGACCATCTCCATTGAAATCGGCGGCGGCAATCGGGCCGATCATAAAAGATAGCGGAATTGTAGCGCTGGCAGTGTTGGGGAAAACACCACCGCCCTGGTTCAACAAAACAGCAATCGCGGACTGGCTCTGGCTGGAGGAGAATGCCGATGCAACGGCAATATCGGGCTTGCCGTCATTATTAAAATCACCAACCGTCATTCCAACCGTGCTGGTAAGTCCGGTTGGGTAGCCAGCGAGGGTTGCAAAGCTGATGGGGGCGCCAGGGCAAGCCGAAATATTGGCGCTGTTCATTAGGATTCCGACCTCATTATTGCCCTGGTTCAGGACGGCGATATCGGGCATGCCGTCTCCGTTGAAATCGGCAACCGCAAGCGCAACTGGATTCGCGCCCAAACCGGCGAAAATCGAGAGCGGAGTCGAATTGAATGTGCCATCTCCATCACCGGTAAACACGAGTACCTGGCCTCCATTGCCGATGGCGAATGCCAAGTCGGTCTTGCCGTCGCAATTGAAATCCCCTGCAACCATGGCTGTTACGGGCTGTGAAGACAAACCTGTGCTGATGGTGATAATTGCGGAGGGACCGCTCGTTCCACCCTTGACGATGTATGCATTCGCGCCGAACCCCGTGGGCTCGTAGCTTGCGTAGGCAACGAATGGGGTGGTGCATAAGCTGGAAGTAAGCAGGCACCCACTGGCCAAGGCCGTGATCTCCCCCCCTCCGGGGGGATCGGGCTCGGGTCCAAACAATTGGGGGAGCGTGCCGTTCGGCCCACTGGCAGGCGCGCCGAGTATCGTGAGTGTCCCGGAATTGACGCCAGTCTGTATGACGGCCACGTCCTGCTCGCCATTCCCGAAAAAGTTCTGGAGCAAACTGATTTCTGACGGCGCGGTGCCAGCAGGGAACGCTTGCGTTCCCTGGAGGATGCCAGCCGTGTTGTTCAGAAAGACGCTCAGAGCGCCCCCCCGAGGAGGGAGCACCGTAAGGATTACGTCTGGAAACCCATCATTATTCAGGTCTCCTGAGACAGCTGCTGCAGGGTTTTCTCCGGCGGCGACGTAATTGCTGCCGGAGGTTTGCAGAGGTCCTGTCGCGGACCCAAGAAGCACGGTCATTCCATTGTTCGTATTTGAGAAGAGGAGGCCTGGAAAGCCGTTGAAGTTTGCAGCGAGGAAAGCCTGAGAGGGGTATATCGGCAAGCCGGCAATCGTTTGTCCGCCCGTTTGTCCGGCAGCGCTTTGGCACGACGCGATGGAGGCCGCGCTGCCCGATGGAGAACAGGACGAAAGAGCACCGGCCCCGTCGCCATAGAGAACGAAAATCGCGCTGTCACCAGAGTCTTCCACTGCGACATCCACATTCCCGTCGCCGTTAAAATCCGCGACCGCGATCGAACTGGACTGGCTAGTGTTCGGCGTCTGAGGAAGAACAAAGGTGGGCTGGGAGGGATGGGAAGTAAAGGCGCCTAAATCGTTGTTTTCCAACAGAAACACTGAAATCGTGGATCCCGAAGATCCTTTGAGCGGGGGCGTCGAGATGGAAACAGCGATGTCCGGCGCCTGCGTGGAATGTGGGTAGAAATTGCCTGCAGCCAGACCGGTGACCGTCTGGCTGGACGACGTGACCACCTGCACATAAGTTGGGTTGAAGCAGACCAGTCCCGGGGAACAGGTGGAAGTATTCGTAGTATTCAGAAGGACCGTAAGGGAATTATTGGCGCCGAAATTATTCTCAAGGATGATGTCGGGCTTGGTGTCGCCATTCAGATCGGCTACAAGAAACGGCTCGCCAGCGAAGCCGCAAAAAACACCCGGAGGTCCAGGTCCTTCAGGGATTTGATTGGGCACAGACGCGAAGGTTCCGTCTCCGTTCCCGAGGAACACGTTCACATTGCAATCACTATCGGCGGTCACCAGATCCAACTTGCCATCGCCGTTCATGTCGGCCAATGAGATTTGGAACCCAAGGAATCCAATACCATTCGAATTAGTACCCTTAGTGACGGTGGTCACTGGCGTCGCGGTTGCAAACGTGCCATCGCCATTCCCAAGCAAGGTTACGATGTTCTGGCCACAGAACGCCACGAGCGTCAGATTGGCGCTGCTGGTGGTGAGTTTGCCCAGAGTAAAAGGGGAAGTACCAGCTGAGCAAATTGAAGGCAGCGTAATCGTCGGGGCGTTGTTGAACCCCGACGGAGGCGCATTTCCCTGGCTCATCGCCGGTGCGGCCGAAAAAATCGCCGGAACAACCAATAGAATTGCGCCACCGGCGATTCGCGCCGAAATCTTCCGGTGATCCCTAATTCGTTTCCCACCGATCATTTTCCAGCCTCCGCCGCTCTCGCGCTATGCCCACTCTTGCCGCCCCAGCTTTGCTGGTCGGGGGCTACTGGAAGCTGATGGCCACTGTCACCAGGACGGATTGGCCAGCGTTCACTGGGACCGCGGCCGGATCGCCGTTGAGCCCGTCCAAAACCCGGGCGGTAAATACGTTTGCGACGCCCTGCCCGTCGTTGTAGCAACTGGCATCGGGATCCGACGAGGTGCATATCCAAGACACGGTCTGTACAAATCCGATTGCGGACGGGAAGCCCTGAGGTACCTGCCCCGAACCGGTGAGCGTCAAGGTCGCCCCGACGAGCCCGGCACCCGTCCCGAGAGTCCCGCCCCCTCCCGAGATGGTAGGAGCAGCTAAGGATAGGGTGCCCGAACAAGAGCCTGCTCCCCCGTTTGCAGCGAGGCCTCCTATCGCGCTCTGACAAATGTTTAACGCGGTGGAACCCGGCTCGTTCACTATTACTTCATTGTTTTCGGCCGACGTATCGGCGAGCCTGATCTGCCAACTGCCGGGAGTTACCACGCGACCAAGCACAGCCGCAAGCAACGACGCGCCACTGCTATTGCCGGTGGTTACAAGAGCATTTTCAAACTCGCGGTGAGCGGCGACTTTCCCGTCGGGATTGCGGACCTCGATCGTCCAATGGCCGTGGACGGTGATGCCTTCCTTCTGACCTTTTGAGGCAGACGGCCTGACTGGAGAATTCTGCGCAACTAGCGGCTTCGTTGCAGGCGTGGCACCGGGCGCTTGCGCGCCGGGCAAGGTTTGCGGCGAGGGCACCGCAGAACCGACCGCAGTTGTTTCAGTTTGTGGCGGCTTCGACTGTGCCTGGGTGGGCCCAGGGCAAACTAGCGCCAAGCTGGCCAGCCCGGCGAGGCCAAGCATCTTCTTCGAAGTGCGCAGAACATTTTGTTTGTTGAGTCTCGCGTTCATCTGGCGTCTCCTTCTTTCCCAGCAGCTTCTTGAGAAGCTGCTTGAACCTGTTCCATTTGCAGTGCGCCTGAATCTCGGTGTGCGCGCGGCTGTTTCAGTTGCGCGGCCCAAGCGGCCGAAAGCAATTCTTCAAAGTCGATTTCTGCGTTGATCCTTGCGGCTAGATCCATGGGTGCGGCTCCTGAGGAACAATGTGCGGCACTGTGCGGGAGAGGCGCGGCACGGGTCAATGGACGCCGTCCGAACTGACGCTGAACTGTTGCCGGACAGCGAACTCATTGACAAAGCGTCGTTTACGGGCGTGTCCAGACGTCGGCGATCACAACCTTGCGCACCTGCGAGGCGGGTGTTAGCATGTGCTTCGCGTCCCCGGCCAAGAGTTCGAGCACGTCCATGGACTCGTTAAAAATCTCTCAGCCCTCCATCGCTTTCGGTCCCTACGAAGCTGACCTACACTCAGGAGAACTCCGCAAGAACGGCACGCGCATCAAGATTCAGGACCTTCCTCTTCGCCTGTTAAGCGTGCTTGCCGAGAATGCTGGACAAGTTGTCACCCGCGAGGAGCTGCAGAAACGGCTGTGGCCGGAAGACACGTTTGTGGATTTCGAAGATGGATTGAACACCGGGGTGAAGAAACTGCGCGAGGCGCTGGGAGACGACGCCGAGAAGCCGCGCTTCATCGAGACAGTTCCACGCCGCGGCTATCGGTTCGTAGCGGAAGTGAAGCAGATTTCGCCGCCGGCCCGGACTATGGTTGCCGCGGCGGACGCGTCCCCACCGGAGGCGTCCGGCGAGTCAGCAGCGACTGGCAGGCGGCCTGGTGGATGGAAAACTTGGGTGGCAGCCGCTGCGGCGGTTCTAGTTGCGCTGAGTGGTCTGGGTTTCTGGCTCCTGTATGGAAGAGCAGCGTTTTCGTTCAATGCGCGCGATTCCGTACTCGTCAGCGACTTTGAAAACCAAACAGGCGATCCGCGTTTTGACGAAGCTCTTCGCGCGGCGTTCACAGTCAGCCTCGCGCAATCCCGCCACGCCAATGTCTTTCCGCGAGTCCGTGTCGGCTCGGTGCTTCAGATGATGGGCAAGCCGCAGACGGAGCGAATTACGCCTGCAGTGGGACGCGAGATTTGCCAGCGCGAGAATATTCGCGGGCTGCTCACGGGAAGTATCACGCGCACTGGCCAGGAGTATGCTCTCTCTGCCGAATTGATTAACCCGCAAACCGGTGAAACGGTGCGCTCCTATATGGAGCGCTCCTACGGCGAGGATCATGTACTGGACGCGCTCGACGTCATCGCCGCGGATGTTCGGCGCGATCTCGGCGAATCCCTTTATCAGATTCACCGCTCCGACCGCCCGCTCCCGCAAGTAACTACAAGTTCGCTGACCGCTCTCAAGCAGTACGCGGACGGCAGCACACTTTGGCGTCAGGGAAAATACAAGGAAGCGACGACTCTGTTTCGTGCCGCGGTCCAGAGCGACCCAGACTTTGCCATGGCCCACGCAGCTCTCGGCTCCAACTATTTCAGCTACATCGCCAACGCGCCCATCCAGGGAAAGGAAGAATACGAAAAGGCTCTGGCACTCTCCTCGCGAACCACAGACCGGGAGCGCTTGATTATCCAAACTAGCTATGCGGCTGACCTCGAGCATATAGTCGACGCTGATGTCCTGTATCGCGCCTACTTGCGCCAGTACCCGGACGATTGGCCCATGCTCTCCGATTACGCGCTCCTTCTGCGCAGGCACGGGCGCGCCCCGGAGGCCATCGCGCAGTACAAGGAAATTCTCCGGGTGGCTCCAGACGACGCCAAGACTTATATCGAGATGGCAACGGCCTACCGGACCATGAATCAATCCGCGGAAGCGCTCAACGCTTACGCCGAAGGATTTCGGCTGGATCCTAACTGGTTGACAGCGGGAGATACAGCCAGGGAATATGGGTTTCTGCTCATCCAAAATGGTGAAGACGAGAAAGCTGAGCAAATCTTCTCAGGCATGTTGGAGATGACGGAAACGCGGGAAAGCGGCACGCGTTCTTTGGCGTTGTTGGACACGTATCACGGGCGATTCGCCAGCGCACGGAAACGGTTCGAAGAGTGTTTGATCATTCTGCAGAATCAGCAAGCGGCCTTGAGCAAGGCGCGCGTCCATCTTTGGCTGGCCATTCTTGCGGATGGCGAAGGAGACGTCCGCGGCGAGCGGCGAGAGCTCGACGATTCTTTCGCTAACTTCGAGGCGCTCGGGCCAAAGGTCGTCTTTGGCGCGTGGTTAGGCCGGCAGTACGTGCGCGGCGGTTCTCTGGACAAAGCTGAGAAGATAGAAAGTGTCATCGCGCCGCTCACTGACACAAAAAGTGCGGAACAGAGAGGCTATTTGCAACTCTTGCAAGGGGAAATTGCATTGGCTCAGGGACACGCGGACAAGGCGATTGAAATGTTCAACCTTTCCAATACGGAGAACAGCACGGCGTTCAGCGTTGAAGCGCTCGCACGCGCCTATCAAGAAGCCGGAAAAACGGATGACGCCATCAGCTGGTACGAAAAGTTCTTGAGTCTTCCGAACCGGGCGATCTCGTGGGAGCCACAACAGCCGTGGCTGGCGGCGCACTGCGCGCTGGCAGCCGATTATCTCGCCAAGGGGGACCGTGAAAAAGCAAAACAGACGACCACACGTCTCCTCGACTTATGGAAGGACGCCGACCCCAGCCTCCCTCTCTTAAAGCAAGCCAAGGCCGAATACGGCAAGCTGCAATAACTGTCAGAACCTGAACCCGCATGGGACTGACTCGAAGTGATATTCAAAAATCGTACAACCAGCGGTCCGCTCCAGCAGTGCCGAGTCAACTCCCGGTAAGCTGCATCCGCATTCCTAATCAGGCTGTGGTCTGAGCTTGGATTCCACGCATCTCCGATTACCGCGTTATCAGACCAACTGCGAAGCTGTTTAGAGCGAACGCCGAAATGCGTTAACAAACACGGCTTAAAGAACAAGGCGAGCGGGTGTGGCCCTTCCCTGCTGGTTGGTGATTCGTTAAGATTGCGGCGTTCCCGTTTCAGAGAGGATCACCTTGGATTCCCCACTCTGTCGCGCTCGGTGTGTTGCCATTTTGCTGCTTCTCACCTCGATGGCACTTCGCCCAGCATCTGGACAATCGACCGGCGCACCGACGGCAGCTAGCAGCGGAACTCCCTATCGCGTCATCCGTTCCATCGCCGGTGCCGCTGGTCATGAAGACAACAACAAGCTCGTAATGGACGATCCTCGAAGCCTCTTCAATGCGGGCAAAGACTCCAAAGTGATCGTATATTTCGAGTGGGAAGGCCCCCTTGGCCCGCATCATTTCGAAGGTCTCTGGAAAAGCCCTGAAGGAAAGATTGTCTTAATTTCCGACTTTCGTTACGAAGCAAAGACTCCTCGTTATTCCGGCTATTGGACGATGCTTCTTTCAGAGGGAACTCCTTCCGGCGAATGGAATCTGGAAGCTCGTATTGATGGAGAACCTGCGGGCACTCTCAGCTTTGTCATCACAGGATCGCCTGTCGCGCACGCACCGCTCCCTCCTCAGCCTTTGACCCTTGCCGATCTCTATCGAAAAGCGATGGACGCCATGGTGAGGGTTGAAAAACTGACCCAGGATGGAGCGCCTGTAGACAAGTCCAGCGGTTTCTGGATCGCCGATGGACAAGTCCTTACTGCATTTGAGAGCATCGACGGCGCGGCTTCTTTGCGCATTTCTCTGCCTTCCGGTGGACAGGTCACCACCAATCAGGTGATTGCGTGGAATCGTTGGCAGGACTGGGCTGTATTGAAGGTTGATGCCAGCCCAAAGTCGTTTCTGAAAAAGACCGCCAATCCCGGGCCAAATGTTGGCGATCGCTGTTCTTTTCTGGAATGGAGCGCAGTTGGCTCCAAGCTGACGGACGGCTCGATCACTGGCATCAATTCTTTCCCTCGCGCGGGCCCAAGGTTGTTGGTGGCTTCTGGCGTCACTTCTCAATCCATCGGGGGGGCCCTCTTAGACGAATTCGGTAATTATGTCGGTGTGATTGGGGGAAGCATCGTACCCTCTGCGAATCCGATTCGCATTCTGTATCTCCTGAACGACTCTGGCAATCCTAACAGCACACCCGACTTTGACACGACCGGGCTCGCGGTCCCGTTGTCTCTGCTACCGGACCTCCCCTTGAGTGCGGCTCCAACTTCACTTGCGGAACTCTCGACTCGCGGAGAATTTGCTCCTCTCCTCATGAAATCCAACTCGGTTCAGTACATGATGGTGACCAACGCGGTTGGCAAAGACTCCGGAAATATTCCGCTTCCAAGAAATTCAAAACAGATTTTTTCCAGGCGCGAAACCAAAGCGTCGGTTTACGTGAATTGGCAAACCATCACGAAAGAAAAAGTGATATGTGGCCTGCGTTTCTTCAGCGCCGATAACAAAGTGATCGGCTCATCCAAACAGCAGGAAGTTTCTCTTGCGCCGGGTAAATACGCGTCCACTACTTGGGATTTTCCGTTGGCGCAGCTTACCCCAGGAATCTACCGCGTCGATCTGCTCATTAACGACAAGACGTCCTGGCGGGAATTCATTCGCGTAACAGAATAAGTCAGCCGCAGGGTCGCGCGAGGAAATATGGACGGTAACCGCGTTTGATTCGCCCGGAATGCAGGCAGCCAATTCAGGGACTCGCGCAGGAAAGGGGACAGGCGTTCGCACAACTATTTTTTTTCGGCGACGTGCGAGAACGTTCATGCTCAGCCAGTCAGTGATTGTTTTGAGAGCGGTGGGCGACATGGTCTCTTCGATTTCGTCGTATTCGTTTGGAGCCCCAGTCTTGGCGTCCTGAAGGAGATGGTTCATGCCCGGCAACTCAACGACAGTTGCGTTCGAGTTGTTTTTCAAAGCTTGGCGGGCAGCGGCGAGATTTTCCTTCGCTGGCACCTGTACATCCAGTGAGCCACTTAGAACCAGAACCGGCACTGTAATACGCGCCAAAGTGGGTGCGGGATCGTAGGCGAGGAAGTACCGCTCCCACGGTGTTGTGTCGTCTTTGGCTAACGATTCTGCCTCATTTGCATCAATGATTTTGTCGGCTACACCATGAGTGATCATTGCTTTAGCGCGGTCGAGCGCGGCCGATTCCGATGGTGCCGAAATAATAGCGTTGTAGAGTTCCTCGTCGAAAACCTTGCGCTTTAGGATGTAATCGTCAGGGGCGCCGTAAGCTTTCGCGGTCATTGCCGATTGCAAGACAAACAATTTGTCCCCTCGAATGCAAGGACCGGCAATCATGATGACAAAGGCCACGCCTTTGTCCGAGGCGGCAACAGCGGACGCTATGATGCCGCCTTCCGAATGACCGATCACGCCAACACGGCTGCCGTCAATGCGAGGCTGCGTCTTCAGCCAACCAACGGCCGCTTGGGCGTCGGAAGTGAAGTCGGCCGTCGTTGCAGCGTCGTAATCGCCAGAAGAGCCGCCAACGCCACGCTTGTCGTAGCGGAGAACAGCGAAACCTTTCCTGGTCAATGTGTCGGTCAGAATCAGAAATACCTTATGGCCCCAAACGTCTTCGTCTCTCGTGTTGTGTCCAGTTCCCGAGATCAACACAACAGCCGGAAATGGTCCGTCTCCAGTCGGCAGGCTTAACGTGCCCGCGATCTGGTTATGGGCGGTAGTATTTGCGAACTGGATTTCCCGCTCCACATAAGGTACTGGTCCGGCACTAATCGCGTCTTCTTGCGGGCGCTTGTGGACGACGGTGCCCATGTCCTCAGCGGTGGCGCGCCTCAGGACCAGCGGATAGACCTGCTGAAATGTCAGATTGCCTTTCCAGACCTTTTCATCCTCGTGCCACACACCGTCGTAGCTCAAGTTGAGCTTGTTCACGGCAAAATGCAGATGTGTCCCGTCGGACGTGATCTGATCGAGAACCGTTTCGTTGCCGCTGGGATTGATCAGCTTTCCGCTGAAGCCAGAGTCGCTCGCTTCGAAGTGTATGCGGACCTTGAATCCCCCATTCATCTGGCCGATCCAATCGCCAGGGAGAGATTGCGCCAAAGCCGAATCTGTGATTCCGCAGGCCGACAATAGGACAAGAAAAACAATCTTGCGCACAAGCGGCCTTTCTTTTCTGTGATGAAAAGCGAATATCTCGAACCGCGACTAATTCAACATGGTATCAAGCCGATGCGCGGGCCGGTCAAGTTGCGCTCAGATATCTCCTAACGAAGTCCGCTCACGGTGAAACCCTGGTTGTCGAGGGGTTGTCGGCAGACCAGAAGTAATCGCCTAAGTCCCGATTAACGCTGCATTTACCAGAAGCTGGCGTCGATCTTACCGCCAGAGTACAAAAGCTTGCCGCGGACGCTTCCGAGGCGTATAGGTACTTAGGATTAGTTTCTATGGATATTCATCGCCGCACTGCTCCGAAAGCCACGCACGACCTCTTGCCTAATCCCACCGAAGTCATTCCTTTCGGCCGTTACGGAGCAGGACTTTGGACTGGCCATCCAATTGGACTGGTAATTGTGGTTGGTCTGCTTCTTATGGGTTTTGTGGGCTTACCGGAAGTACGCTTGTTTCTCGAACTCACTGTTCCTTTGGGCTGCGTCTGCGGATTTTTCTTGTGGCTCCACCATCGATAGGCGCTTCTTGCTGCACTTCCTCTTCCGAACGCACCGGTACGACAATTCGATTATTCGCTTTGCCGGGTGCGTGAATCCACTTGATGTACGATTACCGCTTACCAGGCAAATGGAATCGTATGGTAAAAGGGGGAGGAACAAGCATAAATGGGACCAAAACTATTCGTGGCGCAGCGCGACCATGGGATCGACACGCATGGCCCGGCGAGCTGGGAAGTAACACGCCGCCAGGGCGATCAGGGCGAGCAACAGAGCGACGGCCATTAAGGTCACTGGATCCGTGGGGCTCGTGCCATAAAGCAGCGTGGCCATGAGCCGCGTCAGTCCAAACGACGCAACAAGGCCCAAGCCAATGCCAACGGCCATTAGCCGGGCGCCGTGCGACAGCACCAAACGCAAAACGTCGCCGCGGTTTGCCCCGAGGGCCATGCGCAAGCCGAACTCTTGCGTGCGTTGAGAAACGGTGTAGGCAATAACGCCGTAGATTCCCACCGAAGCGAGTAACACCGCGATGCCCGCAAAAATCCCCAGAAGCAACATCGTGAAGCGCGATCGCGAAACCGAATCTGCAACGAGCTGATCCATCGTGGAAATGGCGGCCATCGGCAAGTCAGAATCCATTTGCCGGAGTTCATTGCGCACGGCAGAGAAGGAAGCCAGCGGATCCTTGGCGGTACGCACAAGAACGGTCATCTGGTCATAAACCAGTTCCGGATGCGGCCAATAAACGGTAGGTTCTCCGGCGGTGTCCAGACTCATTTGGCGGACGTCACCGACGACGCCAATGATTTCCGAAGTCGGGTTCTTACTTTCTTCGAGACTCTCCATAAAAATGACAGCTTTTTCCCCGAGGGGATTCACACCGGAAAGATATTTGTCGGCGAACGCCTGATTGATGATGACCACGTCGCGCTTTTGCGCCAATTCCTCCGGGCTGAAATCACGACCGGCGCGCAGCGGAATTTGCATGGTGGAAAAATAATTCGCGCCGACGACACGAACGGCGGCTTCGGGTAGATCCTTCAGTGCTCGTGGTGGCTGGCTAAGGATATGCACGTCGGTAGCCGCACCGAGGCCAGAGAATGGCGGGGAGCTGTTCATGCTGACGGCGCGGACGCCTGGAATTTTCGAGATTCGCGTAAGAAGGTCCTTGAAGAAAGCGACGCGGGCCGAGTCATCTTTGTATTTGGTGTCAGGCAACGAGACCTTGAACATCAGCAGGTGGGTCGCATCAAAGCCTGGATCAACTCCAACGAGCCGGGCGAAACTGCGCATCAAAAGGCCGGAACCTGCCAGCAGAACGAGCGCGAGGCACATCTGCACGACCACGAAGGCGCTTCGTGCGTAACTGCGCCGCCGCGAAGAGGAAGAACCACGTCCGCCTTCCTTGAGTGTTTCTGAAGTTCCCGCATGTGCGGAAATGTAAGAGGGCAGGAAGCCGAAGATCAGGCCCGCTGAGACAGTAGCTCCAGCGGCGCATGCAAGTACGCGCCAGTCGATTGAAGCGGAACGCAGGTCCAGAAGATTCGCCGGGCTCGCCGCAAGCAGCACGTTCATGGCCCACATTGCCAGACCAACGCCGAAAGTGCCCCCGATCACGGCAAGGAGGATACTTTCCGTGAGCAGTTGCCGTGCGATTTGCCAGGGACTTGCACCGATGGCGGTCCGCACTGCGAGTTCCCTTTCGCGATGGGCGGCACGTGCGAGCAGCAAGCTGGAGACATTCGCGCAGGCAATCAGCAAGACGAACGTCACGGCGCCAAATAGCACGAGCAATGCGGGACGCAGATAGCCGGAAAGTTGTTCTCGCAGTGGCACTACGTTCGCGCCCCAATAGGCGTTGAAATCGGGATACTGCTCGGCAATGCGAGTGGCCACTGCGGTCATCCGACCTTGCGCTTGCGCAGGTGAGGCGCCACGCCTGAGTCGTGCGACGACGGTCAGAAAGCGTCCCACGTTTTTGCGTTCGGAAAATTCAGCGGGGAAGACGAAAGGGGTCCACATCTGCGGTTTCGCACCGGTTAACGAACCGTCTTTGATGAACCAATCGAAATTCTGCGGAGCAACGCCGACAATGGTTTGCGGATGGCCGTTGAGCGTGACCGATTTTCCAATGATGTTCGGATCGCCACCGAAGCGTTCCTTCCAGTATCCGTAGCTTAGAATCACGACCTCATCGTGGCCCTTGTGGCCGTTTTCAGGAATGAAGCCCGGACCCAGAATCGGATTCACCCCAAGCACCGAAAAGAAATCTACAGTGACATTCTGGAGGACAACCTCCTCGGGCAAACCGCTGCCAGTGAGGTTCGCACGCTGGTCAAAGATGGCGGCCATGCCAGAAAAAATATCTGTTTGACCCTTCCAATCGAAATAATCCGGTGGCGATACGGTGTTGTGAGGATTCGGATGCTGGGAATCGCTTTCCCAGACCATCACTAAACTCGCAGGGTCGGCGTAAGGCAACGGGCGGAGGAGAACTGAATCGATCACCGAAAATATTGCCGTGTTGGCTCCAATGCCGAGAGCCAGTGTCAGGACGGCGACGGCAGTGAATCCCGGAGATTTGCGAAGCATGCGCACGCCGTAGCGGACATCCTGCCAGGACGTCTCCAAACTAAATGGGCGGATCATCTTGCGAGCAGTCCCCCCTCAGTCGCGTCTTCGATGATTCTATACTGGCCCTCGCACGTCCGGTTGATCAAGATGATTTGCCCGCTTCATCCAAAACGCAGTAGTTCGACCAGCGATCGCCGAGGTCCAGACCAATCGTGAGCTTGTGTCCTTCAAAAATCACGTTTTCCATTTATCCAAACAGTGCTAGTCTTTTTCATAGCCGGTCTCCTTTTCTTTGCGCCACGAGCGCGTCGATCCTTGGGAGCTTAACGCATCCCGCGGAGACCGGCCTTCTCATCCCATCTGTCCTTTTAGGGCCATCGGCCCGCGAAACCTTATGAAAATGGACCGATTCCTCAAGCCAGCCTAGCGCGGGCGTGGTTATTTTCGACTCTGATTTGGCGGTAAGCGGAAAAGTGAGCGTTTGCTGTGCGGCGGGACCAACAATCTGGACTCGCAGACTACCGGGTGACTTTGAACTCGATCGCGACAGTTTTGGGATCTGTGTGTTCATCAGGACCAGCAATCCATTGCTCTTTCATATCGACCCAAGCACTCTCGCCTGGATTCAGAACAATCGTGCGGACAGGAGAAGAAGCCTTGCCGACAATTTTGGCGCTCGTGATGGCAATGACGAGGGTTGGCAAACCCGAAAGTCCGGTGCCGCTCTCCAGTTGGCTGACCCGCAGGCTGTCCGTTTGGAGTACATCACAACCAATTTTATGAACAATTCCGCCAATATCCCCCCAACAAGAACAAGCCGTCTGAGCTTCCGGGCCACAGCGCTCAGTCCCTACATTTTCAAAGAACTCCACCTCAACAATTCGGACGACCGTCTTGGGGTCGGTGTTTTTGAGCACATCTCTGAACCCTCCGCGGACGAATCGCGCGTTAGGTTCCGGCCAAAAGGGCACCGGTTGAGCACGCTCGCTCGTATGAGCCAACCAAGCGCTCTGGATCGGAATCTGCAGAAAATCATTGTGATGGTTGTCTAGATAGGTGCTTTCTCCTGGTTTTAATTCCAGCAGCCAGGCGCGGACAAGCGAATTTTCAAATAGCATATGGAAGTGAGGGTCTCGATCTAACGTGACGGCAGCGGGGGGACCCGAATGGCCAGAGCCTCCGGTTCCGGAGGGTGTACAACCTCCCAACCATCCCCAAATTGCGAATACCAACGTCGACGTAATCAGGCATGGTTTCATGCGGCTATCTTATTTCAGATTCTTCAGGTCGGGTAAAGTCCGGATTAACTTATCAGGCCGGTGGAATTTACCGCAGTCCGGGAGGTTGCCGGTACGGAGTACACCAGGGCCGAGGGGGAAAGGCGCTGAAACGGGGCGGGGTCTGAGGTAGACTCTAGCGCTGCCGGAGGGCTCGGATGGGCGTTGAGGTCCCGATCAGGCAAATTCCAGAGGAAGCGTCTGTCGAGCAATGGAGCGTTACGCGTCGCGTGGCGTTTCGCTTCTGCTTCGTGTATTTGGGACTGTTCTGTCTTAACGAACAGATTCTCGCTGGTTTGTTTCCCATCCCCAAAGTGGATTTTCCGGATCTAGCCACGCTCTGGCCGATGCGGCAAATCGTCTTTTGGACCGCTGCGCACATCTTCCGGCTCACGCAGCCGCTGGTTTACAAGGACAGCGGCAGCGGGGACAAGACTTTCGACTGGATATTAGCGTTCTGTCTGCTCGTCTTCGCTATTGCGGCTGCTTGTATCTGGTCTTTTCTGGACCGCAAACGCGAGAACTACGTCACGCTGTACAAATGGTTCCGGCTCTTCCTTCGCTTTGCGCTTGCCACAGAAATGATTCTGTACGGCATGGATAAAGTCATTCCGTTGCAAATGCCCTTCCCGTCTCTAACCAGATTGCTCGAGCCATTCCATGACTTTTCTCCGATGGGAGTTCTCTGGTATTCGATTGGGGCTTCTCCGGCGTATGAAACTTTCGCTGGCTGCGCAGAGATGCTGGGTGGAATCCTGCTCATCTTCCCCAGGACGACAATGCTTGGCGCGCTTGTTTCACTGGCCGATCTGACGCAGATCTTCATGCTCAATATGACGTATGACGTCCCGGTGAAACTTTTTTCGTTCCACCTGCTGCTAATGGCCTTGTTCCTTCTCGCGCCAGAGTTCCGGCGAATGACTGATTTCTTTTTTCGCAATCGCACGGTCGGACCTTCGACACAAGGGGGGCTTTTCCGCACGCGGCGCGCAAACCGGATCGCGCTCGCCGCACAAATCATACTGGGCATCTGGGTGATAGGAAATAACGCCTATAACGGTTGGGAGGGCTGGCACACCTTCGGCGGCGGGCGCCCTAAGTCGCCGCTCTACGGGATCTGGGATGTGTCTGAGCTTTCCGTCGACGGCCAATTCCGCTCGCCGCTGCTTACCGATTACGATCGCTGGCATCGCGCCGTTTTTGACGTTCCGGACCGAGTGGCCTTTCAGCGGATGGACGATTCGTTCGCGCGCTACGGGGCTGCGATCAATGGCAAAGACAAGACCATCGCGCTTACCAAGGATAATGACAAGAACTGGAAAGCCAACTTCACGTTCGAGCGCGTGGGAGAGAATGAGTTGATGCTCGATGGGAACATGGATAGCCACAGGATTCACATGCAGCTCGCCCTTGTGGACCTCAACAAGTTCTTGCTTGTCAGCCGCGGGTTTCACTGGATTCAGGAATATCCCTTCAACCGCTGAGCGGGGAGAGAACTTCTGGGAGTTAGCTTCGCTGTGATTCACGATGAGCCTTAAAGCATGCGTAATCGGAGCTGGCCCGAATGGACTGGCGGCAGCTATCGTTTTGGCGCAGGCGGGGCTCCAGGTGGACGTGCTGGAGGCGGAATCGACGCCGGGCGGGGCTGTGCGCACGCTGGAGTTAACCCTGCCGGGCTTTCGACATGACTTCGGAGCAGCGGTCTATCCGCTGGGCGCGGGATCGCCATTTTTCTCATCGCTGCCGCTGGCCGACCACGGCTTAGAGTGGATTCACTCGCCCGCGCCACTAGCGCATCCCCTCGACGATGGCACGGCAGTGATATTGGAACGCGACTTGGGCGCGGCGCGAGAATCGCTTGGGACCGATGGACGGGCGTGGGACAACCTCATGCGTCCGTTTGTCGAGCGCTGGGCGGAATTTGCTCCCGAGGTATTGCGTCCAGTCTCCATGATCCCCAGACATCCGTGGTTGATGGCGCGGTTCGGAATGGTCGCGCTGCAGTCGGCCAAAGGTATCGCGGGGCGGTTTCGTGACGAGCGAACGAGGGCGCTGTTCGCAGGATTGGCGGCGCACTCGTTCCTCAGTCTGGACGAACCGTTGAGTGGGGCGTTCGGGATGCTAATGGCCGTGCCAGCACATGCGGTTGGCTGGCCGATTCCTCGCGGCGGCGCGCAGTCGCTCACAAACGCACTCTGCGGGATCCTTTCGACTTTCGGAAGCAAGGTGAACACTTCTTCGCGGGTCCAGAGTTTGGCGGCACTGAATGGTTTTGATCTGCTCCTCTGCGACCTGAGTCCGCGGAAGCTGGCCAGGATTGGGGAGCAAAGATTATCTGAGAATTACAAACGCCGATTGGAGGTCTACCGCTACGGCTCCGGGGTCTTCAAGGTGGATTATGCGCTGAACGGGCCGATTCCGTGGAAAGCTTCTGAATGCCTCGGAGCAGCAACGGTACATCTGGGCGGATGCTTTGAGGAGATTGCCGCTTCGGAAAAGGCCGTGCGAATCGGAAATCACCCCGAGCACCCGTTCGTTCTGCTGGCTCAGCCTAGTCTCTTCGATAGCTCGCGCGCCCCAGCAGACAAGCACACCGCCTGGGCTTATTGCCATGTGCCCAACGGATCGCAGGAAAACATGCTGGAAAGACTCGAGAATCAGATAGAGCGATTCGCTCCAGGCTTTCGCGAGTGCGTTTTGGCGCGACGCGTCTTTTCTCCCGAGAGCCTTGAGGGCATGGACGCGAACCTCGTGGGAGGGGATATCGCAGGCGGGGCCTTGGATATGCGGCAGTTTTTGTTTCGGCCGACGTGGAGACAGTATGGGACGTCGGCGCGCGAAATTTACATTTGCTCCGCGTCCACGCCGCCGGGAGGGGGAGTGCACGGCATGTGCGGCTATCATGCGGCGAAGAAGGCGTTGTCGAGGTGGAAGGGTGGCTAGTGTTTGCGCTTATGCAGATTACGCTTGGCTGGGTGTAGTTCGAAAGCTTGGCTGAGGTACCGCTCGGGGGTGGGCGCGCTCAAAGGCACATGCAATCTGGAGGAGGGATTTTTCCTGCCATGCGTGGCCGATGATTTGGAGGCCGACCGGCAAGCCGGAGGTAGTGAAACCACAGGGCACCGAGATGGCTGGAAGTTCCGCGAAATTCGCTGGACGATTCAGGCGCAGGAGAGCAGCTCTGACCTTTTCGTTTTCACCATTGACAGCGACTTCTTCGACACCGATTTTGGTGGCGGAGAAAGGGGTAGTCGGCGCGGCGATTACGTCGGGCAATCCAACGAAATCAGAGCGGTGATCGAAGAGCGAAATGCAAGCCATCGGACGCTTTGCGAGTGCCGCGATGTAATCGGTCGCGCGAATTTCCACGCCCATTTCCAGCCTCGCTCTTACGTCTTCGCCATACTCGGTCGAACGAGTGGGAAACCATCCGGAGCTTTGGTGGAAGGCAGTTGCTTCCACCAATGCGATGTTTGTGCTTGGTTCGCTCCACCCGTCGACGGCCGGCGAACGGTACTCGTGCAGATCGAGGGTCTTAGGCTTTGGTGCGGTGAGAGCTTTCATGAGAATTGTGCGGACTTCGCCATCAATGTGGTTCCAGAAGTAGTCGGGGAGTCCCACGCGAACGGGCCGATGGAGCTTTTTCCGGATTTCGTTGACGCCCTGAAATCCGAACGGATTGGGAGCCTTGTGGGCTGACCCGTCGAGATAACCACCTGTGGTAATCGCACGAAGAATCAAAGCAGCATCCACGACAGTTCGAGCCAGCGGGCCGACGTGATCCAGCGATTTCGAAAGGGGGACGACCCCTGCTGTCGAGACGCGACGAAAGTGCGGTTTGAGACCCACAGTGCCGCAAAGGGCCGAGGGAATGCGTATGGAGCCGCCGGTATCCGTGCCAATGCTGCCATAGCAGAGGCCCGCGGCAACGGCGGCAGCGGAGCCACCGCTGGATCCTCCGGGAATGCGCGAAAGATCCCAGGGATTGCGGACGGGACCGTAATGCGGGTTGTTGCTGGTGACCCCGTAGGCGAACTCGTGCATGTTGGTTTTGCCAAGGATGACAATGCCTGCATTTTTGAGTTGCCCAACGACTGCGGCATCTTCGGTCGGAATAAAGTCCGTCAAGATTTTTGAGCCTGCCGTGGTGCGAACGCCAGCTGTATAGATGTTGTCTTTCAGCGAAATCGGAATGCCGTGAAGTGGGCCGCGGTCGCGATAGCCTTTGCGGCCCCGGGGAGCGAAGAGTTCGGCTTCGGCTTTTTTGGCCTGGGCGAGGGCAAGTTCGGCTGAGACGGTGATGTACGCGTTGAGCTGGGGATTTAGCTGATCAATGCGCGCGAGGATGAGTTTGGTAAGTTCGACGGGGGAAAGTTTGCGTTTGCGGAAGAGGCGGGAGATTTCTTCAATGGAGGAGAAGGCTAGTTCGGACTCGGTGGTTGGCGGCACAGTGTATTTGGAAAGAAAGAATCTAACACAGAGGTCATAGAGAGCCCAGAGGACACGGAGAAGAGAAGAGCTAGAAGATTTTTTCCTGGCGGCGGAGATTACCGAAGGAGCCGATGTTGGCGATGATGAAGGTCGCGGTGAAGCGATTTTCGGTGCGGACCTGGCCGAGGTTGATGCGGCGATATTCTAGCGCGAGGCCGCAGCAGCTTCCGTTGTAGCTGACCTGAACAAGCTGGCTTTGCAGGATCTGGTTGGTGAAATCGTAGCTGATGCCGGTGGTGAAATTGAAACCTTTGCGCGTGAGGTTCCCGTAGCCGAGGAGGGCGCGGACCTGGTTGGAGAGCGGCTGCTCAAAGGCTACGAAGTTCGGCGGGGGAGTGAGAGGGAGATCGGCTTCGACGGGATTGTCGTTCAGGCGGAAGTAGGCAATGGTGGCGAAGAATTCGCTGTAGGGCTTGACCTTGAGGAGCGTGCCAACGGTGGTGAGGCGCTGAATTTGAGGATCGTACTGGAGGATTTGCTCGAAGTCGTAGAGGCCGCCGGGAGTGACCTTGAAATCGCTGATGATGGGAGACCAATTGCGCTGACCGAAAGCGAAAGCAAAGGGCGAGATAGCGCTGAGAGTTTCAAAGACGTTGCGCTGGCCGTCAACGATGGCGCCGCCGAAGGTGGGATCGAAATAATGATCCTGGAGGACACTCCAGGTAAGCAGTTCCTGGGGCTGGCCGTCGCCCGTTTTAACGAAGAGGCGCTGGGTGATGCCGTATTCGACCTGGTTCGTGTCGGTCAGGGTGGCGTCGGAGTCGAAGCGGATAAAATCCGCGAAATTGTTTACGCCGCCAACGTAGTGGTAGGTGATGGTGGGTTCGATGGTGTGCTTGTAACGCTTGCGGGGTTTGTTTTTGTCGAGAGGGGAACGATCGAAAAAGCGTTCGAGAGTGGGGAGGCGCAGGTCAACGGTGAGTTCGCCGGTGTTACGCGTGAGGGATTGCCCGCTCAATAGACCCGCCGGAGAGTAGGAATCGCCGTAGTAGGTCGAGCGAAAGGTTGCGGAAGTGGTGACGCCGAGCCAGGAGCCGAAGTGGACGGGAATGGTCACGGTCGGGGCGAATTCGGTGCGAGGCACGAAGGGAGCGGTGTTGAGGGGAGTGTCGTCCTGGCGGTGGAGGGCGTCGGCAAAGGCGTCGAACGAAAAATAGATGGGGAGATCCTGCCAGGGGGCTCGTTCGACGGAGCCGAAGCGAACTTCCGGGGCGTCGCGCAGCGAAACGCTGACGGCCGGAGTGGTCACGCCCGTTGTGGTGTTTGTGATCGGGATGCTGAGAAAGGTTTTGTCGGCCAGGGAAGCGAAGTTCAGGCTGAAACCGTGGAAACTATTGGTGAGGAAGGTAGCGCTGCGAACTTCGGAAGTGATGGCATCGCCAAAGCTGTCGGCAAAGGCCAAACGGAATGTCAGCGAAGAAAGCTCGTTAAGGTCGCTGACGAAGCGCCAGCCGTCCGGAAGAAGAGACTGAACTTCCAGTTGCTGCTGGTGGCCGCCTTGTTTTTCGAGGATGGTCGAGTCGTTCGGCCCGGGCTCATCAATGCCGCGGTCGATCACGCCGTAGTAGGTGTATTTAATCGAAGTGTTTTCGAAAGGACGCGCGCGGAATTCGCCACGTTCGGCGGAGCCGCGCTTGGTGAGCAGTTCGGCTCCCGCCGTAACATCAAACCACGGCCGGGGCGCCAAGTATAGGGCATCCCCCAGAACAAAACCCTTACTGTTGCTCTGAGCAATCACGGGAAGCAAAATTCCGGACTGACGAACCTTTTCTCCTGCGGGCGCGGTGGCGTAAGGCAGCCAGATGAGAGGCACGCGGTAGAGCCGGAAGTTGGCGCTGACGAGGGCGACTGTCTTATTGAGACGAATGCGGGCGTGCGGGGCGTAGAACTGCCAGGTGGGGTGTTGAGGGTCGCAAATCGTAATCCAACCGTTGTTGACGAGGTAGATGTCATTGGCGAGGCGTTCGACCTGCGGAGCCTGGAAATAGATGGGATTCTGGGAAATCAGAATCAAGGGATTGGCGCGGCGCTCGATTTTGACGGTACCGCGAACGTTGGTGAAAGTGCCGTGGCCGGTGCTTACGTTGTAGTGGGCTTCATCGGCTTCGAGGTGTTCATTGTTGTAATCGAAGCGGACATGGCCGTGGGCGTAGGATTCGGAGGTTTTTTCATTGTATTCGACATGATCGGCCTGGAGGCGCTCGTCTCCGTAATGAATATCCACGTCATCGTCCGCGATAAAGAGGTCGCCGCTTTTTTGTTGCGGGCCGCGTGACCAGATCTCGACATTGCCGGCTTTGGCGGAATGCAGGCGGCCCTGCTGCGCGGAGGATACGGGCAAAGCCGGCGAGTAGAGGAAATACAGGAACGTCGCGAGGAAGAGAAAGAGGCGGGGCGCGGACATAATCCGGGCATGAGAACGACCGTTCACGCGGAACATTTGGGCGATGAAAACAGTTGGATAGCCTAGCATGCGGCTGGGGGGATGTGTAGAAGAGTCCGGAAGCGGTCCCGGGTGTGCAGCGCGTAAGCGCGTTCTGGCGTAGAAAGCAGTGGAACGAAACGCAGCGACGGTGCGGCGCGTCTGTCTGAGCACGGGTCTGTTGGCCATTCCAGAAACAATTGATGCACGCCGCGGCATTGGGGAGGTATGATGCCCGGCCTTGATGACTAGGGGGGATAGTATGCGTCGTACTTCGTATCGATCGTCCACATTAAGGATTATTTTGGCGCCAAGTATATTCTGCCTTGCGCTGGCGTTCACTTTGCCTGATGGATCGGCGGCCCAGTCAGTTGCGACTGACAAGCTGAAAAATCTGGAGTTTCGAGAGATCGGGCCAGCCGTGATGGGCGGGCGCATCGACGATTTTGGGGTCGTCGAGAGCAATCCAAACATTGTGTATGTGGGGACGGCGTCGGGCGGGGTGTGGAAGACGACGAATAACGGGACGACGTGGGAGCCGGTGTTTGACAAGGAAGGTGTGTCGACGATCGGAGACATTGCGATCGCGCCATCGGATCCGGCGGTGGTGTGGGTGGGCACGGGAGAACCTAACAATCGGCAAAGCTCTTCCTGGGGAGACGGCATTTATAAGTCGCTGGACGCTGGGAAAACCTGGCAAAACATGGGTTTGCGGGCAACACTCCACATCGGGCGCATTGTAATTCACCCGAAAAACCCGGAAGTGGTTTACGCGGCGGCACTGGGGCATTTGTGGGGGCCGAACCCGGAGCGTGGCGTTTACAAGACGACGGATGGTGGGAAGACGTGGAATCAAGTATTGAAAATTAATGCTGACACCGGCGTGAGCGATATCGCCATGGATCCGGAGAGTCCGGACACGCTTTATGCGGCGGCGTATGAAAGGCGGCGGACGCCGTTCGGATTTAATGGTGGCGGACCGGATGGCGGGATATACAAGACGGTGGATGGCGGGGCGACCTGGAAGAAATTGACGAAGGGGCTGCCGTACGAGAACGGCGGGGATGTTGGGCGAATCGGGCTGGATATTTACCGGAAGGATTCGAACATCGTTTACGCGATTGTGCAGCATGAAAAGGGTGGGACGTATCGCAGCGAGGATAAGGGCGAGACGTGGAAGAAAATGGGGGACACGAATCCGAGGCCTTCGTATTACAGCCAGATTCGGATCGATCCCAACAATGATTTGCGGATTTGGGAGTTAGGTGCGCAGATGTTTTATTCCGAGGATGGGGGAAAGACCTTCGTGACGCAGCGGGTGAAGGGCATCCACGGGGATTTTCATGCGATGTGGATCGATCCGGCCGATTCGAGTCACGTGATTACCGGCTGCGATGGCGGCATTCATTGGAGTTACGACAACGGGCGGACGTGGGACTTCGTCAACACGATCGCGATTGGGCAGTTCTATGAAGTGGGACTCGACAACGAGAAGCCTTACAAGATTTGCGGCGGATTGCAGGACAACGGGAGTTGGTGCGGGCCGAGCATGTCGTTGACGCGGGACGGGATTATTAATAGCGACTGGACGCTGATGCCTGGCGGCGATGGTTTCTATGCGCGCATCGATTACGCGGAGCCGTGGATTGTGTATACGGAGTCGCAGGATGGACATATTTCGCGGCGAGATGAGCATACCGCACAGCAGCGGGAGATCATGCCGGAAGCGAAGGTAGGCGAGCCGCACTACCGTTTTCAGTGGAACTCGCCGATGGAAGTTTCGTCGCACGATCACAAGACGATTTATTACGGCGGGAATTATCTGTTTAAGTCGACCGACCGAGGGGATTCGTGGACGCGCTTGGGCGGGGATCTGACGACGGGGGTGGACCGAAACAAGCTGCAGGTTTTTGGGAAGACGCCGGACAAGAGTACGTTGTCGAGGCACGACGGCGTGGAAGAGTATCCGACGATTACAACTTTGAATGAATCGCCCGTGACGGCGGATGTGCTGTGGGTCGGGACGGACGATGGGAATTTGCAGGTAACGCGAGACGGCGGGAAGACGTGGAAGAACGTGGCGGGGCGGGTACCGGGATTGCCTAGGGGAACTTACGTAACGCGTGTTGTGGCGTCGAAGTATGCAGAGGGGGAGGCGTTCGCGACATTCGATGGGCACCGCACTGACGACTACAACGTGTATTTGTTCCAGACGTCGGATTACGGGGAGACGTGGAAAGCGATTCGCAACGGGATTCCGGATTCGGCGGGGACGGTGCACGTCGTGCGGGAGCACCCGAAGAGCCGAAACTTGCTGTTTGCGGGGACGGAATTTGGGCTGTGGGTGTCGTGGGACCACGGGTCAAACTGGACGGCGCTGAAGAATAATTTTCCAACGGTGCCGGTGGATGACATAGAAATTCAGGCCGACGAGAACGATCTGGTGCTGGCGACACACGGGCGGTCCATCTGGATTTTCGACGACATGACGCCGATCGAGAAGTTCGATGCGGGCGTGGCAAATTCGGATCTGACGTTTTTCGGCCCACGAACGGCGAGGCTGTGGGATTTGCGCGACCGCCGCTGGAGCGCGGGGCAGAAGATGTTCACGGGAAAGAATCCGCCGTACGGGGCGATTTTGAATTACTACCTCAAGGAAGCTGTGCCGCCCGAACCACCAAAGGCAGCTAAGGACGAAAAAGACAAAGATAAAGATAAAGATAAAGATAAGGAGAAAGAGAAGAAAGAAACAGCGGCGCCGGGCGGGGAGCAAAAGGGGAAGAGCGAAGCGGCCGCGAGCAAAGAAAATAAGGAGGATAAGGAGAATAAAGAGGGTAAGACAAAGATCACTGTCTACGACAAGGACAACAAGCTGGTGCGGGAATTCGATGGACCAGGGAAGGCCGGCGTAAACCGCACGAACTGGGATTTGCGGTGGAATTCGCCGGCGGTTCCGACGCCGGAGCAACTTGAGGCTGCCGCGGCTGGTTTTGATTTTGGGCCGCGCGGGCCGCTCGTCGAGCCTGGCAAGTACACCATCAAGATCAAAGCGGGAACGAGGGAAGCGACGCAGGAGGTCGTAGTGGAAGACGACCCGCGGCTGCAAATTTCAGCGGCAGACCGCGCGGCGCGAAGCGAAGCCATCCAGCAGCTCTATGCCATGGCCAAGACGACCGACAAAGACCGCAAGACAATTCAAGGAATCAAGGATGGTTTGAAAGCGGCGAGGGATCAGTGGAAAAAGGATGCCGACAAACCGGAAGCGCCAAAGATTCCGGAGGAGATACAGAAGGCCGCCGAGGAACTGCAGAAGAAGGTCGACGCGGTGGCAGAGAAGTATGTTCGCGAACAACTGGGACTAGGAAATGCTGGGCCGCCGTTTGAATGGAAGCCGGAGCCGTTACCGCAGCAGGTGCAAAACCTGTTGAGAGATCTAGATGGTTTCTGGGCGGCGCCGGGAGGTCAGCAAAAGGAGAAGCTGGCGGAACTGACGCCACTGGTCAGCGACAACTCAGTCTTGGTGAAAAAAATTGCGGAAGAGGACCTGCCTGCGCTGAATAAAAGGATGAACGACGCGGGGATACCGCACATCGTCCCTATGGCGCCGCAACGGCCTGGACGAGGCGGAGATGAAGAAGAGCAAGAGCCGTAGGCTCAAAACGAAGCGGAAGATTTGGTGAAAACACGGAGGAGAAGGAATGAACGCGAAGCAGCTCAGCCGGCGAGGTCTGGCCGCGTGGTTCGTGTTGTCGGCAATGATTCTCGGCGGATTTGAAGGGCGCGTTCAAGCGAAGTTCCAAGACGCCCGGGATCAGAACGAGCGAGATAAGAAAGACGACCAGAACGATGAGAAAAAGGACGGAAAGAAGGGGCTGACACTAAAGCCCACGCGAAAGATTGAATTCACGACGGACGAGGGAACGTGGCTCTCGCTGGATGTTTCGCCGGACGGGAAAAGCATCGCATTCGAGTTGCTGGGCGACATTTACACACTGCCGATCGAAGGCGGCCTCGCCAAGTTGATCGACGGCGGGATGGCATTTGACAGCCAGCCAAAATTTTCGCCGGATGGAAAATGGATCGCATTCATCTCCGACCGCGAGGGCAGCGAAAACGTCTGGATCATGCATCCGGACGGCAGCGGCGTGAAGCAGGTCTCGAAAGATCCCAACAACGAGTTTGCTTCGCCGAGCTGGTCGCCTGACGGGAACTATATTTTTGTATCGAAGGCGGGGTTCGGCATCACGACGTTTGAAATCTGGATGTACCACGTGGATGGCGGAACCGGGGTGCAGGTCACCAAAGCGAAGGCGACGCCGATGACGCCGCGTCGCGAACGAGGGAATGCCATCGGGGTCGTAGCTTCTCCGGACGGAAAGTATCTTTACTATGCGAAGCGGAATGGCGGATTCGAATACAACGCGCAGTTTCCACTGTGGCAAATCGCGCGTCGAGACCGCAAGACCGGCGACGAAGATGTTTTGTTCGAGCAAGCCGATGGTAGTTTTCGTCCGGCGCTTTCGCCGGATGGCACACAGCTTCTCTACGTGACGAGATACGAGACGGAGAGCGGGCTGCGTTTGCGGAATCTGCAAACCGGTGAAGACCGATGGGTGCGTTATCCGGTCACGCGCGATGACCAGGAGTCTCGCTTCACGCGCGACCTTTTTCCCGGTTACGCCTTTCTTCCAGACGGCAAGGAAATCGTCTACAACCAGGATGGAAAAATTCGGAGGCTGAACATCGCGACTGGGGCGGAGAGCGTGATTCCGTTTACGGCGCAAGTGTCGCAAGATCTGGGGCCGAGGCTGGATTTTCCACAGAGAGTGGAGCAAGGCCCTGTGAAGGTGCGGCTAATCCAGGGGCCGGCGGAATCGCCGGACGGCAAGCGGATCGTTTTTTCGGCGATGACGCACCTCTACATCATGGATATTCCGGGAGGCAAACCGCGGCGATTGACGAGCGGAAATGCGCGCGAGTTCCAGCCCGCGTGGTCGCCAGACGGAAAGTTTATCTCTTACGTGACGTGGTCGAACCAGGGCGGACAGCTCTGGAAGATAGCGGCTGGGGGCGGAACGGCGCAGCAGTTGTCGAAGTCGGCTGCGTTGTATAGCAATCCGGTTTGGTCACCCGATGGAACCAAAATCGTGGCCTTGCGCGGAAATGCGTATGACCGCGAAAACCAGGAATTCGATTCTGGGCAGACTCGAAACGCCGACCTTATTTGGATTCCCGCAGGTGGCGGCGACGCTAATTTGATTTTGCCCGCGCGCGGCGCAGGCTCGCCGCACTTCACGCACGATAAAGACAGGGTTTATATTTACACTCCACAGGGTATCGTCTCGCTGCGCTTTGACGGCACAGATCGCCGCACGCACATCCAGGTAAAAGGGCAAGGCAGTTTCTCGGCAGAGGAACCGGTCCCCGCGGACGATGCGAAAGTAAGTCCTGACGGCAATTGGGTGCTGGCTCAGGTGATGAATCAGCTTTATGTGACGGCTGTGCCTGTAGTGGGGGGCGAAGCGCCCACGGTTGTAGTCACGTCGCCCACCGTTCCCGCGAAGCGGCTTACGGATATCGGGGCGGATTATTTCAATTGGGCCGACGACGGGAAGACCATCACATGGGCCGTCGGAGCGAGCTTGTTTCGCGAGCCGCTGAACGCTATTTCGTTCGAGCCGCCTAAAGACGAAAAAAAGGAAGACGGGAAGAAGGACGAGAAAAAAGACGCCGGAGCCCAAACGGCAGATGCCGGCAAGAACGAAGAGAAGGACGAGAAGAAAGAAGAAAAGAAGCTGAAGGAAGAGGACAAGAACGTTCAGGAGATCGCGGTTGATCTGGAGGTCCCGCGAAAGACGCCGAAAGGCACGATTGTGCTGCGGGGCGCGACGGTAGTGACGATGAAGGGTGACGAGGTCCTGAAGAACGCGGACATCGTGATCGAAGATAACCGTATCAAGAGCGTGGGGCCGAAGGGCGCGGTGCCCGGGGGCGCCAAGGTATTCGACGTTTCAGGAAAAACGATCGTGCCGGGCTTTGTCGACACGCATGCGCACTGGACAGAAATTCGGCGAGGAATTCTGGACACGCAGAACTGGGCTTTTTTGGCCAACCTGGCTTACGGCGTTACCGCCGGACTCGACGTGCAGACGGGTACGAACGACATGTTTGCCTACCAGGATTTGGTGGACAGCGGCGACATCCTTGGATTGCGCGCGTTTTCGACGGGACCGGGCGTTTTCTCCGATAACAATTTTCAGTCGATGGAGGAAGTGAAGGGCGTGCTGACGAAATACAAGAAGTATTACGGCACGCACAACATCAAGAGCTACGTCGTGGGCAACCGCAAGCAGCGCCAATTCATGGTGGAAGCGTCGAAAGAATTGGAAATGATGCCGACGACCGAAGGTGCGCTGGATCTGAAACTCAACCTGACGCACGTCATCGACGGTTTCCACGGCAACGAGCACACCCTTCCCATCACGCCTCTTTTTAAAGACGTGTTGCAATTGTTTGCGCAGTCGGGAATTTCGGAAACGCCGACTTTGATCGTGAATTACGGCGGCCCTTTTGGCCAGGAATACTGGTTCGAGAACACCAATGTGCACGACAACAGGAAGCTCAACCATTTCACGCCGCACAACCTCATCGATGAAAAGACCAACCGGCGACCGGACTGGTTCCGCCAAGACGAATACGCCTTCCCGAAACTTTCGGCGCAGATGGCGAAACTTTTAAGGGCGGGCGGGCTTGTCGGAGTGGGCAGCCACGGGCAGTTGCAGGGGCTTGGCTATCACTGGGAGATGTGGATGCTTGCGAGCGGAGGGATGACGCCGCAGGAGGTGCTGCGATGCGCGACGGTGAATGGGTCAAGAATTGTCGGGCGGCCGCAGGATCTCGGTTCGATCGAGGCGGGAAAGCTGGCCGATCTGGTGATCTTGGATAAGAACCCGCTGGAGGATATTCACAATACGAATACGATTCACTGGGTTATGAAAAACGGCGAACTATTTGAAGGGGATACCCTCGATCAGGTTTGGCCGGAACAGAAGAAGCTCGAACCGTTGTATTTTTGGAATTTCGACAAGCCGAAGGTGGGAGAGGCGCTGAGTTATGGGAAGACGGTGAATCCGTAAGGCGCTGGGCTGCGAGCGGGGGCCTCGGGTTCCTTCGCTTGCGCTCAGGATAAAGCTGCGTCCCTACCAGAAGAAGCGGAAGGAGAAAGAGGGCACTAGGTATCGTCCCCTACGGTCCTGCGACGACCGCTCACTCTTTGGATTTCGCTTCTGGTTTGCTTTGGCTTGAGCGGTACCAATCGAAGGTGCGGGCCAGGCCATTTTCAAAGCTGACTTGTGGATCGTAGCCGAGATATTCGCGCGCTTGCGTGATGTCGGCTTGCGAATCGCGAATGTCGCCGTCGCGCGGGGCCTCGTACTTCGGTTCGAGTTTCTTGCCGGAAATCTTTGCGAGCAGCTGCACCGTCTGGTTCAGCGTAAAGCGGCCGCCGGTACCGACGTTGAAGGTCTTGCCGGAAACGTTGGGGGCTTCGCAGGCGAGAAGATTGGCCTGGACGGCGTTTTCGACGAAGGTGAAGTCGCGGGATTGCTCGCCATCGCCAAACATGACGGGTTGCGTCTCCTCCAGAAAGCACATGCAAAATTTCGCCAACACACCGGAATAGGGCGAACCGGGATCCTGGCGTGGCCCGAAAATGTTGAAGTAGCGGAGTGAAACATTTTCGAGGCCATAACAGCGGCCAAACGTTTGCGCGTAAAGCTCGCCGACAAATTTGGTGACGCCATAGGGAGAGATGGGCGCCGGACGCATGGTTTCGACTTTAGGCAGCGTGGGCGTCTCGCCGTAAGCGGAAGAAGAAGCGGCGAACACCACGCGCTTCACTTTGGCGTCACGGGCGGCGACGAGGACGTTTAATGTTCCATCGATGTTGATTTTGTTGGTTTCGATGGGATCCTTGACGGAGCGCGGAACGGAAGTACGAGCGGCGAGGTGCAGCACGTATTCGGCATCGTGCATGGCCTTGCGGACCACTTCGATATCCGTAATGCTGCCCTTGATAAATGTGATTTTGTTGCGGATTTCGGCAAGGTTGTCCTCTTTGCCGGAAGATAGATCGTCGAGCACAACCACGCTGTGGCCGCGCCGTACGAGCTCATCTACTGTATTCGAGCCGATAAAACCGGCACCGCCCGTGACGAGGTAGCGCATTCAGGAATTCCTCCTCGATAGAGGTCCGGGAACGGCGTAGCGCCGTCTCGGCAATTGACGCGGCGCCGGCAAAGACGCCGGGCTCGCGTTTTGGTAATCTCAGAGTTCGCGGGCAGCGTCCGGCGGACTTTGCCGGGCTATCGCGGACGAATTCGTATTGTACGACGGAAGGACAAAAAGTAAGGGACTGTTTCCCAGGCAGGTCACACAAAGAGCATGAGCTACCGAAAAGTCATTGGCATTGCCGGTCTGCTGGCGCTTGGATGTGCCGCAGGGGGCTACTACTGGGTGAGGGAAAGAAACGCGGGATTGGCGCGCGCCTGGGCTTCCGCACGCGCCTCCGATTCGCTGAGCGCCCCGGCGACAGACCTCCCCCCCATCGAGCCAACGGGATCCTCATCCGCTTCTACTCCCGACAAAACTGGCGAACCCGTGGTAGATCCCGGGCTGCCCCTGCGAAGGGGCGAAGTGCTGGAATACACGGCGAATGTCTCGAGCCTGACGAATGTGGCTAATTTGAAATTGCAGGTGGGCGAGCACAGGGACTTTCTAGGAAAGAGCGCGTGGCATCTTCAAGCGTTTGCCCATACGGAAAGCCCCCTGCGGATGGTCTTCGAGCTGGACGACCAATTTGACTCGTACAGCGATGCTCAGACGATGGCCAGCCTCCAGTACGAAATGCACTTGAGTGAACGGGGGCAAAAGGTGGACTCCGTGCAGCGCATGACGGCCACGGGAAAGGAGCCGGCGCCTCCGGATGCCAGCGAAACGCGCGTTCTACCTGGCACGCGAGACCCGCTCGGGATGATGCAATTTTTGCGAAATGTGGATTGGACGAAGACCGCGGAAGTGCGAAGTCCGGTCTACGATGGACACAAATTGTACGACGTCAGGGCGAAGCTGGTCAGCGCGGCCGAGGCGGTCACGGTTCCCGCGGGAAACTATAAAACCTCGAAGATTGAGATTCGTGTATTTGAGAACGGGCAAGAGATGAAGGACGCCCGTTTCACGATTTATTTCGCGAACAATGCGGCGCGTGCGCCCGTGCTGCTGGAAGCGGTGATGCCGTTCGCGACGGCGCAGGTGCAGTTGGTGCATGCGAAGTAGAAGGTCGATTTTCGATTGCAGACAGCGGAAGGTTTCCCAGATCAAAGAAGGAAAGAAGTAGCGAGGCGGCTAAACGCGGCCGGGCGCTACGCCGCGGCCAATTGCTCGATCAACGCGCAGGCGATGTGGCCCATGGTGATATGCGCTTCCTGGATTCGTTGAGGATCTTCCGAGGGCACGTTCAGCAGAAGATCGACCTTGCCGGCGAGCGCGCCGCCGGTCTCTCCCGTGAAAGCGACAACAAAAGCGCCGCGGGTCCGGCCAGCGTCGACACCGCGCACTATGTTCGGGCTTCGGCCGCTGGTGGAAAGAGCCACGAGAACGTCTTGGGGAGCGACGAGCGATTCGATCTGCCGGGAGAAAATGCGCTCGAAGCCATAGTCGTTGCCGGCTGCGGTGAGCACGGAGGGGTTGGTGGTCAGCGCCAGCGCCGCGAGACCGCTGCGGTCAGTGCGCAGCCTCACAACAAGTTCAGCGGCAAGGTGTAACGCGTCAGCGGCGCTTCCGCCATTTCCGAAGAAGACGATTTTTCCGCCGCCGCGGAGAGCCGCCGCACATTTTTCAGCAAATTGGCCGATGCGCCCGATGAGCTCGTTGGAAAAGCTGCGTTTTACGCGAGCGCTTTCCTCGAGCTGGCGTCGGATTTCTTCGGCGGATGAGGCCATCGGCGCCTAGCAGAGCACGATTTTGTCGCGATGGCGCATGACGCGGCGCGTGGCGTTGCGCGTGTCCACAACCAGTTTTGCGGCGTCCACAATTGCCGAGTAATCGTAGCTCGAGTGATCCGTCGCAATAATGATTCCGTCATAGCTTCCCAGGGTTTGCGCATTCAGCGGGACGGACTTCATGTTTTCGTAGTTGTAGTGGCGCATTTTGTGAAGCTGCGGGAAATAAGGATCGTTATATTCGAGGTTCGCGCCGCGCTGCTGAAGCAATTGCATGATTTTCAGCGTGGGCGATTCGCGCAGGTCGTCAACATCTTTCTTGTAAGCCACGCCAAGAATCAGCAGTTTCGAACCTTTGAGACTCTTTTTATGGTCGTTGAGAGCCGCAGCAACCGCATCCACTACGTGGTAGGGCATGGCGGTATTGACTTCGCCGGCCAGCTCGATGAAGCGCGTGGAGAAGTCGAACTCGCGGGCCTTCCAGGAAAGATAATACGGGTCGACCGGAATGCAGTGTCCGCCAAGCCCCGGCCCGGGGTAGAAAGGCATGAAGCCGAACGGCTTTGTGGCGGCCGCGTCGATCACTTCCCAGATGTCGATTCCCATGCGCAGGCTGAGCATTTTCAGCTCGTTGACGAGCGCGATGTTGACGCAGCGGAAGATGTTTTCAAGAAGCTTGGCCATTTCCGCGGCGCGTGTAGAGCTAACCGGTACGACGCGCGCGACGACCTGCGCATAGATCGATTGCGCGGCGCGCCCGCTCGGCGGATTTACGCCGCCGACGACCTTGGGAATCTGCGCCAGACCAAACTGCTTGTTGCCGGGATCTTCGCGTTCGGGTGAGAAGGCGAGAAAGAAATCGCAAAAAATGTTCTCGTTCTCCGGGCCGGCAGCAATCGGACAGTGCAGGCCGCTCTTTTCAAGAATGGGAAGAACGAGCTCTTCGGTAGTGCCGGGATAAGTCGTCGATTCAAGGACAACGAGCTGGCCCCTCTGCAGATGGGGATAGATTGAAATCGCGGTCTGTTCGACGTAGGAGAGGTCCGGCTCGCGGCGTTCATCCAGTGGCGTCGGCACACAGATGATGATGGCGTCCGCTTCCTTGATGCGCGCGAAATCTGTGGTGGCGCTAAAGTGCTTGGAGTTGACGAACTGCTGGATCTTGGTTTGCGGGATATGCTCGATGTAGGATTTTCCAGCATTGAGCATCGAGACCTTGTTTGGGTCAGTGTCGAACCCAGTGACTTTGTGGCCTGCTTCGGCGAAACGCAGGGCCAGCGGCAGACCCACATATCCGCAGCCAATGATGGCGACTTTCAGCTGAGCGCCTTTGAAGAATTCGGGTTTCCGGTCTATTGGCATGAGTTACGTCGCTCTCCTAATCATTTTTGGGAATAAAGCAGGCCATTCGGCCGATTGGACAAAGACATCCCAATATAGCAGGTTCCACAAAAACAAAAAATCACGGTCATTCGGTGTGTTACCGCTTGTTCAAGAGTGGTTGCGGGGCGCGCTGAGACGCGGGAAGATAGGTATCGATGCATTTGGCAGTAGAAAGAAGCTGCAAAACGCACCTCCAAACTAGTGATGACTCTGATCGTCCTTCTGCTTGGGCTCGTTGTTGGCGTGCTCGTGGGTTTGCTGGGTATTGGCGGCGGCGTGGTGATGGTGCCGGCATTGGTTTATCTGCTGCACATGGACCAGCATCTGGCTCAGGGCACTTCGCTTCTTATCCTTTTGCCGCCCGTGGGACTCGGAGCGTTGCGCCAATACTGGAAACAAGACCAGGTAGATTTGCGTTCGGGAATTCTTTGTGCGTTGGGAATGCTGGTGGGTGGCTACCTTGGGGGATTCATTGCCGTTCCGCTCGCTTCACGCCAACTCAAAGGGCTGTTCGGTTGTTTTCTGATCTTGGCTGCGTTCTTACTGTGGCGAAAACCGCAGGCCGAAAACCGAACCACGGTTTCTCCGGGTGGAGAGTCACTTCGTGTTTGACGGCCCAGCGCGCGACGTTGGCATATTTGTGGCGGCTTGCGTCTGCGGTGTCGCTTCCGGGCTATTTGGCATCGGAGGTGGCACTCTCCTGGTCCCGTTCTTAGCGTTATTTTTTTCTTTTGGGCAACATCGCGCGCAGGGCACCAGTTTGATAGCGTTGATACCGCCGACGGGGGCGCTGGCATTTTTTGCATATGCCAAGGCGGGGTATGTTTCCTGGCAGACCGGGCTGCTTTTGGTTCCGGGAGTCTTTGTTGGAGGCATTGTTGGCGGGTGGCTGGCGAAGCGTCTGCCGCCGCGGCGGATGAGGCAAGCGTTCGCGGGGATGATGCTTGTGCTGGGAATTTGGCAGGCCGTGTCAGCCTGGGCCCGCTAGGGAGTTTCTGAAGATCATGGTCGATGTGCATTGTCATATCCTTCCGGGACTCGACGACGGCCCGGAAAACATGGAGATTTCGCTGGCGATGGCGGAAGTCGCGATTGCGGACGGAATTACGCATGTTGTGGCCACACCGCACTCGAGCAATGAATATTTCTTCGACTACCCGCGGGTGCGGGCATTGCGAGCGGAGCTGCAGGAGAAAGTTGGCGACCGGCTCATTCTGGCCACGGGTTGCGACTTTCACCTAAATCCTGAAAATCTGGACGCCTTGCGTGAAGATGCACAACGCTTTTGCATAAATCAGCGCGACTACCTGCTCGTTGAATTCAACGAATATTCTATTCCGCCATCCATGGACCAGACGCTGCATGAGATTCAGCTTTTGGGGCTGAGGCCGGTGATCACCCATCCGGAGCGCAACGCCATTCTGCGCTTGCAGACAGAGCGGCTTGCGAAATGGGTGCGGCTGGGTTGCTTTATACAAGTGACGGCAGGTTCTCTGACGGGAGTTTTTGGCCCGGGAGCACAAAAGGATTCCTTGCGCTGGCTGGCCAACGGACTGGTTCACATCGTGGCCAGCGACGCTCATAACACTCGTGGCCGTCCACTGAAGCTTCAGCCCGCGTTCGATTTCGTGCGTGGACAGTTTGGGGAAGAAAAGGCCCGGGCGTTGTTTACAGAGAATCCCAGGGCTGCATACGAGGGACGCGACCTTCCGCATGTTCCGCAGCTGCCGGACGAGTTCGAGCTTCCCCGCCGAAAACGGTTTTTCTTCTTCTAACTTTCTAATTCGCAGGGCGCAGGGGCATTCCGGCCCAGGCATTCAATACTCCCAGAAATTCGCGGACGACATCGAGGGCGTCGCTGGTGGTCCGCCACCAGCGCCCAGGTTCGAAGGGATCGTCCGAAGCAGCGCGTACAGTCGCTTGCCCGCGGCCTGCCGCAAGCCGGTGCCACAGAATTCGCACGCGGCGCGTATGCACTTTGCTCGTAACGAGGATCACGCGCGCGCCCTTTTCTTCCTCAAGCGCCGCGGAAACGGCGGCGATTTCATCCGCGGTATTGATGATGGGAGGCTGAAGGACGCGGATAGCGTCCGCAGGCACACCTTCGTGCCTAAGGACTTCAACATTGTAAGCATCCTCGCTGACAAAAGAGATCCCCATCGCTTTGAGAGTTTCGCCCGGCTCCGCGGAATGCGTCAGCCATACTTTCGGCGCGTACCCTTCGCGATACAATTTCGCAGCTTCGATAGCCCGCAGGGGCATGCGCCCGCTAAGGACTGCGATGGCTTGAGCTTTTTCAAGCGGATCTTCCAAAACAAGCCAGCGGCCTATACCAAGAAGAAAGATCGCGGCACCGAGCAGCAACATAACGGCCACGCCAAGCACAATTCGTCGCCTTCGTCGGTGCTGCGGAACTCTGGTTTCTAAATTTTTCTCAAGCGCCATCAGCTGGCATTCCTCATTGGCCTCATGGGGTGGGCGCATCCTATCTCCCGCGAGACGGGTGGTCAATCAGGCGGCCTCAAGCTAAACTATCGGCTTGGATTTTCCGGAGGGTGCATGAAAGCAGTGGTTACGGGGGGAGCGGGATTCTTGGGGTCGCACCTTTGCGATCGCCTGATTGCCGAGGGCTGGGAGGTGTTGGTTCTCGATAACCTTGTGACTGGAGTTGATTCCAACGTCGGCCACCTCCTCAAACATGCCAATTTTCGCATGGCCCGGTGTGATGTCTCCAGATACATCGACGTACCAGGGCCGGTGGACTACGTTTTGCACTTTGCTTCGCCAGCGAGTCCGGTGGACTATCTGAAGCTCCCGATTCAGACTCTTAAGGTTGGTGCGCTCGGCACGCACAACGCTTTGGGCCTGGCGCTCGCCAAGAAGGCAAAATTCTTCCTGGCTTCGACGAGCGAATGTTACGGCGACCCGGAAATCTCCCCGCAGCACGAGGAGTATTGGGGCCATGTGAATCCGATCGGGCCGCGAGGCGTTTACGATGAGGCGAAGCGCTTTGCGGAGGCCATGACCATGGCTTATCACCGCTATCACGGCGTGGACACACGTATCGTGCGCATCTTCAATACCTACGGCCCTAGAATGCGCCTCAACGACGGCCGCGCACTGCCGAATTTTGTGCACCAGGCACTCACCGGAAAAGCGCTGACTGTCTATGGCGACGGCAAGCAGACGCGCAGCTTTTGCTACGTTTCCGACTTGATCGAAGGCATTTACCGCTTGATGTTGTCGGACGAGCACTTGCCCACGAACATTGGAAATCCGCAGGAGATAACCATCCTTGAATTTGCCGAGCGCGTTCGCAGCCATTTTGACGATGCTCCCGCCATTGTCCTTGAGCCGCTTCCCCAGGATGATCCGAAGCGCCGCTGTCCGGATATCACTAAAGCGAAGCGCGTTCTAAAGTGGGAGCCGAAAGTTGGGTTGGAGGAGGGTCTGCGGACGACCCTAGCCTATTTCAAACAAGGATTCGCAACTGGAAAGAGCGCTTAGCGGCCATCCAAGGTTTGCTCTTGCCCGATAGGTAGGAGAATCGTCCCGTTTACGATTCGCAGTTCCCGGGCTCCCCTACGCTCTGCCAAACGAATAATATTCAAATCCTAGCTCTCGCATATGCTTGGGAGAATAGAGATTCCTGCCGTCCAAGACGAGGCCGCGAGCCATGAGCGGCTTGGCGCGTTTCCAGTCCAGATTGCGGAAAACGTCCCACTCCGTGCAAACCAGCGCGGCATCGGCCCCGCGCAATGCTTCATACGGGTCCTCGTGATAGGTCACCTTTGGCAAGAGTGCGCTCGTCCTTGATATCGCTTCCGGATCACTTGCGTGGACCTTCGCGCCTTCCTCCAGCAACCTCTTGATGACTTCGAGCGCCGGCGCAAATCGCACGTCGTCTGTATTGGCTTTGAAAGCCAAGCCGAGCACCGCAATATGCTTTCCTTTGACCACCCACAGCGCTTTGTGCACTTTTTCCAGAAAGCGGTCGATGCGCTGTTTGTTTACCCGTTCTGTAGCTTTCAGAAGGTCGAAATCGACTCCAACTGACGCCGCGAGATGAATGAAAGCCTGCACATCCTTCGGAAAACAAAAGCCGCCAAACCCCAGTCCTGCGTTTAGGAATTGCCCGCCAATGCGGGGATCCAAGCCCATCGCGTGAGTAACCTCTTTCACGTCTGCGCCGATTTTTTCGCAGAGATCGGCTATGACGTTCGCGTAGCTTATTTTCAGCGCGAGAAATGAGTTTGACGCGTGCTTGATGAGCTCGGCGCTGTTAATGGTCGTCACCAGGAAGGCCGGCTCCGGCCCTGATGGGCAATTGCCCTTGTGCACCGGGCAATGAAATTTGCGCTCCAGGATCGGACGGTAGATTTCGCGCAAATCGGCCGCGGTCGATTCGTCCTCGACGCCGACAACGATGCGGTCCGGATGGAAGAAATCTCCGACCGCTGTGCCTTCGCGGAGAAATTCAGGGTTCGAAGCCACGCGAAAAGTGTTTTTCCCGCCGCTGCTATAGGCGGCCAGCGCTCTTTGCAGCTCGAGTCCGGTGCGCGCCGGTACGGTGCTCTTCTCGATCACCAGCTTGGGTGACCGGGCCTGCTCGGCTATCTGTCGCGCTACCTGATCAATCGCGGAAAGATCGGCCTCACCGCTCTCTTTTGGCGGCGTGCCCACGCAAATAAAAATGGCGTCGCCCGCGCGGATCGCTTCGCCGGCATCCGCGGTATAGGAAATCCGCCCGGCTTTGCGGGCCTCCGTCAGTATCTCTTCCAGGTGTTGCTCATAGATAGGCACCTCTCCGGCTTGGAGCCTCCCGATGCGCTCCGCGTCAATGTCCGTACAGGTGACTTCATGCCCTGACGCAGCAAGGCACGCGCCGGTCACCAGTCCCACATAACCACAGCCAATCACCGAGAGGCGCAAGTCAGAATCTCCTTGAAAGCGATCCGGGCTACCACCTGAAGCCGCCCCAGATTTAGAGCAAACAATTTATCTTGACCGAACCGCAGTGCGCAAGAAAGTACGTCATCGGGAGGCGCTGCGTGGTCCGCACAATCCGTTTTGCGCGTTCTGCGAGGCGCAAACGGCCTTTCTGTGTTCCTAAAAGTGTTCGCCTAGCTTTTCAAACCTCTTCCCATGAGCAGTCCGCGCAGACCGAGCAGTACGAGCCGCGGTTGCCGTCGCACGACGTTCCAGAGCAGGCGCGTGGATTCGTCGCGGTTAATCTCGCCGAGGGACTCTCGCGTGGACGCATCGAGCAGATCGACAAGCTGCGAATAGTCTTTTTGCTGGAAATGATGCAGCGCCCGGCGAATCAACCAGTGTGTGCCAAGTTCGCGGCGCAGCGCCGTTAGCTCTCTGCCGCCGCCTTTTCGAAGGATGGATTGCCCCACTCCAAGCGCTCCACGGAGTCCTGTCACGATTCCGCCGACGGTAGACACTTTCACCTGCGCCGCTGCATCGCCTACCAGATATACGTCGCCGTTTCCGACGCGCCGGCGCACGGGCACCCAGCCTCGATAGACGGGTATGCGCGCTCCTTGCCATCCGAGCGGCTCCATCTGTTTTTTCTCTAGGAACCGCGTAAGACACTTCTTCGTGTCGCTGCCGTCCTCGCCGATGATTCCGAGCGCGCCTCGCTCCGAAGATTCGGGAATCAGCCAATAGAAATAAGGCGTGTCGTCCGGAACGAACCAAACACGCGTCGTGTCCGGCGGATGATCCTTCGGCAAGCGCACGATGGCTTGCACCAGAGGGACTGTCTCAATGGGCGGCCAACCGGCGCTGCGGGCCACCCGGCTGGAAGCTCCGTCCGCTCCAACTACGCTCTCCGCATGCAATTCCTCGCGCCGCCCCGCTGCATCGACTTCGACGCGCAGCCCGCGCCCATTCTCGGCGAGCCCAAGGAAACGCGTGGCGAAGGAGAGCTTGGCCCCAGCCTGCTGTGCGCCGCGAGCCAAAGCCGGGATCAAGCGCGAGCGTTCGATGATCAGATCAGGCCGCGTTAGCGCAACTTGTGCCGAGCGCCCATCCGTAAATAGCTCGAAGCGCCGGATTTCGTTGACGATGCTCTCTGAAGCGGCGGCGCCTAGTTGGGTCCGGAATTGGTGAGTTACGATTAGCGAGCGCGACGCGGGTTCAAAGCCGGGTCTCGATTCGAGGACGCGCACGCTGCGCCCGCCGGAAGCCACCGTGGAAGCGGTAAACAAGCCAGCTGCGGAACCTCCGACAACGATAACTTCACCACTTGCCCCGTCCGCCCGGAGCTTCTGTTCAGTGCTTGACACAGTTTCGCTTTCCCAAGTCGCGCATACACCCCGGGCGCTCAATCACCCGTATATTCGCGCTCAAATTCCCTAGAATCTAAAACATGGACCGCTTTCCGCCCAACCCCAAGCGGTACGCACTGAAAATCGGTGAGACGGCAACCTGTTAAGTATAGCGAATCCAGTTGCGTGGGCAAACCTGCAGGGCCCCATCCGGCCCCATCAAAGCTTAAGCCCGGGGCAGTTCATGAATAGAGAGCGCTTCAGGAGGAAACGGCCGGTTTCTGGGCCTGGCGTTCATACGGAGCGCGTTCCAGAAACGTCACCCCATACAGCACAATGGCAAACGCAACCACCGCCACTGCAACTGCGGCAAGAGGCGGAAGGTAGCTCACCAGGAGGGCGGTTCCGCCGCTCAATAGTCCCAAGGCATATAAGCTGACAACAGCACCGCGATGCCCCAATCCCAAATTTGCAAGGCGATGAGCGGCATGGTCTTTGCCAGGCGCGGCAAAGGGTAGCAGCCCGCGCCGCGCGCGCGAAATCGTGACCAGCGTGGTGTCGAAAATAGTGACTCCCAGGATCAGCAGCGGAGCGAGCCAGCCGGAAATGTGGTTGGCCTGCTCGAGTCTCAGCTTGAGGGCTAGTGTGGCCATCAGGAATCCCAGGAACATGGCTCCGCCGTCACCCATGAAGATCTTGGCGGGCTTAAAGTTCCAGCGCAGGAATCCGGTTGCTGCACCGAGGACCGCGGCAGCCAGAGTGGTAACAAGCGTTTGGCCATTCAAATACGCAAGCAGTGCGAAAAAAATGGAGGCGGTGGCGGCTACGCCGGCGCAAAGCCCGTCCATGTGGTCCAGAATGCTGAAGGATGCGGTAATGCCCACGACAAAAAAGATGGTCAGAATGGCGTCCAGAATGTAGCCCGTTTGTCCGCTGAAAAAATATTCAAAAACCTGTGCATGGATGCCGGTAACCAGCAAAACGCAAGCGGCAAGCGGCATGCCGAGGAAAAGCTTGACCTGATGGTGAAGCAAGCCGCGGTCATCGAGGATGCCCACGACTGCCACGACCGTTGCGCCGGTCAAGATGCCCACGATCTGGGCTCGTGCGGGCCCGCTGAAGGTAAAAAGAACCGCTAGAACGACGGCCCCGTACATGGCCAAGCCACCCAAGAGCGGGATGGGCCGAAGGTGAACCTTGCGCGGACCGGGAAGATCCACCATTCCCACGCGCAATGCGAGTGCGCGCACTGGTACCGTCAGCGTTAGAGATGCAAATAGCGCTATTAAAAACGCCAGTAAACCTGCGGGCATGATCCCTCGTTTTGTTTGAAGGCGCTGGCCGGGACGGTGCGACCCAGTGCCTCAATCGTCTTCTGCCGGGTTGGGGGTCCGGCTCCCAAGAAAAATGGCTGCCCCAGGCAGCCTTAACACGATACTTCTAAAATTGTTTCGCTTCAATAATGATTGTTTTTTAGAGTAACCAGAATAGGCATATTGGGCATTTGTAGTCTTTTTTTCCCCCATTAGAAAAGAACAGTCCGAATTTGTATTTTTAGCTCCGTAGCCCTATCGCTCAGTGAGCATGCGGCCAAAGGTGCTCTTCACTTCTTCGCGATTCTTTGTCGCGTAATACCAGTCGATGGTGCGCTTCAGGCCATCGCGAAAGGCCACTTTCGGCTCCCATCCGAGCAGTTTCTTTGCCAGGGAGTTGTCGGCAACGCGATTGAGGGGCCCCGTCGGCATGTCGGGCCGCAGTTTTATCTCCGCTTTGTGGCCCGTGAAATCGCAAACCATCTTCACTGCGTCGATAACCTTTATGCGTTCCATCGTTCCTAGGTTGATAGCCGTCCCATCGTTGATTTTTTCGCCCGCAAGGATAGTTCCCTCGACAATGTCTTCAATGTAGGTCCAGTTGCGGATTTGCGTTCCATCGCCCCACACCTCGAAGGGATTCTGGCCAAGGAAAGCCCGCGCAATCATGGCAATCACCGCATGATTCTCGACGCCCCGCGGCCCGTAGACGGTGAAGTAGCGGCACGAAGCTGCGCCCATGCCGTGCTCCTTCGCGTAGGCGCTCAGCGTAAACTCACCCATTAATTTGGCCCAGCCATAGGTGTTATCGGCATCGTTCGGGCCTTTTGTAAGATCTTCCGTGAGGTACAGCTCTTTTTTAACGTCCGACTGCAGGAAGTTTGGATAGACGCAGCCCGACGACGCGAACACTACTTTTTTTACTTTAGCGCGCAGAGCTTCCGCGAAAACGAGGCCGTCGAGGAAAAAATTGGAAGCAGGTCCCGCCTGATGAAGATCAACATAACCGCGGCCGCCATGATCGGCGGCCAGATGAAATACCGTGTCGACGCCTTGCATCGCCGAGCGGGTAACACCCGGCTCCCGCAAGTCCGCTTGGGTAAATTCGATTTTTCCGCTGGCGACGTGCTCCTTGATATTGTCGCGATGCCCGCTCGTCAGATCATCGACAATGCGGATTTTCGCGCCCCGCGCGAGAAGGTGATCCGTAAGCGTCGAGCCGATGAAGGAGGCTCCGCCTGTCACCAATACAAGCTTTCCGCTCCAAAATGTTTCAGAAGTTGTCACGCTTTCACTGCCCCCTCGATGATCTTCACAAATTTCTGCAATTCTTTGACTCTATCATAATCAGGCGCAACGGCTCGGGCGGCCCGCGCCATGTTTTGCACTTTGGCCTGATCGCCGACAAGCGAACGAATGGCCGCGACGACCTCCTCCGGACGATCTGGATCGGCGGAAACCGCAAATCCGAACTTCGCCCCTAACGAGGCTGCGTCCGTCTCTTCCGGCGCGACCGCCAGGATGGGCTTTCCGGCCGCGAGGATTCCATACAGTTTACTGGGTACGACCACGCCTTCGAGACCGCGCTTCACAGTGACGACATGGGCGTCGGCGGCAGCTAGAACCGAAGGGATTTTGTTAGCTGGAAAAAAAGGGAGAAATCGCACGTTCTTCGCTTCTCCGGCCAGCGCTTCAATGTGTGCGCGCTGCGCTCCCTCTCCGACGAACACAAGACCTACGCCGTCCGCCCCAAGTTCGCGTACGGCGGTGATTAGGGTTTCCCACGCCCCATAAAAACCAAGATTTCCAGCGTGAAGCAGCACGAATCTAAAATCGCCGCGAATCGTCCTTACGATTTCCCCATCCAGCAGAGGTTCGGCGGCGTCGAATGGAGGGATGTCTGCGCCATCGCGGACAATTTCGACGCGCACCGCGTCAACGCCCTTCCTGATGATGCGTGCTCTCATGTCCTCGCCAAGCACGATTACGCGCGTGGCGCGGCGCAGCGCCCAACGGTGCAATCTTTCCCAAATGCGCGCCAGGAGGCCGGGCCGGACAATCGCGCCACCTACCGCCATGTCCGGATACATGTCGCGAATGTTGTAGACGTAGGGCTTGCCCTTCAGCATCGCCACGGTGGCTCCCACGATTCCTTCGAACGGTGGGTCGGTCATTGCCAACACCGCATCGCATGGCAGAAATAGTGCTCGGGGGATGGCCAGCGCAACGTAGCTCAAGTAATTCAAGACGCGCCGCTTCATCTGAAAGCGAGGATAATCCGTCGAACCCACGCGCACGATTTTCACGCGGCCTGCCAATTCCGTTTGGGAGAGCCGCCAAGGCCGCCGTTCGGCTGGGTCATAGGAAGGGCGGCCGCAAAGCACCGTGACGTCATGCCGCGCGGAGAGCGCTTCGGCTACCGTTGCCGTCATCTTTGCCGTCGCAGAAGTGTCTGGCGGATAGTAGAGATTCAGGAGCAGGATTCTCATTCGAATGATGCTCGCGGCATGTGGTTCACGATCGCGTGATCAGGAAGTCGCCGAGGACCAGCGCATCCATCTGCGTGCGTTGGAAACAGTCCAGCGCTTCTTCCGGGCGGCAGACGATCGGCTCGTTGTCATTGAAAGAAGTGTTCAGCACGACCGGAACTCCCGTTAGCTGCTCAAACGCTTTGATCAAGCCCCAATAGCGAGTGTTGGCTTCGCGCGTCACCGTTTGCAGCCGGCCCGTGCCATCTACGTGCGTCGGCGCCGGGATTTTGTCGCGCTTCTCGGGCCGCACTGAATACGCCAATGTCATGAACGGCGAAGGATGCGACTTCTCGAACCATTCACCGGTGGATTCTGCAAGAATCGACGGCGCAAAGGGCCGAAAGATTTCGCGGTGCTTGATGCGCTGGTTCAATATTTCTTTCATTTCCGGCCGCCGCGGGTCGGCGACAATGCTTCGATTGCCGAGCGCGCGCGGACCCCACTCCGCTCGGCCTTGAAACCATCCGAGGATTTTCCCGTCGGCGACAATTGCGGCCGTGCGTTGCAGTAGATTATCCTCTGCCAGTTCTTCTAAACGGCAACCGTTCTTCCAGGATCCGTTCGCATCCATTGCGCGCCGAATCTCCTCGCGCTTGTAACCGGGTCCCCAATAAGCGTGATCCATCACGAACGAGCGCGGCTTTCCCAGAATCTGGTGCCACACGTAGTAAGCCGCGCCGACGGCCAGACCCGCATCGCCGGCCGCCGGATGAACGTAAACTTGTTCGAATCCCGTGGTATCGAAGATTTTCCCGTTAGCTACACAATTGAACGCCACTCCGCCCGCGAGGCACACCGCTTTCATCCCAGTGCGCTGGGCAAGTTTCTTCAACATGCCAAGATAAATTTCCTCGAGGCGCGCCTGAAGCGCCGACGCCAGATTGCGGTGTCTCTGCTCGAGCGGCTCTTCGGGATTGCGTTTGGGTCCCAGCAATTTTTCCATCTCTTCCGAAAACATCTTGCCGAGCATAGGAGTTTTGTCTGCTTCCGCCCAGCTCATTTCCGGTCCGGTTCGGTGATGCGTAAAGTATTCGAGGCCCAGCCGGAAGCCGTCCCCATTCGCGCGGACGATATCGCGAAAGGCCTCGAGTTGCTCCGCTTCGCCGTAGGCGGCCAGGCCCATCACCTTGTACTCATCGCCAAATTTCAGAAAGCCCAGGTACTGTGTGACAGCACTATAGAAAAGGCCCAGCGAGTGAGGAAACTCGATGGCGCCCTCTATCCTCAAGCGGCTGCCGTAGCCGCTTCCCCACATCGTGCTGGCGAAATCTCCAAGGCCGTCCGCGGATAGCAATGCGGCTCGTTCGAACGGCGAAACGAAGAATGCACTGGCGAGATGGGCCCGATGGTGTTCCACGCGGTGAAATTTCGCGGCGACCTTTGCCGGATCGATATCGAGCGCCTGCGACAGCGCTTCCGGTATTCCCGTGAACTTCGCCAGCACTTTCATCCGCTCGCGCGCGAAGGACGGCATGCGCATGGCGTAGAAAAGTTTCGTCCCCAGCCGCGCGTAGGGATTCCGTGGCACGGCCACATGATCGATGTCCTTAAGTCCGAGTCCCGCCTCTTTTAAGCAATAACGAACCGCCTGTGCCGGAAAGCCCGCGGCATATTTCACGCGGTTAAAGCGCTCTTCTTCGACGGCGGCCACAAGCCTGCCTTCGCAGACGATGGCTGCGGACGCGTTGCCATGATAGGCGTTTATCCCAAGAATATTCATTGCGAGTGAATTCAGTCTACCTCAGGCGCGCGGATCATGCTGCGAGGTGGTGCCTGCACCACTCATTGAGGACGTACAACGCCCACGGACGCGACCACGAAGTCTTGCCCTCGAGAAATGCGGCCCAAACCCCGCGCACGCCTTCTCTCTGAAGGTGCGGCGCAAGCGATGGCGCGATGTCGCGGAAGCTGACCTCCAACCGGGGGCGAAGCGGGCCGCGAAGCCATTCCTCCCACGGCAGAGTGAATGTCCTCTTCCGCTGGCCGAGAATTTCTTCTGGCAGCAGCCCAGCCAGCGATTCCACCAGCAACGCCTTCTGTGCCCCAGGGCGATGGCGCGCCCCATCAGGAAGGGAACTGACGAACTCCACGAGCGGGGTATCGAGCAGCGGCACGCGCACTTCGAGCGAACGCGCCATGCTCACCGAATCTGTATCGCGCAGAAGCGTGCTCGCCATATAACTACGCATCTCGAGCCAAGCGGTGGCGGCCACTGGCTCCAATTTCCCGGCTTCGCTGGCGGTGCGATCCAGCCAGCCCAGCCAGGTTGGTTCGAGAGTCACGCCGTCGGCGCCCACTGTGCTCGGACGGAACCGCGGTTCGATCAGACGTTCCAGCTGGCCTGGCGGAAAGAGCGCCCGTGCGTAGAAGTAAGGATGAGGGAGCGTATCGGGATTGGTCCATGCTGCAACCGCTTTGCTCGCGGCGTCGCGCGACAGACGAGTCCCGAGAAGCCCCGCGAGGAGCGGTGCCACTGCTCGCCGCAAGGGCCTCGGCACGAACCACGCCATTCGAGTAAGCCGCTGAAGCAGCGCCGTGTTAGCGAAGCTGGCGTAGCCCGCAAATAGTTCATCGCCTCCCAGACCGGAAAGCGCCACTTTTAGGCCAACTTCGCGCGCCGCCCACGACACGAAATACGTATTGATGCCGTCCATCGTCGGCTGGTCGAGGCCCGCCAACGCTTCGTCGATGCGTAGAAGCATCCGAGACCCATCAAGAGGAATGTCGGTGTGTTTCGTGCCGCAACGTTCAGCGACCTTGCGCGCCAGCGGAGCTTCGTCGTACGAAGTTCCCGGGAAAGACAGGGTAAAGCTCCGGATCCCCGACTGCGACCGCGCCGCAAGCGCAGCGATCGCTCCGGAATCTAGACCGCCAGAAAGGAATAATCCCACCGGAACGTCCGCAATCAAATGCGCACGCACCGCGTCTTCCAGAAGTGGCCGCAGCCTCTTAGCCGCGGAATCCAAATCCTTTGGTTTGCGCGAGTCGCGGGCCGCCGAACTCGTCTGCGCATCCCACCACGGCCGTGCTCTTGGCACACGCCGCCGTTCCGGAACGTACAGCAGCATGCGATGGCCTGGCGGAAGAGAAAATATTCCTTCGACCAGGCTTACGGGTTCCGATGCGCTTCCGAAGAGCAAGTAAGAAGTAAGGGCGTCCTGTGAAATCTGCTTGGGCACCACTCCACTCGCCAGCAGAGCGCGCACCTCCGATGCAAACGCAAATCCCTCCGCTGTCTGAGTGTAATAGAGGGGCTTGATGCCCAGTGGATCACGCGCCAAAAAAAGCAAAGGTGCAGTCGCAAATCGTCCACGCAAATCAAGCAGCGCAAACGCAAACATGCCGCGGAGCTCAGTCAGACATTCCTCGCCCCACTCTTCCCAGGCATGCACCAGAATTTCCGTGTCGGATTGTGTTGCGAAGCGGTGTCCCAGCAGCGTCAAGCGCTCGCGGAGTTCGCGATAATTGTAAAGTTCGCCGTTATAGATGACCGCGACATCCCGGGACTCATTCCAAACGGGTTGCTGGCCTCCGGCCAGATCAATGATGCTCAGCCGCCGCATCCCGAGCGCCAGCCCCGGCGCTCTTGGATCTCCGATCAGGAATCCCTCTTCATCCGGGCCGCGATGCCGCATCGCGCTGGACATGGCACGTACGCGCAGCTCAGCATCCTTGCTGTGCGATGTGAACGCGACACCGCAAATACCGCACACGCTACTGCTTGATCTCCAGAGTCTGGAAGAAGGGCGCGCAAGCGCACAAGGAGTGCACGCCAGGGTGGTAGCGGGGAATTCGCAAGCGGCAATCGGCATACCAGCGCAGTACCACGCGCAGCTGGTTCACGCCTCGCCGCACAACAAGAAAGATAGTGTGATTCGTCGTCGGCAAAACAATCACCCCGGTGCCCCGAATTTTGCACTGGAGACACTCTCAATTGCAAGCTTGTTATAGAGCGCTTCCATTTCACCAACTGGCTCTTCCCAACCCAGCCGTGCAGTCACCGCGCTGCACCCTGCAACCAAACGCGCGTGCAATCCCTCATCCGCAATCAGAGCATGGATCGCTTGTGCCAGCGCCCCAGCGTCATGCGGCACCACCAGCGCCGCTACATCGGCCAAAAGCGGAGCGATACCGCACTGCTCCGTCACTATGACGGGTGTGCCCGCTGCCACCGCCTCCGCCGCCGTATTGCCGAAGTTTTCGTTTTGTGACGGCAGCACAAAAACATCGGCGTCCCGGTACGCCGCCCATTTTGCCTCGCCAAAAATCGCCCCGGCGAATTGCACTTCTGACGCTACTCCAAGCTGCGCGGCCATCTTCCCCAGCCGCGCTTGCATTCCGCCCTCGTCGGGACCCGCAAACACCAGCCTCAACCTTTTTCCCCCTGCTTGCTTGGCAAGCGAAGCAAAGGCTTCGAGCAGCATGTCGGGACTTTTCTTCCCCGATAAACGCCCAAGAAAAAGGATGACTTGCGCCTCCTCTGTGAGTCCCAGCGCTTTTCGAAAACTTCCTCGGGCCGGCCAAGAAGCAGGCGCTTCCACTCCATTCCGACGCAACGCGATCCTTTCGCGCTTCACGCCCCCGCTCACCAGTTCTTCGACCTCTTGCTCCGACGTAGCGACGATTGCGTTCGCTTCTTCAAACAGACGGCGCCCGAACCACGCGTGATAAATCCGCTTCAATCGCAAGCTTCGCACGATCGGCATAAACATCCCGATAGGTTCCACCACGTACGGGATTCCTTGCCTCGCGCAAGCCGCCGCGACCGCCGGCCCGAGAAAATCGTACAGCCCGTAAATGTGCGCCAAATCAAAGTTTTGCAGCCTCGCCCGGCAAAATCGTCTGACTGCCGGATTCCAGCTCAGCGACCGGTATCGCAACCAGGTCGGCAAATAGATCGCCGTCACTCCGTTTTCTACGAGACTCCATCCGAAAAGAGTCCGTTCCGCGCTAGATCTATCTTCTGCGCTCAGCCGTTCTTCGAGCCCCCAGTCGGCCGTCAGCACCGTCACCTCATGCCCATGCCCGGCGAGTCCCTCTGCCAGCGCCCGCACCTTTACCGGCGGGCCGCCGAATTCAAGAAAAGGTCGATAGGAGGCTGTGACGTTCAGGATTCGCATTGTTCGCGAAGGATTTTCTTCAGCGATTTGGCAAAGACGCTGAACCGGTATTCCCGCTCGACGCGTTGCCGGCCGCGGCCGCCCATTTTTTGCGCCAGGGCCGGATCCGATAGCAGCGTCTCAATGGAAGTAGCCAGCTGCGCCGCGTCGCCGTGCGGCACGAGGTAGCCCGTCACGCCATCCTCAATCACTTCCGGTGCTCCGCCGTGCGCTCCGCCGATCACCGGTTTCCCGTGCGCCATCGCCTCAAGATAAACAAGCCCGAATCCCTCACCTCGGCTCGGCAAGGCAAACATCTCGCATGCCTCGTAGCATGCTGCAAGCTCCTCGAAACTCAAACCGCTAAGAAAATGCACATGGCGATTCACGCCGTTTTTTTCGGCGAGTTCTTCCAGCCAGGCGCGGTCATTGCCATCGCCCACAGCCACGAGTTGCAGCTCCGGCCAGCGCGTCAGGAGCCGAGGCAAAGCGGTGATTAGCGTGTCCATGCCCTTGTATCTCTCGTTCGCCAACCACCGGCCCACGCTAAGAATCACGCGCCCCTCGGGATATCCGTGAGGCAGCTTTTCCCGCGGTGCATTCTCCGGAATCGTTTCGAACTCCGGATCAAGCGCCCAGGGCAGCACGCGGATTCGTTCGCGCCGCACGTGCTGCTCGGCAACGTGATTCGCCGTGTCCGTGCTTGGAGCGAGCACCACATTCGCCCGCCCGAGTGCCAGCCTTCGCACCGCAGGCAGCGGCTCCCACACTTCCACGCCGTGCGTACAAACGATGGTCCTGAGTCTCGGCGCAGCGATTCTCATGGCTTGCGCCACCGGCCCAAGGTTGGGATGTCCCGCCAGGACCACCTTACCGTGACGCTTCGCCGTCCGAATCGCCGTCGCCGTGAACCGCGCTTTGCTCCGCTCGCAGCCCGTAAACACGAATTCCTTGCCGCCTACAGACATCCTGTGCAGCTCTCGCGTGTCATTCAAGCTGAGCAGCCGATAGTCAAGGTGCCGGCTCGCCGCAAACTCGCTCAGCACCGCCGCCAGATGCCGGCTCGCCCGCTGCACCCCGCCCGTCCCCTCTAATTCACTAAACAGTCCAATCAGCACGCGCCGAGTCTGCCTTGTGTCGTAACGTAAGGCAAGCCCTCCCGAAATGTTCTTGAACGATTCTGGGTAGTGGGCCAGTTTCCGATTACCGCGTTCTATAAAGGGGAGAGCCAAGAGAAAAAAAACCCGGCGACTGGAAGCACAAAGATTTTTGCCTGGATTCAGCCGCAGAGTCCCCTAGGCGCTAGGGTTGCGAGTAGTACCCTTGCCAGGTGCGTGCCGTCAGGCCCGGCTTTGCGACACGGATTTCCAGATGGTGGTATTCGTTAGCCCGATCGGTGACGGGCGGGTCGAAGGAAATCTCGTAGAAAGACCCTGCATCAGCCACACAACTTTGTAGCTCTGCAGCGACGTCATTGCTGGAACCCATTGCCAGGCCTCCGCTGTGCGTCGCGATTACTTCTACTGCTAAATTTCCCGGCTGCATCTGACCGACTTTGCTAACTGGCTTGAGATACGGCTTCCAGTCTGAATTGTGCAGCCCGACCTCGGAGGTGCCCAAAGGATCGACGCTATAGAGCGTGATCCGGCTTTCCCGTAGGTGCGTTGATATGTCGACAATATTCTGGAAATACTGCTGTTGTTGCTTCGCGTCAAGCAGGGCTTCGGAAAGCACTGGCCATCCAGGAGAGATCCAAACGATGATTTTGCGCCCTGGCCTCGCGACTTCCTGCGCCATGAGTTCCCACAACCCTTGCAGCGAGGTTTGGAAGTGTTCCGCATCTCCACCAACCGCGGTGCGGTTCAAACTACGGACAGTGATCGAATGTTGATTCAGAATATCACTGATGGCGTTTCCGTCTTTTGAGAGGTCTTCCTGAAACTGGATTCCCGCCTCTGTAAGAATAGCGATCCTGGTGGGGTAGGCGAGATTCCCTCCGTCGATCTTCAGGAATTTGGTGATCCCCTCGGATTCCATGGCCACATTCTTGTATTCTGTGTTCACGGCATCGATAACAAGAATGACCTCAATGGGAACCTGCCGCCCGTCGACGGCCTGAAATGATTTGAGGGCCTGCGGCTTTTTGTTGTCCAAGATGGTGAAGTCTTGCTCCACAAGACCACTCAGGGGCGGGCCAGACTTCGCCGTGACTACCAGGTCGAGATGAATCTTGCCTTCACCGGGAGAGGTTAGGGAAGGGTACTCCTGAGCTGAAATTTGTGGCGCACACAGCAAGGGCACCAGAAGAAACAGGACGAGACGCAAGTTTAGGAACATGCGTTCCCTCCGATCGCGAGCAACGTTGTAGGCGGAAACCAAATGGTGATTGTCGTCTCGCCCATGGTTGTCCAAATCCTACATGAAAATGCCCTTCAACTCCGGTTAGTTCGGATAATCTGAAACTGAACCACTACCCGATTCTGCGGCGAATTGCCGCCGGAAGTTGCCAGTGTTAGACTCGCGGCGCTTATCCAACCGTGAATACGTGGCGCAAACGCGCGCTTCCCCTTCTATGGCCGCTCCTGGGATTCATTACTGCCGCCGGCCCTATTGAGCACCATCTGCTTGCCGATTCCGCCGCTTCGCCCCAGGCACCCGGGCCTGCCGAAGATCTGCATGGCGTCCTCTCTCGCCATGCCCTGATCCCTCCGCTCCGCAACGCCGCCGTCACTCTGCGCTACAGTCCCGACGGCCGTTACTTGATGGTGCAGAATACCAGCGGCGTCTACCTCTTTTCTCGCGAACCGCTCAGACTAACCGCCTATTTTTCTGCCGAGGATATTTATCCAGTGCAGTTCTCCTCGGATTCAAAAACCATCGCCTCCATCGGGCGCGGCCTTATGCTGACGCGTGCAAACTTGCCCGCTGGTAGGAAGCAGGAAGAAAGAGAACTGCCGTTTCAGAATGGCTGCCTCGATGCGGAGTTCGCGCCCGGCGCTGATTATTTTGCCTGTCTTGCGCCCAGCCTAACCCTTATCGTTGTCCGGCTTTCCACCAGCGAGCCGGTCTTTTCCGATTCCATGCAAGGGATGTTCTCTCCCAATGGCGTATTCCATATACCCCTTGACTCCGAAAACGCGTTTCCCGGTCCGTTCGGGTTTCGTTTGGCAAACAGCTTGGACTCCCTGGTCGATAAAGGGATGAACTTCCTATCCATGAGTTTCTCGCCGGACGGAAATACCTTGCTGGTGAAGAACGAATGGGAGGCTTTTAGCGTTGATCTCACGACGCGAAGGAAAACGTCGCTGGCTGGCTCGCTCCAGAAACATTTGCATGGCTCATTTTCCTTGCAAAGTGACGAGCGCGTTCTAATCGCTTCCGGAGAGAAAGAGTCTGGGCCTTCGATTGTGTCCTTGAAAAACGGAGAAGTAATCGCACGGCCTGCTTTCAAGGCAGATGCCGTCCGTCTCGCCAGCGACCCGCGCTACGCGCTCCTCTCCGACGCCGGCGCAGTTGGCTCGAGGCTCTTCGACCTCGAGGACAACCGTGCAATAAATGTCCCCGACAATCTCTCCATCGACGTCTCGGGAAACGAGGTGGCGGTTCTGAGCGAGAGCGGCTCTTTAACGCTTTACCGCATTGGCGAAAGCCGGCCCCTCCTCTCTGTCGATCTGCCGCTTAACACTCTCCCCGTGCTTCGCGCCGCCGCTGTGTCGCCTACCCTTGATCGTCTCGCCTTTTCCGTGGATGGCAACTCTGCCGTCTTCCAGGTGGAAAACGGAGAACGTAGCTTCACCGGCCCGCGTATTTCCGCCGCGAATTTCTTGGATCAGGCTTCCGCGTATCTTCTTTTTCCAAGAGATCACAGTAATCCGCCCCGCGTGGTCCAACTCGCCCTCGCTTCCGGCATAACCACTCCAACCTGGACCGGCGGAAAGGACCATCTTCATCCCGGGGGAACGGTTTTCCTCGAGTATGAGTTAGTAACTCCCATTCGGCATCGCTTTGCTGTGAGCCAGGAGAATGACGTCTCCTATCGCCTGCGGGGGCGCGACCCAGCCTCAGGCAGCGAGCTCTGGAAGCGCGAATTTGTCGAGAACAGTCCGGTGCCATTCGCCGACCCTCAAGGCGACCGCGTGGTCCTCGGCTGGAACGCCAAGAGCGCCGGAGCAGAGGAAGCGGCCAAGCGTATCCCGTCGGTTTGGGAATCGTTCAAGCAGGCGAAGCGCATGAACTTGGATTCCTTCTTCGAGATTTTGGACACACGCTCTGGAAAAACTCTCGGCGGCGTGCTGGTTCAACAGGGTAGTGGTCCGTATAGCTATGACGCCGCATTCTCCGTGGGCGACGCCCTTTTTCTAATGAAAGATGGAAAACGCGTTTCTGTATATTCGCTGCAGGATGGGAGTTTGAAATCGCGCTTCGTCGGTGGATTTCCCACGGCGAGCGCCCAGACCAATTTGTTCGCCATTGAGGAAGGACCGGGCCGCCTCTTCCTCTACGACCTCAGAACCGCTGCCAAACTAGATCAACAATTGCTTTCAGATAGCGTCGCCTACATTCATTTCTCCGCCGACGGCAATCGCTTGCTGGTGCTCACGAAACACCAAGTGGCCTACGTTTTCGACGTCAGCGGCGTCCGAGGTGCCGGAAAGCCCGTGGCGCTGTCCCGGCCTAAGTAATCGTCGCGCAAGACAATCGCCGGTAGCCGGTGCTAGCATACGCGAAATGAAGACCTCTTTGAAAATACGTCTCTCTTGCTCTGCATTCACGACATTTCTCCTAACGCTTCTCGCAGCCGGCCCAGGGGTAGCCCAGACCGCCCAAACATTCCGTCTCGATGGCGGTAATTCCACATACGCGTTTGGCGTCAACGAGCGCGGCGAGTTGCAGCCGCTCTATTGGGGCGGCCGTCTGGGTCCCCACGATACCGTTCCCCCCGCGCACTCGCTCCCGGAGGTGGCGTCCTTTGATTCCACCTACACCACCACGCCGCAGGAATACGCAGGCTGGGGCGCGGGTTTATTCACCGAGCCCGCTCTCAAAGTAACTTTCGCCGATGGCAACCGCGATTTGGTTCTTCATTTTGTCCGCGCCACAGAGAACAGCTCAGAAGCTATAGAGTTGCAACTGAAGGATATTTCTCGCGAGATTTACGTAACGCTGCGCTACTCGATCGACAGGGACACCGGCATCCTTCGGCGCTCTGCCAACATTGAAAATCGCGAAAAGCAGCCGGTGGTCATCGAACAAGCCGCTGCCGCGCAGTGGACCCTGCCTCCGGCGCGCTACACCTTTAGCTATTTGACAGGCCGCTGGGCCGGCGAGTGGACGCTCAATCAGGAACCAATTCTCGGCGGCGCGCGCGTCATCGAAAGCCGCCGCGGAACCACCGGCCATCAAGCCAATCCGTGGTTTGCGATTTCCCGCGATCGTGGCCCGCTCACCATGGGACCGATTGCGGCCGGCGAAGAGAACGGCGAAGTCTGGTTTGGCGCGCTGGCGTGGTCCGGCTCCTGGCGCATCACCGTTGAACATACTCAGCTGGACGCCGTCCGCGTCACCGGCGGTTTCAGTCCCTTCGACTTCGGCTACGAACTCAAACCCGGTGAACATCTCGAAACGCCCGCATTTTATGGCGGCTATTCCGATGACGGCCTGGGCGGAGCCTCCCGTTTGCTGCATCATTTTGAAATCGCTCATATCCTGCCGCAAGCGCCGGACCCCAAGCCGCGTCCCGTCATTTACAATTCCTGGGAAGCCACGGAGTTCCGAGTCGATGAAGCCGGACAGATGGCCCTTGCCGAAAAAGCGGCATCCATCGGCGTGGATCGCTTCGTGATGGACGATGGCTGGTTCGGCCAGCGCAAGGACGACCACGCCGGCCTTGGCGACTGGTATGTGAATCAGGAGAAATTCCCCCACGGTCTGAAGCCGCTCATCGACAAAGTCCACTCGCTCGGCATGGATTTCGGTCTGTGGGTCGAGCCAGAAATGGTCAACCCGAATTCCGACCTCTATCGCAAGCATCCCGACTGGGTTCTGAATTTTCCCGGTCGCCCGCGCTCCGAGTCGCGCAACCAGCTCGTTCTGAACCTCGCGCGCCCCGATGTGCGCGACTACGTCGAAGGCTTTCTCGATAAGCTTCTCACCGAAAACGACATCGCCTTTCTCAAGTGGGATTACAACCGCAACTGGTCGGAGCCCGGTTGGGATCAAGTTCCCGTCGACGAACAGAAGCGTGTCTACGTCGAATTCATCCGCAATCTCTATTCGATTCTCGCGGACCTTCGCAAGAAGCATCCCAAGATCGAAATCGAAAGCTGTTCCGGCGGCGGTGGCCGCGTCGATCTCGGCATTTTGCGCTACACCGACGAAGTCTGGACCTCGGACAACACCGATCCCTTCGATCGCTTATCGATCCAGGACGGCTTCACCTACGCCTACACGCCGCAAATCATGATGGCTTGGGTCACCGACTCGCCGCATTGGCTCAATAACAAGCGCACAACTTCCCTCGCCTACCGCCTGCTCAGTTCGATGCAAGGCTCGCTCGGCATCGGCGCCAACCTCAATCAGTGGACCACCGAAGATTTTGCGACCGCCAAGCGTCTAATCGCCGCGTATCACTCCGTGCAGCGAACGATTGTCCGCGGCGATCTCTACCGCCTGATCAGCCCGCGCGATGGCAGCGAATTCTCCGCCACCCAAACAGTCTCTGCCGACAAAAATCAATCCGTTGTCTTCGCGTTCGCCAACGCCACCCAGGAAGGCCGCGGATTCCCGTTATTGCAGCTTCAAGGCCTGGATCCAAACGCCGAGTACAAGCTCAGTTGGATGGAAGGCAAAGCCTTGTCGGGCACACCGGAAAGCGCCTCGGGCTCGTGGTGGATGCACCACGGTTTGCAGCTGGACTTGCGCGGCGATTTCCAACCGGCTGCCTTCCGGCTCGATCGCCAGCGTTAGTTCTCTCTAGACGCCGGCCATCACCGATAAGACTCTTCAACCGGCCGCTGGCCCGTACCGGTACGATTTCGAACCGTTACCCACCGAAACCTTTCTTGACTCCCCGTGTTCAAGCACCTCAGGTGCAAAAGAATCGCGAGTGCGCACCATGCGCGTCCCGAGTTCGACCGCCTGCCCGACCAACCTTCGATTGGCACGGCGTCGTCCCCACGAGCGCATCTGCCGTTCAGCACGGAGATTCGAACATGTCCACCTCAGCCCAGCAAGTCCCGCCGCTGACTTCCCCCGTCGAACGCCGCTTCTATCGTCGCATCCATCCGCAAGCCCCAATTTTCCTCGCCTTCAGCGAAAACGGCTCGGAAGAGAGCCTGCTGCTCAACCTAAGTGAAAATGGTCTGCTCGTCTCGACTCCCGCTAATCTGGCATGCAATTTTGTGGCTCGCCTCTCTATTCGGCTCCACGGTCTTCCCCAGCCTGTGCAAGTCGCTGCTCGCGTCGTGTGGGCCAGCGAAGCGAATAAACTGGCGGGCATTCAGTTGCTTAATCTCAACGAGTACGATCGCCAGCAAATTCGCAAGTGGGGCGCGCGCGAATCCGCCCAATCCTCCAAATCGGGACCCGATCAACCTTTGCTCGACGTTCCGCCTTCTGCAAGTTCATCCGAGGCAGACCCCGCCGCTACCGGGTTCACAGAAGGCGCGCTCCTTGGCGCTTCAGGTGAAACCGCTGCGCTCGCTCCGCCTCCGATCGTCAACAAGCGCTTCCTTTCTACAGTTGCGGGCCGTGCCATGCTCATAGCCACAGTTTGCCTCGCGGCTACGATCCTGCTCATAAAAGCCGCGCCAGGCAGTCCCTTTGCGCGCCTCAAGAACACACGCTTCGCGTCCAGCGCCGCCATGCCACCAGCTCAAGAAACACGGTTAACTCCCCAACCTCTGGAGATCTCAAATCGCGCCGCCACCCAAGCGGCCGCGCCAGTCCCACTCGATGACACCGCTACTTCTAGACGTGCTCCCATCACAGCCACTTCTCCTAATCACCATTCCGCAAAAATAGGGAAATCAACCGGTGAAGCCGCCAGTGAGGAAAATCCCGCCGCCGCCCAAAGCGATCTATCTTTGACCGCAGCGCTTCCTGCTACAGACGAAGTCGCCCCCGAGCGCAGCAGCGTTTCCGCCCAATCGCCCGCTGTCGCCGAAATTCCAAGTGAAGTTAAGCCCGAAACGGAGACTTTGCCTCCTACCCTTCGGGCAACTCCACTGCAGTCTCTCCCAATTCGAGCGCCCGCCACCAACGTTTCTGCCGGCACCTCCGCGACGATTTCCTCAAACACGCCCTCAAGCACCTCTTCCACGCCGCCCCCCAGCCCCATCGCCGCGTCCACCCGCGCTGCATTTGCTCCCGAACCCCGGCCCACCGTCATTCAGATGGACCCTCCCCGAAATCAAGTCCTCGAAGTTCGCTTACCCAGCGCGCGTCAGGCTTCCTTTCTCGCCGTTCCGGGCGACCGCGTCCTCGAAACGCCGACCGTCACCATGCGCATCCAGCGTTCCGTTCTAATGCCCGCCACGCACGCCGGATGGCCTTTCAATCGAAATAAAAAGGTAGTCGTTGGCGAACTGATTTCCCGCGCCGATCCACAAGCCGTCCAAATTTCAGCCGGCCCCGGCAATTCCGTCCGCGTCAAAGCCACCATCGCCGCCGACGGCCGCATCGAAAACGTAAAATCAATTCTCGGTCCGCAGAATCTGGTTCCCGGCGTCGCCAAAGCCCTTCACGAATGGCGCTACCAACCCACTCTCGTCGACGGCAAGCCGGCCGAAACGCAATGCTACGTAGTCTTCCAATTTCACCCCCCCGCCTACCGCGCCGCTAAACACTAGTCTGGTCATTACTTAACCTCGAGACTCTTGATTCTGCCAGTTCATCCCCAGAGAGTGCCCGCAACTTACGCCCACCCATTAGTTCTTATCGGCCGGAAGGGTCCTCGGAGTTCGAGCGCAACCACGGGACATCTCAGCGTTCCTTCTGGCGGAGTACGTGCTCCGATTGGCCGCATGAACGCGATGCCCGGACTTCGGCATTTAAGCCTTTTGTCGTATGCTCAAGCGGATCACAAGTCATTCCGTCTACGATCTGTATCCCAAGATGCCGGACAGTCCTCTCAATTTCGACGGCAGAACGCTTATTCCTCCTCCCGAGGATCGAGTGAAAGAGTCCCCCGCCATGGTCCTGGTCGACGGAGTGGTGAAGTCTTTCGGCTACAAAATAGCTCTCAAAAACATAGCGTTCTCCGTTCCGTCCGGGCAAATTTGCGGATTGTTGGGTCCGAATGGCGCTGGAAAAACAACGCTGTTCCGTCTGCTTATGGGAATTCTGAAGCCCACCGAGGGAAAGCTGTTGATTGATGGCCGCGACGCGTTTGAGGATCGCGTGGAAGTTAAACGGCTGATCGGGTTTCTCCCGGACGAGCCCATTTTCTATTCCTACTTGTCGGGCTATGAAGTACTTGAACTGAGCGCGGCGATGCACGGGCTGGATGTGCGCGAGACGATGGATCGTATTGCGCCCATCCTCTCGCGGCTTCGGCTAACCCAGGACATCAACAACTACGCCGAGGATTATTCGCGTGGAATGAAGAAAAAGCTCGGTTTGTCACTGGCGATGCTGCACCAACCAAAGCTCCTGGTACTCGATGAACCCACCAACGGACTGGATGTCGAATCCACTCATCTTTTCTACGACCTGATTTTTGAGACCGCCCAGCGGGGAACGACCGTCCTTTTTTCCACGCACCTCATGGATCATGTGACCAAACTTTGTTCCCACGCGGTAATCATTAATGAAGGAGCTGTGGTCGCGAAGGGTTCTCTCGAGGAATTGCTCTCTACCTTCGGGGAAGCCAGCCTCGAAGAGCTTTTCCTAAAATTGACCGCCCGGCCACCACAGAAATGAAAAGCGAGCTCCGCGGCGCACCCAGCTTTTGGCGTACGGTGCGACTGCTGCTGGGCGCAGCCCGAAAACGAGCCACCGGCCGGCGAAAGCGGCAACAGGAGTTACTGCAAAATCGCGCCGGCAAGCATTCGACCAATTGGAGCGGAATCGGATTCTTGTTCGCCGTGCTTTTCACGGCCGTCCTCAACGTTTGCGGGGCATTTGCCATAAGCATGGCGGTGGATTCCGGTGAACGAATCGAAGCCGAGCACCAGGGGAAAATTGTTGTCAGCCGTTTCTTTCTAGACGGAGCGCGGGAGGCGTTCGGAAACTCTTCAAGTGCGAAAGATCAACGGCTACCTGCCCATTACTATTCGTCCGAAGCCAAGGACATCGCCGAAAGATATGGCGGCACGGAAGCAGCCACCGAACAGAAACTCCGCGACGCCGTGCGGAATCACGGAGCGCGGGATTTCATCACTCGGGATCAGGCATCTCCGGGATTTACTGCCTTTTTAAGAGCGGGCCCCACTGCAGCGATGTTGGGTTCGGTGGTCCTTATTTGGTGGGTGCTGATGCTGGTTTTCCAAGGGGAGGGCCTCGAACTCGACCTGCAGCGGCGCAGACATCCGATGTGGGAATGGCTGTTCGCACACCCGGCGCCGCCGGGGGCGATTTTTCTCGCGGAGATGCTGTCCCCCCTTGCTGCAAATCCTGTTTACTGGGCGGCTCCTTTGTTTGTGGGATTTTTGTACGGCTTCATCTATGGCGCGAATCTCGGAATGCTCGGAGCACTTCTGGTCGGAATACCCGTAGTAGTAGCGGCCGCATGCCTCGGAAAGGCGCTTGAGGTCGGAGTAATTCTCCGTTTTTCGCCGCGCTCGCGCGGGGCCATGATCGGGCTGATGAGCTGGATGGGTTATGCATCCATGGTGCTGTTATTTGTGGGCCTCCTCGTTTTGCCCAAGATAGGCACCGCCATTGGAAACTTTCTGATTCTTTTTACGGTTCTGCCCTGGCCGTGGTTGAGGCTGTTTGTTGGTGGACAAAGCGACGGTTCCTTTTCCTTTCTGTCAGGCATGCTCACCTGCTGGATCGCCGCCAGCATCACGGTTGCCGTCGCGGTGCGGTTCAGCATTTGGAGCACACAACGAGGTCTTAGCGGTAATTTTGCTTCGACCGACTCCGGCCCTTCCGTTTCGAGAACGGGAAGAACGCGATTCGGGAAGGAACCTCTTTATCGCAAGGAGTTTTTGTGGTTCATCCGCGACCGCAGCGCCATTGTTCAGACCATCCTTATTCCGCTGACGGTGGCGAGTGTGCAGGTCTTCAACTTGCGTGGTCTTTTGGCGCACGCACAAGGAGCATGGAATTATCTCTGTGGCGTGGGGATTTTATTCGGAACTTATTTTCTTTGGGTGCTGGGGCCAAAGTCTCTTTCTTCTGAGGGAAGCGCCCTGTGGATTGCACTGACATGGCCAAGAGGATTGGAAAGCCTGTTGAAGGCCAAAGCTTGGCTTTGGTCGCTGATCTCCTCCGGCATGGTGGCGCTGGTGCTCGTCTACGCTGCGTTTCTATATCCAATCAGCATCTGGAAAATCGTGCTGGTGGGAATAGGCTGGTTCATCTTTGGCCGCAGCATGGCGGAAAAGACCGTCACGCTGGTTACCGTAACTTCGTCGTCCGGCGAACGGGAAAAATTACCCTTGGGACGTCAATGGGCAGCCCAACTTGGCATGCTGACGTTTTGCATCGGAGTACTAACCCAGCAGTGGAATATCGCCGTCGTGGGAATTGTTTATTCCTACCTGACAGCCGCCGCGATGTGGCAGAACTTTCGGGCTCGCTTGCCCTACCTCTACGATCCCTGGTCGGAAAAGCTCCCGCCGCCACCCACCCTAATGCACGCGATGATCGCGATTAGCATTTTGGTGGAGGGAGGAGCCGTATTGACTGGCCTCATCTCCGTAGCTGCCGGGCGCAAAAACATTGTGGTGGCGCAAGCCATTAGTTACGGCATCTGCGCGGTGCTCGTTTCCCTCGGAACATCGAATTTTCTGAGCAATCGCGGCGTTTCGCCCCGTGACGTCTGGCGTTGGGGAGGGCCCGAGCAGAAGGAAGCGAAGCCCTGGTGGCGTATGGATGTAGCGCAGACGGGCAGGTTTGCCTCGTTGGTGTCGTTGGGGGCAGCGGGAGGCTTGGTGTTGGGACTATTTGCTCGCGGGTACATCGCCGTGTTGCATCATATTCCCGCAGTCGACGAAATGATCCGGCAGTCGCAAGAGCAGATGGCCAAAATGCCGGACTTGAGAATTTCTTATGCCGTCATGGCCGTGGCGTTTGCTCCCTTCGCGGAAGAATATCTTTTTCGAGGATTGCTTTTCAGAGCTCTGGATCGAGAATGGGGCGGCTGGCTCGCTGTGCTTGGCAGTGCAGCTTTTTTTGCGATTTACCATCCTCCACTTTCATGGCTGCCGGTGGGTTTGTTAGGGGTCTCGAACGCACTCCTATTTAAGAAAACAGGCCGGCTCGCGCCTGCGGTTATCCTCCATATGGTCTATAACGGTGTTGTCCTATTTTGAAACCGGCCTGCCACCTAGAAGACTCGCGAGCTCTCCAAATCGCTCCAAGTAAATATCCGCAGGATGTACGCCACGGTCGTGCACGCCGAATCCGTAATTAACTGCCGCCGCCAGAGTGCCGGCGTTCCGCGCCGTCTGTACATCCACTTCGGAATCGCCTACCAGCAGCGTTTCTCGCGGCTCAGCGCCCAATTCTCTCAAGATAGTGCGTGCGCCTAGCGGATCGGGCTTCTTCGTTTCAAAACTATTTCCCCCGTAGATCGCTCGAAAATACTTCGAAAGCCCCATCGCATCCAGAATCCGCACGCTGATGCGCACCGGCTTGTTGGTCAAGACTGCCATCTGCATGCCCGCTAGTTTTTGCAGTGTTTCGGCGACGCCCGGATACGCACACGTCGTATCCATTTTATGCGCTTCGTAGTAACGCAGAAAAAAGTCCAGCGCCCGCTGCCGTTCCTCTTCCGTGCAGTTTTCTCCGAGCGCCCGCGCCACAAGTTTCGGCGCCCCGTGCCCGATGTAGCCTGAGATAGTTTCTTCGGCAAGCTCTCCGCGCCCCAATTCGCGCAGCATCGCATTGACGGAAAGAATCAAGTCCTGCTTCGAATCGATCAGCGTCCCATCCAAATCGAAAATCAACGCGCGCACGGAACCAAAATTGAGGTCAGTCATGAATCTTCCATTTTAATATGCTTGCCGGCGGTTTCGTTGCTCGCGTCGCAATTTTTAACGCATCATGAAAGCTGCATTAAAGAAAGCGTTCTATCGTTTATCAGAATCGTCCCCACTTCGCGTAAACTATAGAGCTTGGCGCTCGGCACAATATACGACCGGAGACCCACACTACATGGCCCAGGTTCACCCCTTCCAGGCGTTTCGCTACAACCCCCAGCGTGTCCCGTTTGAACGCGTCCTTACGCAGCCTTACGACAAAATCTCCGCGTCCATGCAGGACAATTATTACGCCGCCGACCCGTATAACCTCATCACCGTCGAAAAAGGCCGCGCTTATCCTGATGATTCCCCGCAGAACAATGTCTACACGCGCGCCGCCTCCGCTCTCGAGAGCTGGATCCGCGAAAACGTTGTCGTTCAAGATCCGCTTCCGTCTTTCTACGCTTATTCCGAGGAATACACTGTCCCGGGCACCGGCGAGCAGCGCACCCGCCGCGGCTTCATCGGCGCCGGCAAACTGGAGGACTACTCCGCCGGCGTCGTCTTTCGCCACGAGCACACGCTCTCGGGCCCCAAAGCCGACCGCCTTGAACTTCTTCGCAACACGCGCACGCAAACCGGCCAGCTCTTCATGCTCTATTCGGATCCACAGCAGCGCATAGATGCCATCCTGAAGGACGCCGAGTCCGCCCCTCCTGCGACCACGCTCCGCGATGAATACGGCGTTGTGCATCGCCTGCGAATCATCACCGACCACGATCGTACCGCCGCCATCAAAGCCGCTATGGAAGAGCACAAACTCGTAATCGCCGACGGCCATCATCGTTATGAAACCGCGCTGAATTATCGCAATGAGCGCCGCCTCACGGCCGGCGGCCTTCATCCTTCGGCTCCCTACGCGGCCGCGCCCTACGATTTTGCCATGATGATGTTCGTCAACGCCTGCAGCGAGGGCCTGACGATCCTTCCCACGCACCGCCTCGCCGCCAACCTTCACGATTTTTCCTGGAGCGAAGCTCGTCGCTATCTCGAGCCGTGGTTTGAGGCGCAAGCCTTTCCTTTTGCGGACGATGGACAGAAAGCCGAAGCGCAAAATAGGTTTCTCGCGCAACTCCACCAGTCGGGCGGCCAAAGAGCCATCGGCGCCTATCCCGCAGCCGAGCATGCGAAGCGCGCCTACTACGTTTTAACGCTGCGCCGCGGCGCAGACCTTTCTCAGCTTCTCCACGCCGTGTCGCCGCTCCAGCGCCAGTTGGACGTGGTTCTTCTGCACGACGGAATTCTCGAGCCCGCGTTCGGCATCACCCTGCAGGCCGTAACCGCCGAACGAAATCTCAGCTACGAGCGCGAAGCTTCCGCCGCCCTCGATGCCGTCGCCCGCGGCGCTGCACAGATCGCTTTTCTACTGAATCCCGTGGATGTCGATCAGGTGATGAGCATCGCGATTGCCGGAGAGGTGATGCCGCAAAAATCCACCGACTTTTATCCCAAGCTGCTGAGCGGCATCACCATGTACCGCATCGACTGACCTAAAAAAGGGTTCCCCCTCTGATTCGTGCTTACCAGACTCGCGGAATAAGCCGGGACCGCGTGCTCTGGCAGTATTCGGAATAGCCTGCCAACTCCTGACGAAGAACTTTTTCCTCGTTCAAAATTCGCAGAATAATCACTGGTATGATCAGCGCAAAAACGGGCACTGCCCAATACGACCCAAGCGCCAGCGGTATGAACAAAATCGAAATGATGGCGCCGAGATACATCGGATGACGAACGATCCGGTAAGGCCCAATGGAAATAACGCGCTGATCTTTTTCCACTTGAATGATCCGCGAAGCGTAGCTGTTCGCGCTCATCACCCAATACGTCATCAAGTATCCTGCGAGCGCAATCGTCCCCGACAAAATCATGAGCCAGATAGGCACCGCACCGAAAGTCCTCGGCGACCATCCAAACCGGAAATCGAATCCCGGAATCAGGAAAGCGGCGATGAAAATCAGCTTCGCGAATTTCATAATCAGTTTCTGCTCGCCGATTTTTTCCTTGGCCTGCAGCCTGCGTTCGACTAACTGTGGATCGCGCCCGGTGAAATAGATGGACGCCGCCACCATCGGAATCATCATGAATCCGAGAAATATCCAACCCTGCCAGTATTTCCAGGTGCCCGCGGGAAGAAACAACATCGCACCCGTCACGACGGCCGTGACCAGGCATTGAACAATGACTTTTGCCTTGAGGCCCATGCGCTCCCAAAGCAAAAGGGCACGCGCACGCGTGCCCTTTTGCAAAACCCATTCTTTGCGCTACGGCCCGGCTTACTTGGCGAAGCTGGCTACCGCTTCGGCTTCGCTGTTGTACACGTCGAACACCGTCAGCAGCTTCGTGATTTGCAGCACTTCCTGAAACTTGCTGCCCAAGTGCGCCAGCTTCAGCGCCGCGCCCTGCGACTTCGCGCTGTGATGCGCCGCCACCAGTGTGCCCAACCCTGCGCTGTCAATAAACGTGATGTTCGCCATGTTCAGCACAACCTTTTTCTTTCCTTCGGCGATCAAGCTCTTCACTTTTTCCCGCAGTGCGTTGCTCTCTTCGCCCAGCACGATACGCCCGTCCAGCGCCACCACGGACACGCCATCCACTTCCCGGTTCGTCATCTTCAATGCCACTGTGTTTTCCTCCTCATCGGATAGCAGTACCGGCGGCAACCCGGGCCGGAACCACAAAGCTTATCAATAATAGTCCGCGCACGACATGTAATACCCGCAGACCGGGCAAATCAATTTGCATCGCCGCGATTCCAGCCGCTTCGAGCACACCGGACAATAGCGCGAAGCATCTTCCCCCGGGATCCCTGCGGTCCCTTCAGCTTTCGCCGGCGAGGTATCCTGCTTAGAATCCTTCACCGACTCCCGCTGAACCGGGGTAAGCTCCTGTTTCGCGGCACTATTCACGGCCCGACGTTTATAGCACATCCCCCGCCAACTGTGTAGCGCAAGGGGAACACGTCGGAACCCGTCCCTCCGCGCACTCTCTTGTCCGTATGCTGCCGCGGGTGTCCCGCCCGCTCCAATGTCCCCAGCATTTTGTTATTCTCTTCTCTCGGTCTTCATCGAATCCCATGTCACCGCTCACCCCCGAAGTCCGCGGCCTAAACCTGGACGCCCAAACCCGCTGCTTCCATTACCACTCTCCCCTCGACATCATCGCCATCAAAATGAAATGCTGCGGCACCTACTACGCCTGCAAAGACTGCCACGACGCCCTAGCCAATCATCCCCTCGAACCCTGGCCTCCCTCCGAAGCTCACACGGCTGCTATCCTCTGCGGAGCCTGCCGCACTGAGCTAACTATCTCCGCCTACCTAGCCTGTAACTCGATCTGCCCCGCGTGCCAAGCCGCCTTCAACCCTCGCTGCAGCAATCATCACCATTTCTATTTCGCCGGCCACGCGATCCGGCCTGTGCCCCGGTAAGCCAGATTAGCGATGTGCCCGGCGCGCGCTGCCGCCACTCCGGTCTCGACTGGCGCGTTGGGCTCTTTGCGGCTCTTGATGCACTCAAAGAAGTTCTGCATATGATCGATTGTCCCGTCGCGGAAGCTGTCGGCCCTCAGAACCGGATTGTCTCTCCCGAACACGCCTTCGTGATACACGCCAAACCCGTTCCGGTTGAGCTTCATGGTCGCTTCCGTGCCGCGGAACTCCAGTCCTCCATCGTCAATCGACGAAGCCATCATCCCTTCGTACACCACATCGAACCCCGGATACCGCAGCGCCGCCTGCACCGTGTCCGGACAATCCCATTGTTCAAAAATATATTTGTCGCCCAGCATCTGCGCATCGCGCGGCTGGTCCGCTTTCATCGCCCAGTGCACCACGTCGATCCAGTGGGTAAAAAGGTCCGTCATCGCTCCGCCGCCAAAATTCCAAAACCACCGCCAGCGGTGGAACGTTTCTTCGCTGAACGTCTGCTCGGGCGCGCCTCCGAGCCACTGCTTCCAATCAAGAGCCTGCGTGTCGGTCGGCTTGGCTGCCCCGCCAGCCTGATAGTTCTGCCACCAATACGTCCTCACCTGCGGCACGCGCCCCAAGCTCCCTCCCTGAATCAACTCCACCGCATCGCGAAAGTGGCTCCAGCTCCGCTGTTGCATCCCGCATTGCAAAATCCGTTTGCCCGAGCGCACCGCACGCGTTAGCGTAGCGCCTTCCTCCAAAGTGTGCGTCACCGGCTTCTCGAGATAAACGTCCTTCCCGGCCGCCAACGCGTCCGCCGCCATTCGCACATGCCAGTGGTCCGGCGAAGCAATAAAAACCGCGTCGATCTGCTGCTGAAGAACTTCGCGATAATCCAGGTGGGTAGTCGCGACGCCATTCGAGCGTAGCTTGACGGCGTCGCGCCTCGGCCCATAGACGTCGCTGACCGCGACGATCTGGTAGTTGCCTGCCTTGTCGGCGGCGTTCAGCAGATCGCCCATGCGCCCGCCCGCTCCGAGAACTCCGATGCGCAAGGTGTCGTTGGCGCCGAGGACTCTGGTTGACGCAAGTGCGGTGAGCCCGCCCGCGATGAGAAAGCTTCGTCGATTCGGTGGATATTCCATGCCGCCCATCTTAGCCATTCGCCGTCAACGAGGAAAGTGGCCGGCTTCCGTTTGATCGCCTACCGCAATCACCCCCATTTCCTATTTCCTAGCCCCCCGTAAGTCTTCAGAACAAGCCCAGCGCCAACAGGAAAAGCACGCAAAATTTAAAATCGAAATCGCGCGATACGAACCTCGCTAGCCACGCGCCACAAAAGCCCTTGAAAAACCTTGAAGTCCTTTAGAATCTGCCCTTAGGGGAAAAAACGTGGAGGGGGGGCCCTATTCGCTTCCGCCGCTCGTTTTGCCCACCACCCCTGCTGACGCACGGCGACGCCCGCAACCCCTTTCCGCTCATGGGCTTACTTCACGGTTCTCTGGATACCCCGGGGTGGGGTCACTACTCACCATTCACTATTCGCTACTCACTTCCAGCTCCTTGAAACCCCTAGTCAAACGGGCGCATCCTTATGTATGTACGTGCAAGAAAGGCCCGGCGGCCCGGGAAACCAGGTACCCACCATGCGCCGTTTCCTGATTGCTATAGCTTCCCTCACGGTTCTTCCCGCGATGGCTTCCGCACAGCGAGGAGGAATGTCTGGCATGGGCCATGCCGCCGTCAGCGCTCCCCACGCGACCGTAGCGATGCACGCCGCGCCCGCCAGCGGAACCCACGTGGCTTCTCAAATAAACTCTGGAGTCCGCCCGCCTTCGGGCATGCACTGGGTTCGCACGCGTTCCGGCGCGATTGTCGCTCGCTCGAGCCAACGCACGACCGCTCCCGTGCAGCGAGCCGGCTCAGGTCGGGCAGTGCTTTCGCAGGACGTTGTGCCGGGCCTCGGTTTTGACTACGCGCATGCCGCCGCGGTCCATCCGAACGGCATCAATGGCCGCGGACGGAATAGAAACTTTGCCTTTGCGTATTTTCCGTTCTACGGCGGCGGATACTATATGCCGCTCTCTTCCGATGACTACGTAGACGATGCGCCGCCAGCCGACGCGCAACAGCCGGACACGGGAGAGCAGCAAGCAGCGCAAACAGCTGACGCCGACCGCCCCGTGCGGCCCTCGCGCGACTTCGTTCCTGCCCCACAGACTGCCGCGGAGTTGGAAGCGGAACAATATGTCTTTGTGCGCCGCGACGGAACCGTGTTTTTTGCCGCGGCCTACGCTTGGGAGAATGGCACGCTTCGCTACATTACCAGAGAAGGTTTGCGCCGCACCCTCACCGCCGATAAGCTCGACCTCGACGCCACACAACGATTCAACGAACAGCGCGGCCTGACGTTCCGCATGCCCGCCTAAATTCGTTGTTCACCGGGCGTAGCGAGGCGAAAGCAACGAAGTAAGAAGTAAAGAGGCAAGAAGTACGAGGCGAGAAGAAGTAAAAGGAAAAACCGCGGGTGCAGCCCGCGTTTATTTTTTTACGGGCTCAGGCATCACGTAGCCCGATACTGCCGGAAGTCCCGCTCGCTCGAGCTGCACTGTCGTGTGATCAATTTCAAATTCCTTGGCCGCTTTCTCCTGAATGGCGCGCAGCAGCCGCTCGCACGCATCGAGATGCATATCGGGAATGCGCGCGTGCAGGCTCAACGCGTTGTGCCCGCCCCCGAGCGACCAGATGTGCACATCGTGCACTTCTTGCACGCCTTCCACGGTGAGAATTGCGCGCGCGACTTCCTCGACGCGCATCTCCCGCGGCCGCCCTTCCAGCAGAATGTGCGCGGACTCGCGAAGAATGCCAACGCTGGACCACAGCACGAGCAACCCGATGGCGATACCGAGGAGCGGGTCGATCCAGAGCGCGCCGGTCATGCGAATGGCGACAGCGCCGGCAATGATCGCGATATTGGAGAGAGCGTCGCCGAAATTGTGAACCAGAATGCTGCGCAGGTTTAAGTCCTTGTGCCCGCGCACGAGAGCGAGAGTGATGCCGCCGTTGACGGCGAGAGCGGCCAGCGACGTCCAGATCATCCAGCTTTCAACGACGTGGACGGGAGAACGGAATCGTTCGACGGCCTCGTAGCCCAGCCAGAGCGAGAGCAAGACGAGCAAAATGGCGTTCGTGAACGCGGCAAGGACGCCGGCGCGGTGGTAGCCGTAGGTTTTCTCGCTGTCGGCGGGACGCTCGGCCCAGCGCATGGCTAGCCAGGAGATACCCAAAGCGGGAACGTCAGAAAGATTGTGGACGGCGTCGTTCAATAGGGCGACGGATCTGCCGAGAACGCCGCCGAAGATTTCGGCAACCACCAAGCCGAGCGTGGCGACCATAGCCCATCCGAGAACCGATGGGCGCAACGGCGGGCGGTCGTGACCGTGGTGACTGTGCGAGTGCGGGTGATGCACGTGGCCATCGTGGTGGCCGTGTTCGAGATCGTTGGCTTGCCCGTCGGCCCGATCGTGCCCGTGAGCAGGTTCGCGATCGGGGGAATAGTCGTGCATCGAGTCCATTTTACGCACCTGGGGCGGATTGCACAGCCCCTTCGAGCTTAGTGGGAAGTTTGACACGTCCCCGGCGCGAATTCATTGACGCATTTCCCGGCGACTGCCAACATCGAACTAGCTTCCCATTCCGCTTGTTTGGCGGCGGGAATGGCCTAGGCACAGGAATGTGCGCTGAGGGACATGACGGCTCCCATCGCAAAACTAAGTTTCTGGGGTGTTCGCGGATCGACCCCGACGGTGGACCCTGCCACCTGGCGATACGGCGGGAACACGCCCTGCCTCGAACTGACCGCGCCGGATGGGACGCAATTCATTTTGGATTGCGGAACTGGGCTGCGCATGCTGGGTAGTCGCTGGGGAACGCCGAATGGCAGCGGAAATTCCGAGACGCACATTTTCGTGACGCACTATCACTGGGACCACATTCAGGGGATTCCTTTTTTTTCACCGCTTTATGCCGAGAACAACGAGTTTCATTTTTATAGTTTCCGTTCGAAATTTTTGGGGCGCGATAGTCTGAAGCAGGTGTTCGAGGCGCAGATGGCGCTGCCGTATTTTCCCGTGGATATGTCGGCGATGAACGCGAAGAGGAAGTTCAAGGAAGTGGAAGGCGGAGATACGTTCACGATCGGCGAAAATAAAATCGTGGCGCGGTGGCTGAATCATCCGCAGGGCTGCCTCGGGTTTCGCATCGAAACGCCGGCGGGAACAGTGGCTTACGCCACGGACAACGAGCCGGGCGATCCCAAGCTAGATGAGAGTTTGCGGGAGCTGGCGGAGGGCGCGGACATTTTCATCAACGACGCACAATTCACGCCGGAGCAGTTGAAGACGACGCGGAAGGGCTGGGGCCATTCGTCGTGGAAAGAAGGCGTGAAATTGGCGCGCGAAGTTGGTGCGAAGACGCTGGTGCTGTTTCATCACGATCCAGATTCGACGGACCGCATGGTGGATTCGCTTTTGCGGCAGGCGCGGGAAGAGTTTGACTCGGTGTTTGCGGCAAGCGAAGGCATGGTGATCACGCTGGGGGGGACTGCAGATAACGTGCAAGCGCACATGCCGGGAGCGCGGACGTCCTTGCGACGGGAGGCTCAGTTCCGCGCGAAGGTTTCGGGAGTGACAGAAGACGGGAAGGAATTTCAGGAAGAGACGGTAGTGCGGGATATCTCTTTGCAAGGCGCGCTGATTTCGCTGCAGAACATGCCGCAGCTGCAATCTGAATTGCAAGTGACGATGGAGACGCCCGGCGAGGATGGTTTGCAGTCGTCGATGCTCTTGAAGGGGTATGTGGTGCGGATCGATACGGGGGCGGAGAAGGGGCAAATCGCGGTAGGCGTGGTTTTTACGGATTGAGATTCCACCCATACGGAACTGACTCTTAACTGCGAGAATCTCAGGAATCATCGCGGCGTTACCCGTGCTCTCAGGATTCCAGATCCCCGAATGGTCATTCGTTTGGAGTATCGCAGCGGGATTCGGTCGTGAACTAAAATCCGGCCCCAGAAACTCAGAGACAGTTGCCGGTGTCTAAATTCTCGGGGTCCAGGAAGATTGTTTTTCAGGCAATTCAGAAGCTTCTCTTTCCATGGAATTCTTCTGCCCGCCATGCGACAAATCGTAAAAACCGGATTGAGCTGGTTCGCGCTGGCGCTCGGGGCATTGATAGGGTTTTCTGCGATTGTGAGAGCCGGTCAATCGTGGATGCCGGGAGGGCCGACCTGGGCCGGTCGACGCATGGAATGGTCCGGATACATTGGTGCTTGGTTGCTTGGCTTGGCCTTTCTGCTTGCTTCGGTGGCCGCGATGCGAGACAGGCGGCGCGCCGGCATCCTTTTTCTCCTCTTCGCGCCAATCGTTAGCTTATGTTTCGGCTATTCCGGTTCTGTCTTTCAGGTGATGGGCGCGGACGGAAATCCAGAATTCTTCTTGCCGGACCTGTCGCGAGTCCTCCCATTTTGGCTATTGTTCTTCGCTCCTTTTCTAGTCCCGCTGGTCGTGATAGGACGCAAGAAGCTTGCCGTTTTCTTGTTTCTGATCTTAGCGGTCGCGGCAGGTCTCCGATTCGCTTTGTCGCGATGGAGCTGGCCGCTTCTGGGTGGGCTGGCAGTCCCGGCGGCGCTTTTTGGTGTCTTTGTGGGTTTTTGGTTGGGAACGTGGAAGTTTGGCTGGACTGCTCTGGTTCGCTCACCCCCGAGACCGCTGCGCCGGCGAATGGCGTCGATGTTTGGCGGATGCCTGGCGGTTGCGCTTGTA
>Ga0210393_10000137_pt1 | contig 75052 bp, 65 predicted proteins | sample IncBWC27OmetaG_FD_160068 | JGI IMG/M metagenome (GOLD analysis project Ga0210393, IMG submission 160068) | Forest soil microbial communities from Barre Woods Harvard Forest LTER site, Petersham, Massachusetts, United States - Inc-BW-C-27-O ... | reverse complement strand
ATTTCACGCGGATGCGAACTCCTCGGCGACGAGCTGCGCGTTCGCCAGCGGCGCGCTCGAAGCCCAACGCTACGGCGCGTGCAAAGGCCGCCTTCGACGCGACGATCGCGGCGCGTTTGCGCCATAGCTTGAGCTCAGTGAGTAGTCGAACGAAGCCGCGCAAATAGTCACTCGCGGGACTGAGTATTCCGACGATTAGCTTGTAGCCTTGATCGTATAGTTCATCGCCGGCGCCGCCATGATTGACGAATACGCGGCCCGATCGTTCGGCGATAGGCGCGGCGACGCGGGCGAGACGATTGGAGTAAGGCCCGAAGATTATATCCGCGCGGCGATCGGCGCATAGCGAACGGTAAATTTCGGCGCATCGCGCGGGATCGCTCGCGTCGTCGTGGCACTCGAGCGCGAACTCACGTCGCTCGCCCGCGACGCGAAACGCACTGCTGGCGTTGGCGTCGGCGACGAATAGTCGAATTGCGAGCTCGGCCTGCCGGCCCATCGGGGAGTATTCGCCGGTGAGAGAGAGCGACAGGCCGATGGTGATTTTCACAAAGTCAGGGCGCGACTTCGGCGATGCCGCCCTTGATGACAGCGTGGCTGTCGGGATTGAAAGTCTCGTAGGCGAAAACTTTGCGGCCGTCGCGCTCGCCGTCGGCCCACACTTTTGTAGTGATGGTCTGGCCGGGGAGCACAGGGCGCGAGAAGCGCACGCGCAGCCGCTTCAAGCGGGTCGGGTCGCCCGCGCAGAGTCTGTCGATCGCGACCTTCGACGTGAACGCCATCGTACACAGTCCGTGCACGATGATGCCGGGGAGGCCCGCCATCTTCGCAATGTTTTCATCGACGTGAATCGGATTCGGGTCGCCGGACGCTTCGGCGTAGCGGAAGGTCTGATCCTTGTCGATGGTCTGCGCGACCGAAAAGATTGGCGCGCCGCGATCAGGTTCGACAGGGCGCGGTTCCGAGGCGGCAGCGTCACGGTTGCGAGCGCCCCGAATGAAAATGATGAAGAGCGTCCTTTGGACAGGCTGCCCTTTCTGGTTGGCGGCGTTCAGCTCGACCGTCATCGTCTCGCCGGTGGTCTTCGCTTCGATCGAAATAATTTTGGCGGATGCTTCGATGACGTCGCCGGGCCGAATCGGATTCGGAAATTCCATGTCCTGCTCGCCGTGAACGAGTCGCAGCAGGTCCACGTGCAACTCGGAATCCATCATCGCCTTCATCAAGGCGCCCCACGTGACTGTTACGCCGAACATCGGCGGCGCGACGATTCCGCCGGCGCGGCTCGCGTCGAAGAACGCGGGATTGTCGTCGTTGTACGCGCGCGCATATTTCTGCATCGCGTCGAGGGTGACGTTGGTGGTGACGGGCGGATATTCGCGGCCCACGCAGGCTATGTTCAGCGGCATCGATTGGCTCCGATTTTTTGTTCGAGTTTTTTCGCGGACCGGTAGCTATTTTATCTCGCGGCCGCCGATGTGAACGGACTTCAACTCCAGCGCCGGACTCAGCACGATTAAATCAGCGCGAGCACCGACGTCAATGCGTCCGCGATCGTTGGCGCCCACCAGCTTTGCAGGATTGGTTGCGGCCATCACGGCCGCATCGCCGATGGCGACGCCGGCTTTCTCAATCATCACGCGTACCCCTTCGAGCATCGAGATGATACTGCCGGCGAGCGTGCCGTCGGGGAGACGCGCGGCGCCGTCGCGAGTGGCCGCGCGAGCACGGCCGACATTTTTTTCGATGCCGGTGGTCTGCGCGAGCGCCACCTTGTCGGTGACCAGGATGATCCCATCTTTTCCGCGAGCGGCGACCGCCAGTCGAAGCATCGCCGGATGCACGTGGACGGCGTCGGGGATGATCGCGGCGAATGCGGGGGACGGCGCGAGCGCAGCGGCGATCACGCCAGGATCGCGATGGTTCAACGGGCGCATCGCGTTGAACAGATGCGTGAACATTCGCGCGCCGGCCGCTATGCCGGCGTTGGCCTCGTCGAGAGTCGCGTTGGTATGCCCGATTGAAACGACGACATCGCGAGAGGCGAGGCGGCGAATCGCCTCGATTCCTCCGGCGAGCTCGGGCGCTAGCGTGATCAAGCGCAACGCGCGCAGTGCGAGCACGCGCTCAAAGGCGTCGCCGTGCGGCTCGAGATTGAGCGTCGGATGCGCGCCGAGGCGGAGCGGCGAAATGAACGGCCCTTCGAGATGCATCCCGAGAATCGCAGCGGAATTGGCAGAGCCGGCTTGCCGCGAATCCTCATACGCATTCGCAATCGATTCGTGAACCTCCGCGATCTTCTCGATCGGCGCGGTGACCGCCGTCGGCATCCAGGCCGTCGCGCCTTCGCGTGCGAGATGACGGCTCAGCGTTGCGATTTCGTCCGGCGACGCGTTCATCACGTCGATGCCGTGCGAGCCGTTGACCTGGAGATCGACGAAGCCGGGCAGGATGTAGTCGTTGCCGCCGTTGGACGCGGGCTCGATCGCGGTAATCCTATCCGTGAACGTAACGCGCCCGCGGAGGAGCGAGCCGTCTGGCCTTGCGATGACGCCGGATAGCTGGCCGCTCGATGTATGCGCGGCGGTCAATTCGCGCCGAATCGTTCTGCGAGCAGACGCGAGAAGCGCGGCAGGTAGACCAGGTCGAAGGTTTCTTCTTTGCCGGGAAACATCGCGACGGCGGCGCCCTTGAGCGCGAGCACGTGCTCCCATCCCTGTTCGAGCGTCATGTCGTTGTCCTGCGCGATGGTGGCGAAGGTCAGCTCGACCAGGAAGCGCAGCCTGCGCATCATCTTATTCTCATGCTCGATTTTCGATGCTCGGTCGTCGTCGGCCATGAGTGCATACTCCGTGTGGGGCGGTCCTGAGGCTTCATTATATCATCGAAGCAATTGGCGATCATGGGCAAATACGGCGGGCTTGTCTCGGTCCCGCGAGGATGCCAACCTTTTCTGCGCCGTGAGCCCTGTCCGCCTCAAAAGCAGCTTCATATATCTCGCAAACGCGGTAAACGATCTGCGCGCCAATTGGTCGGCGCTGGTGGTCGTGCTCGCGCCGTTGGTGCTGGCGGCCGCGCTATGCCTGCTGCCCGACGCGTTGAATCTGCAGTATCACCTCGCGACGACATTTGCGCCGCCTGGCGCGCAAAATATCAGCTATACGCAAATCGATAGCACCGACACTCCGGCCGCAAAGCCCGCACCGCTGCAGGAACCGCAGCCATTCTCCCCGTGGGTCACGACCGTGCTTCATTGGATTGTCGTCGGCCTCACGCTGCTGGTGCCGCTGGTCACGTTGTGCGCGCTCAAGCGAGTCCGCGCGGGAATTCGCGAGCCGACTCCCATCGGCGAAGCTATCGAAGTTTATCGGCAATCGGTTTGGCTGGCTCCCGCATTCATCTGGGTGACGATTCTGCAATTGCTTGCTCCGGCGGCCGGCCTCTTCGTATTCCAGCTTTTGACCGGCTACATGCCAAGCTCGATTGGGGTGTGGGCGTATATCGCTCTGGTGCTGATGATCCTGCTGGGCGCGCTGGTGTACACATGGTTGTACTTCGCACAGTTCGCGCTGATCTTCGACGACAAACATAGCTGGCACGCATTGCTGTTCAGCCGTGACCTGATCCGCAAGCGCTTCTTCAAAGTCGCGATGCGGGTCATTGTATTCGTCGCGGTGTGGTCGGGATTCAACTCATGGGCATGGGGCGCGTTCGTGGTCGTGAGCTTGCTGTTCGGGCCAGTCGGGGTAGTCACCGGTTTTCTCAGCACGACGATTTTTCTGCAAGTCCTCGGCGAAATCAGCGTTACCTTTGCGACGATCGCATTCGTGGTCGCGGCGGGCCTACGCCTGTATCAGGATTTACACGAAGGACAGCCAACGCTGCAGGTCGTCGACTCGGCGACGCAAGTTGCCGCTATGCAAGCGACTGCGCCGCTGCCGAACGTCGCAGGCTAATCACGCGGCGAGACGGGAGAGCGCGCGCACCGTTACGTGAATCGCGGGCAGGCTCGGCGCCGGCAGAGTCTTCAGCTCGTCAAAGAGCCGCGCGACTTCCGCGAAACGATTGGCGCGATCGCGCTGCAACTGCTCGATCGATTCATCGACAGTGACTGCCGGATTGTCGGCGATCGCGTCGAGCACCGCGCAGCACAGCGCGATTCGTGCGGCGCGAAGTTCGGCGGCCAGTTCGTTGGCGGCGCGCCGCTCCCAGCGGTCTTCGTAACCAACCGACTGAAGCGTTTCTTCGAGAATCGAGAAATTGAGTTGCGCGCTCAACTGGAAATACGCCCGAGCCGTTTCAGCCGGTTCAATTTCGCGGGCGAAACTCAGGCTCAGCACGCTCAAGATGTGATCGGCAAAGGCTAAGCGCGCGAGTCCATGCGCCAGCTCGCCGTCCGACACATCCTTTCGCAGCTCGCGATAGAGGCGCTCGAAGCGATCGCGCTCGCCTCCCGCGAGCATCGTCTCGAACTCGCCGGATAGCGTTTCGAATGCGGGCTTGAAGCGCGTGACCGCCGCGCCGATCGACGTGGCCGGCTCGAGCTCGCTCAGCGCCCATCCCGTCGCGCTTCTGGTTGCGCGTTCCAGCGCGAGAAATGCGCTCAGCTCTGACTCGGCCGTGGTCGTTGCGGCGTTGCGCTTCAGCTCGCCGGCGCGTTCGTGAATCGAGAGCACGTCGGTCGCTATCACCCATCCGCGCACGACGTCCTCGGCGGCGACGCCGCGGTCACGCACGAAACTGAAGACAAAAGTCGAGCCGGCAAGATCGACCAGTTCGTTGACGGCACGCGTCGCGATCAGTTCATGACGCAGGCGATGGGCGCCGACGTCGGCCAGTTCGGCGAGCGACGTCGGAAAGTATGGCTGCAGGAAACGTCCGACCAGGTACGAATCGTCAACCAGCACCGTGGATTCAAGGCGCTGGATTAGATCGATCTTGGTGTACGCCGTGGTTAGCGCGAGCTCGGGACGGGTGAGGCCGGGATACCGCGCATGGCGTTCGTGCAGCGCTTCGCGCGGCGGTATCGCGGGCTCCATCCCGGTGAGAATTCCGCGATCGGCGATGGCCTGAAGATGATCGCGAAACTCGGTGAGATGCGTGCGGCTGCGCAGCTGCTCGAGACTCAGCGACAGCACCTGGTCGCGATTGTCGGTGATAACGCGGCCGGCGACTTCGTCGGCGCATGCGGCGAGCGCGCGGTTGCGCGCATCGAAGGTGAGCGCGCCGCGGGCCACGGCGGGCTCGAGCAGAATCTTCAGATTCACTTCGTGGTCGGACATATCGACGCCGGCCGAATTGTCCATCGCGTCGGTGTTGATGCGCCCGCCGGCGAGCGCGTACTCGATGCGTCCCTTTTGCGTGAATCCCAGGTTGCCGCCTTCGACGACTATTTTGGCGCGAAGCTCGGGCGCGGTGATTCGGCAGGCGTCGTTGGCATGATCGGCGACTTCGGCGTCGGTCTCGCCGGTCGCCCGAACGTAGGTGCCGATGCCGCCGTTGTAAAAGAGATCGACCGGCGCGCGCAGAATACGTTGAATCAATGACTCGCCGTCGAGCGCGTCGGCATCGCAACCGAGCGCGGCGCGCGCTTGCGGACTCAGCTCGATTCGTTTCTGACCGCGCCGGAAGACGCCGCCGCCGGGGCTGATGAGCTTGGGATTGTAGTCGGCCCAACTCGAGCGCGGCAGATCGTACAGCCGCTTGCGCTCGTCGAAGCTCGCAGCGGGGTCGGGATCGGGATCGATAAAAATGTGGCGATGGTCAAAGGCTGCGATCAGCTTCAGGTTGCGCGAGCGCAGCAGGCCGTTGCCGAATACGTCGCCCGACATGTCGCCGATGCCGATCATCACGATTGGCGCGCCGCGATCGGGGTCGCGCCCCATTTCCCGCAGGTGCCGTCGCGCGGATTCCCACGCGCCGCGCGCCGTGATCGCCATCTGTTTGTGGTCGTAACCGTGCTCGCCGCCCGATGCGAACGCGTCGCCGAGCCAGAATCCGCGCTCGATCGCGATCTGATTGGCAATGTCGGAGAAACTCGCAGTGCCCTTGTCGGCCGCGACTACTAGATACGGACCGTCGGTGTCCAGCACCCGGACGCGCGCGGGATGCACCGGGCCGTCGTCGGTAAGATTGTCGGTCAAATCGAGCATCGCGTTCATCAGCGTTTTGTAAGCCTCGACGCCGTCGCGAGGGTCCGCCTGATGACGCGGGCGCGGCCTGACGATGAAGCCGCCCTTTGCGCCAAACGGGACGATGATCGAGTTCTTGACCGTTTGGGTCTTCATCAGATCGAGAATCTCGGTGCGGTAGTCATCGGCCCTGTCGCTGAAGCGAATTCCGCCGCGCGCGAGGCGGCCGTGACGCAGATGGCATCCTTCCATGCGCGGACTGTTGACGTGAATTTCGTAGAGCGGCGCGGTGTCGGGCAGGCCGGTGATGCGCGCGCTTTCGAACTTGAGCGCGATGTACCCGTCGGGCGACGGCGCGGGGCAGAAGAAATTCGTACGCACCGTCGCCTCTACCAGCGACAGCAGCGCGCGCGCCGTGCGGTCGTCGACGATATTTTCGATCGAGCCGAGACGCTCCAGATATGCGGCCCGCATCTTCTCGATTTCCTCCGGCGTAGCCGGGCTGTCGAAGGAGAGACGGGCGCTGAACAGTTTGAACAGCAATCGCGCCATTTCGGGATAGAGCAGGAGAACGCGTTGCAGGGCGAGACGCGCGGGCGCCAGGCGCATCTGGAACGCGGCGACCAGATACGCGCGCAGGACAGCGACCTCGCACCAAGCGAGACCGGCGGTGAGAGTGAGCGCGTTGAGCGGATCGTCGGAGGCAAGGTTATTGCGGACTGCGGCAATCGCGTCGGCAATCAGCGCGGCACCCGGAAATTTCGCGAACGGCTGCGCGCCGGGTCCCTGCACCGAAAAAACCTGCAGGTAAGCGCGCGTCACTTTGCCGTCGCTGCGGGGGCGAAGCTCGTGGGCGTCCTCGGACAGCACCTCGATCGCGAAGTTCTGCAAGGTGGGCATCAGGTCGGAGAGCATCGGAGCGTCGCCTAGGCCGACGATTCGTATGTCGCTAGCCTCGCCCTCGGCTGCGTGGGGTCCGGCCTCGACGATGAAATCGCGGCCGCCTGAGATTAGCGTTTCGACGTCTTCGAGGTCGGCGACAGCGCGGACCACGTCCATCGCAGCCTGGTAGTCCGCGGAGAATGCACCGGCCCATCGCTCGCCGAGAGCGCGGCCGCGCTTCGGTCCGAATTTTTCGATCAACCGTTCCTGCAGGCGATCGTCCCATCGCCGGGCGAGGTCGGCGATCGCAGTTTCGAGGCTGCGGATGACCGACGTCTTGGGCGGATCGGCGAAGAAACAGAAATGGAGGCGCGCCGTGTAGCCTTCGCCGAGCGCGAGGTAGAAATAGACCAGCGTGCCGTGAAGCGCGTCTGCCAGAGTGTCCTGGATGTGGCGACTGAGCTCGGCGGAGCCGCCCTCACGCGGCATCACGACCATCGCGATGACGTTGCCGTGGCGCAGGTCAGGCGCGATGAAAAGCCGCACCGCGGCTTCGCTCTTGACGTCGAGGATGAGGCGCAACTGCGCGCGCAGCTCGGCAACGGGCGCGCGAAAGAGCTCGTCCTTGGGGAAGCTGTTGAAGGCCGACACGATTTCCTTGTAGTCGTGTGACCCAGTCACTGCTCCCTCGGACTCAAGTACCTCGCGCAGCTTCGCGCGCAGAACGGGAATGTGTTGCGCTTCCTCGGCGTAGGCCTTGGACGTAAACAGTCCGACGAAATTGTCGAATGCGGCCACGCGACCGAATGCGTCGGTGCGGCGAATCGAGACGCTGTCCATCGGGCGCCGGCGATGGACGTGCGACTCGACGCGAGACTTGCCGACCACCAGCGGCGGCCCCTCGAAGAAGAGCTTGCGCCGCGCCAGCGAGAGTTCCTCAAGCGGGACGGAAGTGCGGAATCGCGATTCGTCATCCTCGCGCATGATGCCGAGCTCGGTGCCGGGGTCGAGTGTGAATCTCGCGGTGCCGTCGTCGCGGTTCACCAGGTAGCGGCGAAAGCCGAGGAAGACGAAGCCGCTCTGGATGAGCCATCGCAGTAGATCGCGGACCTCGATCAGCTCGCGGTTGGCCGCTGTTTCCTCGCAGATTTGCAGAGCGCGATCGGTCATCTCGCCGAAGTCGTCAGTGGCCTCGTGGACTTCGGTTAGAATCTGGACGACGTCGCGCTCGATTTGTTGCGCTTGCTCGGGGGTCGGCGTGAATTCCAGTTCCGCGTGAACGAACGACTCGCCGCGCTCGGCGGACGACGACTGCTCGAACGATACGATGCGCCCTTCCTTGTCGCGCGTGACTTTGAAGATCGGATGGAAAATCGTGCGGACCGCCGCGCCAAGGTGATGAAAGTACTCGAGCAGGCTGTCGACGATGAACGGGCAATCCGTCGTGACCGTCTCGACGATGGTGAGCGTGTCGTGGTCGCCGTCGTCATCCGGGACTGATTCGACGCGCGCGATCACCGGCTCGGTGCGGACGGAAAAGAAGTCGAAGGCCGACTGCACGAGCGCGAGACGCCGCTTGGCGGGCACGCGCTCGAGATTTTCGGTCGATTCACGGGCGAAAAGCCGCGCGGCGAAGGCGGACACGATCGGCTCGGAGTCGGCGGGCAGGTTTCGGTCGATTAATTCGCGCAGTTCGGTCTCGATCGCCAAGGCGTCACCCGGTGAGAGCAGAAGAGAATGGCGCGATCGCTTCGCGCAACCGCACCATTATAAGTCGCGTCGCGCGAATTGCGTAGTGGGGATAAGCTTGACGCGATGGCGGAGATTGAAATCAGCGCGATGACGTTTGGCGTGTTTGGGGTTGGGAGGATTGGCGGAAAGGCGGTGATGGTGCCTGGCGCCGTGGTCGGGGATCACCTTGACGTCGAGATTGTTTCGGAGCGGCGCGACTACAGCGTCGCGAAGATTCGTGAAGTCGTGCGTGCGAGTGCTGAGCGGCGGGTGGCGCCTTGTCCTTATTTGCCGCGCTGCGGCGGGTGCGACTGGCAGCATATCGAGTATCAGGCGCAGGTGCGGTTCAAGGGCGAGGTCGTTGCGCGAGAGTTGTCGCACGCGCTCGGGATCGAGATCGATCCCGCCGGGCTGGTTGAGCAAGCGCCGGCCGAGTTTGGGTATCGGTCGAGGATCCGGCTCCGGGTCGGCGCCAAAGGCGCGCTTGGGTTCTACGAGGCCGCCAGCAACACCATTGTCGAGATCGATTCGTGCATGGTAGCCGAGGCCGGTATGCGGATGCCGGCGCATCTGGCGCGATCGCTCGGCAAGCGCGTCGAGGAGATCGAGGTGGTGCGCGACGGCGCACGCGAGGTGCAGGTCGCACATCTGAAGAAGCCGCCAACGGAAGAGGACCTCAGGCGCGCGCGCAATGTGCTCGAATCGGACGGCGAGATTGCGGGAATCGTGCTGCGCGCGGGCACCAGCCGCTCGACGGTCGGCGACGCGACTATCTCGATCGAGCTCGAGGACAGGCTGTCAATCGAGGTGGACGCCGATCTGTTCAGCCAAGTGAATCGCGCGCAGAACCGCAAGCTGGTCGCGAGCGTGATGGAGATGGCGGCGATTCACGAATCGTCTGCCGTGCTCGATCTGTATTGCGGTGCGGGCAACTTCAGCATGCCGGCGGCGCGGCGCGGTGCGCGAGTGACGGGCGTCGACGACGACGCGGGCGCGATCGCGGCGGCGGCGCGCAATGCGGAGCGGTTGAAATTCAACGGCGCGCAGTTCGTCGCGATGAAGGCGTCGGCGACCGCGGATTTCTTGCATCGCGCGCGCTATCGTCCCCAGGTCATAATTCTGGACCCGCCGCGGACCGGCGCGCTCGATCTGATGGCGCCGATCGTCAAGCTGCGCGCGGCCAGCGTGATTTACGTATCGTGCGACGTGACGACGCTGGCCCGCGATCTGCGCGTGCTGACAGGAGCGGGCTACAAAATCAAGCGCGTGCGCGGGTTCGATTTTTTTCCGAACACGCATCATGTGGAGATCGCCGTGCACGCGCTATTGACTTAGATCAGCGGGCATTCTTAGAGTAATTGAGTGATCGATTCCCGCATCCTCCCGCCAGAGGGTTGATCAAAGAGATGCCCAAGCAGGAAAAGGAAAAGCTCCCAAGGCCGAAGATTACGATTATCCCGGGCCGCGGGGTGGCGCAGACAATCAACTATTTGCTTGAGGACCGGGACGACCTCGAATGGATAATCGCGGTCGGGCGCACGAAGAACGGCGAGCTGTTCTTCTACGACACCGGCGGCGACATCGTCGAGGACCTCGGCACGCTCGAGTACCTGAAGGCGCGAATCGTGCGCGCGCACTTCGGCGATGAATACGAATAAAACCCAGTCCTCGAACTCCTTCTAATCCTCGAATTCCTGCGTGGGCGGGCGCGCGTAGATGACTCCGTCCTCGATTTCGGTCAGCACCCGGTAAAGAGATTTTCCGCATGCACTCGGCGGTCCGGCGATACATTCGCCGCTGGCGGGCTCGTAGTAAGCGTTGTGGGTTTGGCACATCAGGTAGGCGCCGTCCTCCGCAAAAAATTGGTTGTCGACCCAGTCCATCGGCATCGGAACATGGCGGCATCGATTAACGTAGGCGTGGAACTCTCCGCCGAAGTTGATGAGAAAACATTCCTCGTCGGCGCCGCGAATCGGGAGCATGAACTTCAACGATTCACCCGGCGCGAGTGCGTCGGTGCGCGCGACTTTGTAGCGCCGTGCAGGCGCAGCTTTGCGACGGTGATGAGCGCCGGTCAGGGCGGCGCGGCGTCGATGTTGGTCGTCCGGCATGCCGCAGTTTGTCAAAGGGCTCGCCATCTGTAAACTTGGCATCGGTGAAGATGGCCTTCGGAGTCATCGACAGTCACTCAGATTCAGATTTCACGATGGAAAATCCAAAGATTCGCGCCGTCGAGGCGTTCCCCGTCGAGCAGCAGGGTCAGACTGCTATCTGCCTGCGCGATCCGAGCGGACTGGCGCCCGAGACGATCATGCTCGGGATGGGCGCGTACTTTATCGTGACGCTGTTCGATGGCCGCATGACGCTGAAGGATATCCAGGCCGCGTTTGCGAAGCGCTTCGGCGAGATGATTCCGATCGAGAAGCTCGAGGAGCTAATCGCGGCGCTGGATAGATCGTATTTTCTCGACTCGCCGGCGTTTCATGAACGCGAGCGGCAGGTGCGCGCGGAATTTCTCGCGAGTCCCGACCGTCCAGCCGCGCTGGCGGGACTGTGCTACGAAAAAGATCCGGCCAAGTTGCGGCTCGAGCTCGCGGCGTTCTTCGATCCGCCCGAAGGACCCGGGCGCTCCGCCACGGCGAAGAAATTAGCGCCGCTGGCGGGCTTGATCGCGCCTCATATAGATCCGCGCCGCGGGGCTGCCGCGTATGCGCACGCGTACTATGAGCTGATGGCGCATGAGCCGCCCGAGCTGGTGGTGATCCTGGGAACGTCGCATTACGGCGCGGGTCCCGAGCTGTTCAGCGCGACGCGCAAGAACTACGCGACGCCGTTCGGCGCGGTCCAGACCGACGCCGCGTTTATCGACCGGCTTGCGGCGCGCTACAGCGGCGACCTGTTCGCCGACGAGCTGCTGCATCGCGGCGAGCACTCGATCGAATTCCAGGCGCTGTTCCTCGCCTACGCGTTCGGAATCCGCGGCTACCAGGTCGTGCCGATACTCGTCAGCTCGTTCCACGAGATGGTCGCCAGTGGCATCACGCCGGCGCACGATTCGCGGGTCGAGTCGTTCCTGGCGGCTCTGAGAGGCGAGCTGGAAGCGGAGCACCGGCGCGTTCTGATTCTATCGGGAGTGGATTTCGCGCACGTCGGCAGAAAATTCGGCGACGAGTTCGCGGCCGACAGCGCGGTGGCCGAGCGCGTGCAGCGCCAGGATCTCGGGCTGATCGAAACTATCAAGCGGGGCGACCCTGACGGCTTTTTCGCCGACATCCTGAAAGATCGCGACGCTCGCCGAATCTGCGGCCTGTCTCCCATGTACACGCAGCTCGAACTGCTGCGCGGGCGCAGCGCGCGGTTGCTCAAATATGGAATCGCGATGGAGCCGCAGAGCGAGTCGGCGGTCTCGTTCGCCAGCCTCGCGATCGATTAGACGCCGCCGTACCAGTCGTAGCCCTGGTCTTCCCAGTAGCCGCCGGTGCGATTCGCGAGAAAATTAACTTCGGTCAGATACTTCACGCTCTTGTAGCCGAGCTTGACCGGCGAGTAGAGCCGCAGCGGCGCGCCATGACCGGGATCCAGCGTTTTTCCATTCATGCCGTAAGCAAGAATCGTCTGCGGATGAAGCGAGCTCTCGATATCCCAGGTCGAATAGTAGCCGTTGTCGAATGATCGAAACTCGACGTACTGAGCGTCGCGGCTCGCCCCGACTGTCTTCGCGAGCTCGCGGATCGCCACGCCGTGCCATTCAGCCACCGCCGACCAGCCTTCGACGCAATGGTGGCGAACTCGCATGCCCGTTCTCGGCATCCGCATGAGCTGATCGAGCGAAAAGACCGACGGGCGCGCGACCATGCCGCCAACCGCGAGCATCCAATTGTCCGGCGCGATCGGCACCGAGTCAGAAATAAAATAACTCGGAAAGTCCGCCTCGGGCGTGAGGTCGGAGGCAGGCGGCTCGGGCGCGAGGCGATTTTCGGAGAACAGTAATCGGTCGACGCGCTCGTTCCAGCGTTCCATCTCGGCAAGGAACGCTGTCGCCGTACGACCTCCGTCGCATCCGGCTAGCGCAGTGCTGGCAGCCAGGCCGAGCAGAAGTGTTCGCCGCGTGATGAGCCTAGCCACGCTGCCCCCCGGTCACCATCGTGACGATCGTCCGCGGATGCAGCGCGACCAGCACGAGATGCATCGCAGTGAACGATGCGAGCAGAACGAGGCAGCTGAGATGCACGACGCGCGCGACGTCGTAGCCGCCGAAGGCTGCCGTGATCCAATACAACTGGACCGGTTTGTAGATCGCGAGCCCGGACAGAACGACGACGACACCGAACAGAATCGCCGACGTGTATGCCATGCGCTGGAGGCCGTTGTAGAAGTCCTCGGGCGGCGGACTTTTGCGGAGGCGGAGGTAGTAGGCGAACATCGCGAGCGCGTTCGAAGTGTCGCGGCTGGGAATAAAAACGCGGCGGCGCCATTCGCCGCTCGCGATCATATAGATGAGGTAAATGACGCCGTTGAAGATGAGGAACCAGGCGATCGCGAAATGCCAGTGGCGCGCGCCCGCGAGCCATCCTCCGAAACGCAGCCACGACGGCGGCGCGTCGTTCTGAAACGGATACCATCGATACAGCCCGCCGCGCGGGCCGAGTGCCGGATACGCGGCGAAAATCTGGAGGCCGCTGCCGGCCATGATGACGAGCAGCGGAATGTTGATCCAATGCGCGAGGCGAATCGCGGCAGGCTGTGCGCGTCGTGCGCGGCGGCGAGTTTCAGCGGCGACTGCGGCGGTAGTCTCGCTCCAGGGCGGCGAGAATCGAAGCGGGGTCGTCGCTCTAGCGGATTTTCGGTCCTCCACCGGATGCGGATCCATATGTATCTCTAACGGTGAAGCGAATGCGGGAGTTCCCTAGGGCCAGGTTTGCTGCCGACATGGATCATCGGCGACGGAAAAGGAAAGGCGATACGCCTCAGATCTGAAAATCGCCTTTGCGCGGCTTGGGGTTCCTCGCCTGCCGCGCCTGGACCTCCATGGCCTCGACTTCGTCGTTGATTTCGCTCAGCCGATGTTGAAATTCCGCGGCTTCCACTTTCACACCGACGTGACAGCCCTGGCAGACGATGTGAGTTTCGGTGGTGTGTTCGAGTTCCCGCACCAGCAGCGTGTTCTTGAAGCCGCATTTCGGGCACGCGATGTCTACAGTTTCGTCTTCAAACATTTCCCGACCTCGCAGCAATCATAAAAGCTGACGACCGACTCACAGGATCACAATAGTTCAACGCTACTTCAATCGCCGGCGGCGGCCAAACGCGAGACGCTCACAATAAAAACGCGCCCCAGTCGTGTGAGCGGGGCGCGTCGTCAGTCGTGGCGATTTACAAGGAGCGGGAGCTAGCGGAGGAAGCCGTAAGGAACTCCACCGCATGCGCGCTCCGCATTGTGCAGCTGAGGCAGCAGGTCGGCGGCCGCGGCCGGATGCCCGGTGTTGCGGTCCTCGTTATAGATGATGTTCAGGTGGCGAGCCCACGCGCACGCTCCACCAGCGTATCCCTGCGGCATCACGTAGTAGCCTTCAGCGCGCGGGCCGTAGTAGTCGCGACCATAATCGCGATACCCATGGTTGCGATAGTCGTAGTCGTGAAACGCGCGATCGTTCCAGCGATTTACGTCCCCGCGAACTTCCCTCGAGTCACGATGAGTGGCGACCTCGGGAGCCCTACGGTCAACGCGCTCATCGCGAGTCTGCGGCACAACACTGCGTACCGTACGATTTTCGCGCGCTGGCGAACTGTAAGCATGCGGCGCCGTCGCCTCGTACCTGTGGTTATCGGTGTTCTGCGCGGACGCGGTGATCGGCGCGGCGACCATCGCGAGACCAATCAAGCCCATCATCAGATGTCCTTTGAATTTCATGTTCAGTTACCTCTGAATGACAGATATTGCATCGAGGGTGCCAAGCGGCGGGACGTGGGGAATCGGCGGATATCGGCGGGGAATAGCGAAATCGCCAAAATCGCATGAACGAATTCGGATGCCGAAAAACCAAAAATGGCGTGCGGGCGTGCAGGTTAACGCACGTTTAACTGCGCCAGTTCGAGCGCGGCGCTATGCGGCCGATGACCTGCTGTCAGCTCCAGGTCATGGCAATAGCGCCGACGCTGGAGCTACGGCCGGAGTCGCCGGCGTTGCCGCGGTTCCCACAGTCCAGGTCCCGGAGCTCGGATTGAAGAGCTCGTAGTAGTCGGTTTTGTAGGACGCCTTCTTGCACTGACTCTGCGCAGTGCTTGTGCCGATCGGTGTCGAGGACAAGGAAGCCTCGGAGCATTGTCCGCCAAACACCGCCAGGTCGCCGGAGTTAGTGCCCGAGTTGAGGATCGCCACCCCATAGAGGCCGCGATCGGCGTTCAACGCACCCGTCGATGTGAACGTGCTAGCGGCAGGAGTGGCAACGTTCTCGCTGAACAAGTCGGTACTGGACTGGGTTTGCTGTGTGATCGACGTAATGCCCACACAGCTTCCATGGCCTGCCTCCTCGTCCAAGCCTCCGGCCAGGATAGCTTCGCCAGAGTCAGGTCCGCTGCTGAACAACTCCACGCTCGCGATTCGGGGGACGCTCATCTGCGCCGTCACCGCTGTCCACGTGAAGGTGGTGGGATCGAAGATTTCGGCCGACTTGCTGGTCGAGAACTCTACCGGCGTAGACGGGGTCGCCGTGCACGCTTCGGACGTCGCCGTCAGACCGCCGGCTACAAGCACGTCGCCTGAAGGCAGCGTCGCTATCCCGGGCAACTCGCGGGCAGTGTTCATCGGGTTGGCTGGCGCCCAATACGGCGTGCCGGCCGGAGGAGTGGGTCCCGGCGAATCGTAGTATGGGACGTAGACGAACGACTGCGTGGACGACTCACCGAACAACTCTACGTAGTCACCGCCCGTGACCAGCACGGCACCCGGCGCCAGGCCGGTGGTGAGCAACGTCGCGGCGGAATCGACCAGTCCACATTGCGACGTCCCACTACCGCATACGGCGGGCAGCGCGTCGCCCATATTATTGGTGCACTGCGTCGGAGGAATCGTTCCAGCGGGGCATCCCGGAATCGATGCAGTCGCGGTGAAGGTGTCGGTGGCCAGGTCGTAGATCTCCGCCGTGTTCTGTGAGACCTGTCCCGACGGAGCGCATCCGGCCGGCGGCGTGGTGGATCCGGATCCCAGGAACGTACTGCCGCTCTGGCCGCCCGTGATCAATACGGAGACGCCGTCCGCCAGCAGGGTTGCGGTTGCACCGCTGCGCGCAGACGTCATTGCGAAGCTGCTGCCGCTCCCCGCCAAGGTGAAACTACCGGTACCTGCGCCGGTCTCGGTGTACAGCTCTGCAGTATCGAGCGCGTCGCATTCGAAGCCCGGGAAGCTGGATGCTCCGCAAGCACCGCCGGGACCGATCGTGGTCGAGAAGCAGTGTTCTCCGCCTACTATGAGAGTCTCTTTGTTCGGCAGCACCACTGCGGTGCTCCCCTCGCGAGCCGTGTGGAGATTACCCACGGCGGCGAAGGTGTTGGACGCGGCCTCGTAGACCTCCGCCGCGTTGGTCGAGACTGTGCCCGATGAGAACTCGATGATGCCGTCGAGCAGCGCGCCGGTATCGCCGCCTGCAATCAGCACATCACCCGCCTGCGGTCCTGGGGTAGGAGTCGGCGTCGCCGAGCCGGAGCCCGTGGCAGTTGCAGTTGCGGTTCTGGTCGCGGTGGCGGTCGCCGTCGGAGTTGGCTCAGGGCTTCCGGTCGCAGTGGCGGTCGCCGTAGGAGTCGGCACGGTGCTCCCCGTCGACGTGGCTGTTGCCGTCAGCGTCGGCGTCGGTGTTACCTTAGGGGTAGTCGTCACGGTCGCCGTAGCGGTGGGCGTCGCAGTCGGCGTTGCGGTGCGCGTCGCGGTTGCGGTCGGAGTTGGAGTGGCGCCAGGGACTCCCTGACCTAGAAGCTGGACGACGTGCTGGGGACTTTTTTGCGCCGAGTCGGTGAACGTCAAGCCTTTCTTTTTCTTGACCTTGCCGGTGGCGGTCGGCTTGAAAGCAACCTCGACGGTGCATGAATCCGCAGCCGCTATCGAACTGCCGCAGGTGCCTCCGACCGCGATGAAAGGTGATGAAACGACGATGCTCGTGATCGAAACCGCTGTCGTCGTCGAGTGGTTAGTCACGGTCACGGTCTTCGATGCGCTCGTGACGTCGACATTCTCATCTCCGAAGTTGAGCTTGCCAGGTGAGAACGAAAGCTTGGGCGCTTTGACCTTGGCGTGCTCAGCCGATTGCGCCAACGCAGGGCGGGCAAACGCCATCAACAGAAACAACAGCGACAAAGTAAAAGTGGCGGCGATTGGCTGTCTGCACGACTTGATGAGCACCATCAATCAAAAGCTCCCCGGAACGTTCTCGCGAGATGAGTCGGCCGACGATACCCGATCAGTCGCGCCGACGTATACAGCATTTGTTGCAGGCGAGATTGTAAAAACGAATCCGCTTTTTGGATTGTGTGCTCAAATGTTCTTTTGCTTTTTCGTGCATGCTGATAGCCGTTGAGCGATGAAGCCGTCGAAACCGCGCTCATGGTGGATCGAATGATCGTCTGGCTATCTACGCGGCGTCGAATGCATGGCTGAGCGGCAAGCGAATAGCGCCGCAGCATATTGCATCGCAAAGCACCTAAAAAATGCCTTCAAGCTAAAATTTGTAACCTTGAGTTAATTTTATCTTTCAAAGAGCGGTTTGACTTAAGATTGCGGCGCGAGCAATAGCTAATGCTCCAACATAGACGACTAGTACAGTCCTCGGGTTGATTTTGAAGCGCCACGTTTTTTGCGCACAGCTTTGGAGATTTAAGGGGAATAGTCGATGCGTTCGAGCAAGCCGTTTATACAGTCAATCGGGTCGTTAACTCTCGCGCTGCTCTTCATCCTGACTGCGTTTGCGCACCCGGCCTTGGCGCAGTCGGCTCAGCCTGACAAAAAGGTCAAGGCGCCCAAACCGCCCAAGCTGTCATTCTCTCCGGGCAAGCTCGAGTTCGGAGGTGAGAACGTCGGCGTCACCAGCGGATCGAAGACCGTAACCGTGACTAACCACTCGACGACGGAAGCGGTTTCGATCACGAGCATTGTCGTTTCATCACCTTTCATCGCGGTCGGAGGCACCTGCGCTAGTTCGATAGCGGCTGGAGGCGAATGCACCGTCGATGTTGCTTTCAAGCCGACCGCCACCGGCAAGGTCAAGAAAAAGAAGGGCCTGACGTTTACCGACTCGGCGCAAAAGAGTCCCCAGCACGTCGTCCAGCTTCTAGGTCAGGGCCTCGCTGGAGCCACCCCGACTCCTACAGCTACGCCGACTGGGACGCACACCGCTACGCCGACCGCGACGCCCACCGCGACGCGGACCCCCACGGCAACACCGACGTCGACGGGGAGCGGAGTGCCAACTCGGACCGCGACAGCGACCGCCACCGCGACGAGAACCGCAACTGCAACGCTGAGTGCAACCCCCACCGCCACTCCAACGCCTGCTAACAATTCGGTTTTTAATCTCAACTGGAGTGACAGCGACGTCGATGCATCGGCCTTCTCGGTTGGTTCCGGCGGCAGTCTCACAGCGCTCTCAGGCTCGCCGGTCTCAGTTGGTGTGGCTGGCAACGAATTCAACTGGTCGATGTCGATCAACACAGCCGGCACAATTTTGAGCGGCACTTACGAGCCATCCTTTGAAGTGACGTGCCCCGGAATCGGCGAGCAATCGAGCGGCCCGTTGTTTGTTCAAACCATCGGATCCAAGGGCGCACTGACCTTAGGTTCGGGATCGCCAGTGACGGTTGACGGAGCCTTCGTAAACAATGCGGGGACTGTGGTAGTCGAAACGACTGCCAACCTGACGGCCAATACGACGACCTACGCCACCTACACGATCAATCAGTCGACGGGCGCGCTAAGCTCGGCCGGCAGCGTCACCGAAACCGGTTTCTCGGTCGCCGGGCAGTGGGCGCCATCGGGCAACTTCTTCTGGATAACCTCGATTGACCCCACGACCTACGCCGGCTCGATCCTTACTTTCTCGGTTTCCGGCAGCGGGGCGATCAGCCTTGTAGGCAGCGCCGTGTCCCTGCCTGATCCGACCAACGACGTCTTCTTCGCCGTGTCGCCAAACGGCGATAACTTATTTGTTATTGGCAACAACATCTGCGACGGCGGCACCACTACCTGGGATCTGCTGAGTTACAAGATTTCTGGTTCAGGTGGGCTCACTCAGAGCGGCAGCCCCATCTCTCTGACGAAATTGTCGTTCGCGTTCTTTGGAAATCCCAACAACAGTGTCCTGCCGGTGTTTACGATCAAGGGCACCAGCAATTTCCTCCAGCCTTATGCGATCAGTTCAAGCAATGGCTCGCTGACGTCGGCGGGCTCCCAGATCACACTAAAGGGCCAGGCGGGTACGGGGACATTCAACTCAGCGGGTACCTTCTATTACTTGCCCATCCCGTACAGCGGAAGCGGCAGCAATTTGGCTCTGTTGGAGGCGTTCTCGGTGGCTGGAAGTGGCGCGTTTAGTGCGCTCAGCGCCTCGCCTTACACTCTCGGCACGGCGCCGATCTATGCCGCGATCGATAATTCGAACAATGTGTTGTACGTAACCAATTCTGGATCGGATAACATCTCGGCGCTGACCATCGGCGGCAGCGGCACACTTACAAGTGTTTCCGGCGAGCCTTTCAGCACCGGCACCAATCCGGTCAACATTGGGCTCCAATTCAACGGCAGCGGAGCCAGCAATAACGCTCGCCGGGCAACCTCGATGCACAAGCTGGCTCGGATGGCGCCATAGTAGCAAAGAGGCAGGCGGCCGGCGGACGGTTAACCAACTGTGCCGCTTGCCGCCTCTCAAAACTTGATCAGCGTGAATTCGTCGGTGACTTCGAACGCCCGGCGGTAGGATCTGCGTAGCTACTACCAGCTGCAGGATGCTCGTCAGGGATTGGTCGAAACCCAAGTGCGAAACTTCCGGTCGGCGCCAACGAGCAGCGGCGGACCGTGCATGAAACACAAGGCTTCGAACTCGTACGCGGCGAGCTTGCGCAAGCTGTCACGCGCTTGCGCGAGGTCTTCAGCGGTAGCGGGTAGCTTCATCCTGCCGAAGTTTACGCATGTGTCTGCCGGAATGAGAACGCCGCCCCCTCTCTTGAAGTGGAACGCGATTTGACCTGCACAATGGCCGGGAACGTGGATCACACTCAGATCGGACGCAAACGGAAGGCTGTCGCCTTCTTGTAGCAGATGATCGACATGCATTGGTTCAGCATTCGGCAGGCCAAATCTCCGCAGTAATCCCGCCACGACTTTATTTCGAATGCCTGGGCAGGCCTCCGCATGTCGATATCCGGTTCCAGCCTCAATGAGGGGCGCGTCGATGGGATGCGCCCACACGGCGGCGCCTGTCTCTCGCTTCAAACTTCCGGCACTACCCATGTGATCGGGATGAGCGTGTGAGATGAGGATATGGCGAACGTCGTTCGGCTTCCTACCGATTGCGGTGACCGCTTTTATGATCTTGCTGGTGCTTCCGGGAAAGCCTGTGTCTATTACCGCACAACCATCCGTCGTCTCCACAATGTAGATGTTGACGAGACCACGGACGACGTGAATTCCGTCGGTGATAGATTGAGGTGCGCTCATCCGATCACTTTTGCGTGAGATCCAAGCGATGCTCCGCGAGCATTTCGCTATACAGTCACGGCGTCTAATAGGGCTGCGCGATGGCGGCTAACGCAGAACTCATCAAAGCAATGTTTTCCAATCGAGGAGTGCCTGCTTGTTCGATGCGGGACATCGTTACGCTGGTTTCAACGACCGTGCGCACCCTCTCGAGCCGGCGGCTCATGAAGGCGTCGTATGCTTTCGCCAAGCTGGGCGCCGCGGCAATGCATTGCGTCAGAACCACCGCATCCTCAAGCGCCATACCTCCGCCCATGCCCATGTGAGCGGTCGTCGCGTGCGCTGCGTCGCCAATTAGAAGGGTTCTGCCACGATGCCACGGCGGCGGCACCAAAATCCATTTAAAGGGTCTGCAGATCAGGTCTGAGTTCGGCGTCAAATGTCGCCGCAATTCCACCACTGCGGGAGCAGTGAACGAATCCAGTAAGTTTTTGACGAGCGAGTATACTTCCGCTTGCGTCAGCTTCTTTTCGGGCATGGAGATGACGAGAGGAACGTAAACTAAACCTTGATGCGGGAGGGCGTAAAAACCCAATCTCCCCAGCGGCGCGATATACCAGCCTTCGCCCACAATGGCAGGCCCAGGAATCACCCAGCGAATGCTCATTTGGCCTGCGTAGGCAGGCTCGGGAGCATCGGGAAAAATGAGGGCCCGGGTTCGAGATCCAATACCATCCGCACCGACGACGAAGTCGTAGCGACGTTCTTCGCCATTATCCAAAATTACGAAAGACGCGTTGTCACGATCTTCAATCGTTTCAATCGTTAGTCCTTTTTGGATTTTCGCGCCGAGGCGTAGTGCAGCGTCCGTGAGGATTTGCACAAACACCGGCCGATACATCCCAACTGGAGTTTTAGCTCCGGGCCATTGCGGCCGCGTAGGTCCCGCGCTGAGCATGCGCCCCGTCGCGTCATTCTGCGAGGCGGCTGTACTGTCGGGGGTAAATGGCCTGCCCGTCTGATAACATTCCTCGTAGACACCAAGTTCCGCGAGTGCGTCCGTGGCACGGCCGGACAATGCTAGCGAAGCGCCGAGAGTTCCGTCGGCTATCTCGACGACGTCGCAATGCACACCCACTCGTCCAAGCGCTATCGCGGCCGATAGACCTGCAATTCCACCGCCCACGATCAATCCATTTGAAACGCAGGCCATCTCGGCACTCCCTTCGAGCTATCTGGTTGAGAAGGATTTGGTGGACGCACCTGGACTCGAACCAGGGACCTCTTGCATGTGAGCCGGGTCCTAAGGTTGACGCTCGACCACTCACGACTACAAAAGCCAAGACGTGTGCGCACATTTGCTGATCGTATTTGTCGTCCGATGCTCTCGTTTTTCATGGCTTCTGACACAGTTCTGACACAGGTTACGCAGCGTTCTCTTGTGGAAGCGGAACTATTTTCGGCTTCTCGGCGGCCCGCGCATTCACATACGCAGTGACGCGTTCCATCGCCGCCTCCAAGTCTGACTCCGCAACGATGTTGTAGCGATCGAACATCGACCGGGTTTTATGCCCGGTTACCTCCATCGCGACTCGCTCGGGCACGCCGGAACGGATCAGGTTGCGCGCGCAGGAACGCCTGAAATCGTGCACAAGAAGTCCTTCCAAGGCCGCTTTTTTGCACGCAGTCTTCCAGGATTTGCGGAATTCGCCGATCTGTTCGCCGTCGTTGTGGAATATGTATGAACATTCCGGGATCCGATTTTCCCATGCGTGCCGGAGTACTTCCAAAAGGCCGCCCTTCAGACGGAGCTGATACGAGTGCTTGTTCTTGGAATGTTCGTGTTGCAGCCTGACGGTTCCTCCGACAAGCACCTCTCCATCGTCGGCGAATTCGAGTTTAGTATCACGTGTCCACGCCAGCGATAGTACGGCGCCCTTGCGCCAACCCGTCAGGTACATGAATGTCGCGGGCCCTCGAAGGTAGTCGGGGAGCGCATCGGAAAGTTTCCGAAACTCGGCCGGCTCGATGAAGCCGCTTCGTGGTGGCGCCTCCTCGAGACGTGGTGCGCTTGGAACATGGTCACGACTCAGGCGACCTGCTTTGACCATCAAGTTGAACATGTGACGCAAGCAAGCGACCTCTCGATTGATACTCGCGTTCGACATCCCTTGTTGCTGGCGCTTCCTCATGTACGCGGCGATTACGTCTCCGGTGATATCCAGCGCCCGGGCCGATTCGCCGAAGTAGTCGAGAAGAGCTTTCGTGAAGTAGGTGACGGTTTCGATGCTGCGATTACCGACTAACTGGTAGTCCGCGAGAAGGTTCTTGCTCATTTCGTCGAGCGTCACTTTCTCCGCAATCGGACCGATTACTTTGCCGCGAGAGCTCTCGCCCAGGCGTTTCTTCAGGAGATCGACAGCCTTCTGGCGCTTATCGGAACGCGACGATTCGCGATAGGATTTCCCGCCTTTGCAAAACTGTATCCACCAAGTGTTGCCTCGTTGGTAGACCGTGCCGTGACCCCGAAGCTCTTTGCTCATCGGCGGCCCCGCCGTCGAAGACGGGCCTCCAGGACTTCGAGTACTGGTCTGGGCGTTGGCTTCACCATGGGTTGCTCCCTTTCGGGGAGGACCTCATGCCATGCAAAGCTTCGTCATTGCAACTCGTGAAAACGCCCGATTTGCGTCTGCGTCGAATAGCGATTTCCGTTGTATTTTCACGGATGTAGCGCTCCAACGCCTGATTCGAGAAACGCAACGTGCCGTCGCCCAATTTGACCGCCAGCCCAAGCCTCTTGCCCCGTCGATAGAGCCACTCCGGCTTCACAGCGAGCCTGGCCGCGGCCTCGCCGACGGTGAGCAATCTGGTTTCCTGATTCGGCGCTTGTGCGTCCGAATTCGAAGAACCCAACGCGGCGAGCAAGGCGCCCTGCGCGGCCCCGCATCGCGCTAGGAGCGTCGCGATGGTGTCGTGAGACAATGTTCGAGCGCGCAAAGGTTCGCGCGATAGATCCTCAAGCGTCACCTCCTCCACCCCATCCACCCGCCCAACTTCCACTCTCGTCACCTACGTTCTCGATTGCCGGTCCAGACCACTGCAAATCAGTCAGAGCTTTGATCGCGCGACACCAACTTCTTCGTCAGGGCGCCCCTATTTTGCCCTGTAAAACTCCTGCGTTCCTGCAACAGCCTTCGCGACGGTTGCTTGGCCGTAAGTCCTGCCGTCGGCGTGGTGTTCTTCATCCCACTTCTCTTTGCGAAACAAGGCCGAGCACCTGAACAGTCGATCGATCTGCTCCGCGTCTCCCGCTGTCCAGAATGCCAACAGGCCGCAAAGAGCTAGATCTGCCTCGCTGGCCGATGGGTATGCGCTGATGTCACCGCGCTCGTACAACGCGCAAAACTTGACGCCGTTTTTTGCCGCCCGCGCTTTCGCGAGCAACTCGCTATCCCTCGGACCGGTCGAGTCCTGCTTGCTGCGTGTCGATTCGCGAGGGTTGCAAGACACGTCGCCAAAGAGGCGCGCGTGAAGCTCGGCCATCTCGGTCTGGCGTTCCTCGATGGTGTCACGTGTGCCGGCAAAATGGTTGCCCGTCATCGTCATGTAACGAACGCTATCGTAGAGCTCTACACCCCCGCCTGTTCCCATACCGCGCTTTCGGCCGCCCTGCGGTAGTATCGCTTTCACGATCACTCGGAGACCTTCGCCTGACGGTGTTATCTCCGTGTAACTGCGAAGGTGGTCTACAATCTCGCCTGCCCAGCGTTCTATGTTTCCCTCGGAATCGAGACAGTGATCGAGATCGGCCATCGCGTATGGATCGTCTGCAGTTAAGACAAACCCGACGCCGTTGAACTGCCCACTTTCGAACGCTGCGATTACTGCCTCGAAGGAAGCCCAAGTGGTTGGGTCGTTGGACTTCGCACGACTTCCATTGGGTTGGTAAGGCGGCTTCGTCAATTTCCCATTGCGTTTCTCCCAACGCCACACGACCCACTGTTTGCGCCATGTGAATTCTGCGGGAATCACAGTGCGCTCAACGGTTGAGTATTGTCCTAGTTCACAGCTAGAAGCGCGCGCGAAATTCTGTGTTCTATGAGATCTGTTTGTACTGTTCTTATTTGTACTAATAGGCGGACATTTCTGACCCTCTGCTGAAGGTCGTTTCCGACCTTCAGCAGCGTCAACCACGTCCCTCAATGCTTTCAGCTTCGCGGTCGGACGCAATCGACGCCGATTCCTCCCCGTCAACACGACTTGAATCCATCCGCGCGATGCGAGCCGCGTTATATACCTTCTGATTTGCCGCGGGCTGAGCTGAAAAAACTCCGCGAAATATTGGTTACTCGCGAAACATCCAAACGGGAGTTTGTCGAGCGATTCGATCTCGGCCAGCAGAGTTTTTTCTGTATGGCTCATGTCAGGGTCGATCCAGATCAAGCGGCGGGTCCAGACACCTTCGAATCGCATCCGTTGGATGCCTGGACGCTTAGATTCAGGCCTCATCGCCAACATCCACCTCCGTCCTACGCCGAGCCTTGAGCAGCGAACTTCTCTGAGTATCCCAACGGCCTCTCCATCCGGTACTGGCACGGCTCGTTACCTCATTATGCTCACGTGCCTCCGCTCTTTGACAATACTCATCGTACTTATTAGTGTTACAACGACAACGGAGGTTCTGGAGTGAAGATGAAAATTACGTTGCCACGCCTTCAGCTCAATGCATCCAGGCCTAAACCTGATCCCGATTCACCCCATCGTCGATATTCAGTTAGAGTAGTTGAAGCGGCTGAGCACGTTGGGAAAACGTGGATCGAAGAATTACAGTGGCTGGTTGACTTTGCGCAGCGGTCGCCAAAGCAACTGATCCATCAATTGGCCGAGTTTGAATCTCCGCTTGTTTACGAAGTTGCATGGTTCAGCAGAGAGGTGAGCATTGTTGACCGGGAATCGGATCGAACCTGGATTATCAACGCTGCAGAGTCCCTCAAACTTAAAATCAGATCGCTGCTTGAAACTGGCCAAGCTATCTTCGAGGTCGCTGAGGTTACTTTTGTCCTGAATAGACGGAGCGATGACGGATGGAAGCGCTCGGGCCGAGCCGCCAGATTGGAATCGTTTCACCGCGCTAAGAATCCCGTAACGAGGCTTCTACTCGGCGCACATAGAATCCTTGAGCTCGAAGGCGTACGACTACGAGAATGTGCTGCGCCCAGCTGTCGGCGGATATTTGTCAGGCAGAAGCGCGGAATTTTCTGCAGCAAGACATGCTCTCAGAGAGAACAGACCAAACGTTTCCGAGAACGTCACCCTGATCATGCTAAAGTTCGGCAGCGCGAGTACTACGAGCGCAAATCAAAGCGTAAACGAGCGGCCGTCATCATTCCGCGGAAGCCGCGCATGAACCAATCAAAATGAGTGCACGGATTTGGCCGCATCCACGGACGCATGATCGAGCGCAGACAGCCGGCGCGGCAAGCGATCTCCGATAGCACCATCTGTCGCCTTCTGGCCGGCTAGCTAACCTATCAGCACTTGGAACCAGCGGTCGTTAGACGGTTTCACGAATGTCCTGCTTAGCTGCTGGTGAAGCTGAGTCACCCCCTCGAGAGTCGGGTCTCCTTGGCGCCGCCTGATCTGCCTTCGTTTAACTTAAGTCAGCGATAACGGGACCGACTAACCAGCCGCGCGGTGCTGCGCTGCACCATAGGGCAACTGGAGTGCCACTACATCGAACCCAGTAAGCCGGTGCAGAACGCCTTCGTCGAATCGTTCAACAGCAAACTTCGCGATGAGTGCCTCAACCAGCACCCGCCTAGCAGTCTCAGGGCCTTGACGCCGAGCGAGTTCGCGGTGCCTAGGGGACGAAAAACGCCCCCAGGAGGGCGAAATAACCGCCGGTCTCTGCTTATGAACGGCGGAAAATTGAGGTGCAGGCCAGGACCACTTGCCGTTAGGCAAAGACGCACGAATTTCCGACGTTCCAAGACGGTTGGCATCGTTGCCGCAATGCCAATTCTCGGCGGGCCGCATCATCGATACGCTCGGCTTTGAGTTTTGATGAGGCGCAGCTGCATGAACCCATCCAGCACAACGTCGACGGGAGCAAAAGCCTTGCTACGTGATTGATGGCCAGAGTAAACCGTCAGGAAGACTCTCGGTCCTCAATTATCGCGCGACGCTGTATAGGTTACACGAAGCACGTAGGCTGATTTCCCAGCTGGCTGCGGAAGGTTTGTGCCGCTGAGCACGAAAGCGTAGAAGCCGGTATCGGCTGCCGCGACAGTGATCGCCGTGCCGGCCGGAGTGGCTTTCTTGTAGGTCTTGTTTACGACCAGTTTGCCCTCTGGATCTCTCAGTTCGACAGTTATCTCTGTCGCGTCAGTCCAGTTCGTCAGGTCAGGCGTGAGTTCGGCTCGTATCGGAGTGCCATGCGCGCACCACACGCGGCAGGCATGAACCGCTTCTCCCTCTAGCGCTGGCAGAATATCCAAATCCTCGGCGCCGGCGAAGTGCTGCGTGACGCTGTGGGAGCGTGTCGTAAACGAACCACCGACATTTTCGCGGCTGTAACAAACGTAGCCACTCCCGTTGTGATTGCGCGGTATGGTAATCGTTGCGGAACCATGTTGGTCGGTCGTGAGGTCGGCGCCGTGGCCGGAATAGTCGTGAAGCCGTGTGTCCTGGCCTATGCTGGTGTTCACGGTAACTGAGCGTGCGTTTGATGGATCGTTGTTCAGGGCGACTAGAAGCTTGGGAGCTCCCAGGCGCTCGTACACGAAAAGGTTGAAGTCCTTCCAGCGTTGAACGGTTTCACCCGCAGCGAGCGTCTCGTGAATCCAGATGAGATTGTCGATTTGCGGCTGGAGGCCGAAACTGCCCCGGTCCCTGCTGTAGTCGCGATAGAATACGCACGGATATCCTTCTGCTGTAAGGATATATGCGTACCCGAGGACCTTGTTGATCACGACTGGACTGCTATGATCGGTATCGTGATTTTCCACAAAGGTAACAGCCTGTAATGGCGCTGTTCCGGCAAGCCCTGCGTGATCGAGTTGCGACATGTCGAACCGCCCGGGATTGTTGCACATTGCCGCAAGCGCAAATCTGAGCGGGAAGTCGAATGCGCTAGATCGTCCCTTCATGCCCTTAGGATTGAATATCCAGTTGTGCAGGAGTCCCAGATTGCCGTCGAAAAATTCGCCGACCGCGAACTTCCCACGCATCGATTTGCTTTCAAGGAATCTGAAGAGGAAGTCAGTTGAAAGACCCTTCACGTCATCGAGGCGATAACCCTGCGCGTCGAGCGCGGTGGTCAGCCAGTCACAGGCGTCGATAAGACCGTCGATCACGTAGTCGTGGGGCTTGCCGTTGATAGGGGCGAGTTCTCTGCCGAAGGAGAAATCGTCCTTTGCGGGACCTCCCAGATCCGGATCGCGCGGTACATTAGGGACGAAGTTTAAAGGGTTCTTAGGGAAACGGCCTTTGGCCGGATTCCCATCGGAACCTTTGTAGCGGAAGGTGAAATTACCTGGATCGCCACTGCGATGATGCTCGACCATATCGAGATACACATCGAGGCCGTTTGCACGCATCGTTGCGACGCAGTGCTGCAATTGCTCGCGAACTCCATAGCGCGTCGGTACGGTGCCCTTTTGATCCTTCGAGCCAATGTCGTAGTCGTCAAATGGGTCATATCCCATCGATAGCGTGCCACTGGCCGCCTTTAGTACTGGTGGCAACCATACAGCCGAGAAGCCGGCGGTACTTAGCCGGGCGGCCTGCGAGGTCAGGTGATCCCACCACCATCTAATCGAAGAATCCACCCCAGTCGGGATAGGAACGGAGTTGTAAAAAGCCTGTAACAAGACGCCCATACGCTCCTCCCTTCCGCTTACATTGCTAGGTAATATTCACCCGATCCAACACTGACGTGCATAAGTCCTGCAGTGGCTGGCCAAATGTGCCGACGTGCGCGGTTACTGCCATTCCGGCAAATGCGCTAGCAGGCATTGATATCGTCGGGGTCGAACCTACGCGGTCCCACCGGGTCCCGTCGGGTGAGACAAAGCCGTCGAACTGGAAGCCTTGCCCTACCGGAACGCGCATCACTCGGACCCAGAAAGGCGCCCGAACAAGAGTTCCAAATGGTACATGTACCGTCTGGCCTCCTTTGGCTTGACGATATTGGAACGCCGCTCCCTTGCCTGGGGTAATTACTGTCATCGCTTGCTCTGAATCAGGATCGAGCGTAGCGCGGATCATGACACCTGATTTGGCCCAGGCGTCGGTGTTCTGGACGCTCACGACTCGAGCTGTAATCACAACTATTCCGCTACTTACGTTTTGATAGACATAGTGGAATGCATCGGTAGCGCCGAAGATGTCTTCGCCAGCGCCCAGAATCGTGAATCGTCCGCAGGAAAAGTTTGCGGTCCCTTCGACTCGAAAGGTGGTATCGCCGGGTTTTTGAACTGGGATGTCCGCTTGGAGCCAATCGCCGATGGTCGATCCAAGTCCTTCCGAAAGCAATCCGTAGACGACCAGTTGGTTTGAAAAGGTCGCTGCGTAGACCCGGCCATTGGCTACTACCGGCGGACAAAACTTTGCGAAGTCGCCCAGGTCATCGGCCCCACTGGGATCGTGATTGCTGCTCCATATCGCGAGCCGTAGATCATCAGCCCTGTAAGCTTGCAGAGTTCCTGCCACCGTTTGATGGTTGGCGTCACCAGCGGTCGGATGAAGCGCCCAGACGATCGCACTGCGGGCTTTCGCTGTAGCACCCTGCCCCTCACAAGATACCGTCAGCATCCCACCCGGCATCCCGACTGGCAGAATATTATCGCTTAGAAGGTTTGGAGGCGTTTCGGTTTTGAACAACATCTTAGCGGTATCAAACGGATAGCCCCTAAGCCTGTCGTTTTCTCCCCAAACATAAGACACTGGTCCAACGACATTGTCATCGAAGACCACGGGCGCGCAGTGGATGTGGCCTGTGCCACCTCCATTTTGCGGCTGCGTCATACCTGGAGCGTATTGGGAGATCTCGTTAGTGCCCGGATGGAACTTACCCATGTTACCGCGATCGAGGACGTAATAAGCCCGGTCCTTTCCCCATGCGCCCAAAAGATTCCCCCATGGCAGGAGCACTGGTCCGGCGCAGAAATCGACATCGTCGTTGTTCTCTTCTACGATATCTTTGGTGACAAACCAATCCTCTAGGACGAAACTTTTAGCATCCCTGTCGAGTCTCAATTTCAGAACGCTCTGACCGAAAAAAGGACCAGTAATTTGTCGTGCCAGTGCCGGGCCGCTCAGATTCTTCGGAAGAGGATCGCCGTTTCCGCACACGGCGTAGAGGTTGCCCGCTCCATCTCCCGCAAGCCCACAACCAGATTGCCAGATTCCGCCCTCGCCCCAGTCTGGAGTCGTGCAATAACTCGCTAAAGGCGCAAGTGTCTTCGCGTCGTAGGCAAGGATCCAGCCGTGATAGGTGCCTTGATCTCCTTGCGAGGCGAATGCCAAATAGATCGCGTCGTCCTGGAAGAGCAGGCCTGGCCGCTGAAGCTGGTAAAAAGCATTGAAAGTGATTTTTCCATCAATGTTTCCCTTACCGCGTCCGCTGGCGGTCGGTCCGCTAACGAAGGTAAAATCCAGGCCCGCCATTTGGGTTTCCGCGATCAACGCGGGACCGCCGAACTTGGCCGCTCCGTTGGTTATGGAAAGCGCGTGCAGCTTGTATCGGTAGTGTGGTTTACCAGCAACCAGCTTCTTGCTCTTAGAGGTCAGATAGATGGTCTCGGATCCCCTATCTATTACGGGCGTGCTGGTCACGCCAATCTCGCTGGTAAAATCCCTGTAGCCAGTTCCGTAGTCAGTCCGAGGTACGGGCGTCTCATTGGTGTCATCCAGATTGACCCGCCAAAAGGGATGGCATTCGTCTGCTTTCTCACTGTCAAACGCATAGACCATGTTCCTGCTCGTCGCCACGAACACTACCGAGCGAACACCGACGTCGGGAAGGTCCAGATTCGAAACAAGAAGAGGTTGGGCATATATTTGCCCATCGACTCCCCGCGCAAACAGCTTACCAAAAGTGTTTACGTTGACGTTGCCTTGATTGAGGACCGATTCGCTCGGGTTGGTTCCGGTTCGAGCGGCGTTATATCGATTGGTTAGAACATCCACAGAGTCTCTGCCTCCTCATGTTGTACTTTGCGCAAATGGCTCTTCACTAAGAAGATGGCGACGAGATCCTTGAGAAGCGTTAGATCGATTCAGTCGCCGAGTATGCGTCGATGCGAGGTTGTAAGTCAAAATATTCGTTGTTTCGTTCTGCCGGACCCTGACTGACTGTTGATGAACCCGATTGACACAAATTGTGGTTTTGAGGCATAGGATTAAATTGCAGGAGCCAATATGGAGAATTTATTCCCGGCCCTAGCATTGATGGGGCTGGATGGTTTTCTGATCTGCGCTTGTCTTGGCGGATTCCGGCCAGCGCGAAATCTTAGCTATTCGCTTGCGACGATCATCGGAATCTGCGACGGCGCCGCCCTAGCTTTGGGCACGACGCTCCGAATGCACGCTTACGCTTCAGATATTCACTGGCTCGAGATGATCGTTCCAATTGCGATCGTTACCTGTGGTGTCTACGTGCTTTTCCTTAGATCGCAAGAACGAATGTCGTCATTTCCGAGGGTGGTTTTAGTGCTGCTTCCTATCCTTTTGAGTCTCGACAACTTCGTTGCAGGTCTAGCCGGGTTGCATTTGAGTCGACTCTTTGAAGCGACACTTTTCTCATCTCTTATGAGCGGGGGAATGGCTTTCCTCGGGATAGGACTTGGGGTTGCCATCCAGGGACATCTGCGCGTTGCGCCGCATCGCCTCGCCGGATACGGATTAATGGCGGTCGGCTTGGTCACTGCCCTGATCCCATAGTTCTCGGTAAGGCCAATTGAGCATGCATGACGTACTAGGCACGAATCGTGACAATTCTAGCGAGATCAAGTGCGACGCGACTTAAACCAATGCGCGCCGCCGGCGATTTGGCGTTTATTGTCTTCGCCGACTTGCGTTAACCTTTCGCCCGCCACGACGCGATTACGATGGGAACGGAAATTGTCGCCTAGCGAAGAACATGCCTCGCTCCGCCAGGTCAAGGAATGTTGAAACGGCCGATTGCTAGCTTCAGGTTAAATCACTCTTAACGACGATCTGGGTTTATGTACCGAATCGTTTGTGCAATTCCGAGTAAGTGTTTCCACAAAAAGGAGGATCACGTATGAGCGACACAGGCTACAGGGGAACCATCAGGCTGCCCGATGATTTCTTTTTCAGGGAGGTCCACCCCGACCATAAGGTGGCCCACACGCCCCCGCCTCCCGCGCCACTTGGCCCACTGGCCGCATTTGCTGGAGATTTTGTAGGGAATGGCTTCAACACCATCTTCCGGCCCAACAACTCGGTTACGCCGACGCCGCTTCCGAATCCACTTCCCCCCGGCGACAACATTTTGGAACTGAACCTCACCTCCGAGGAGATCGCTTTTTCCAAGAGCCTAGGAGCGGTTCCCAACCGTGGAACCACCCCACAAGGCGACATCTTCCTCAACGGGGTGCCATATCTGCAGACCATCGACGATATTACTGTCCACGGCGAAAAGGCTGGTATTCACTTCGAGCCTGGAATGTGGATTCATGTACCGGCGACAACCGTGCCCCCGATCACGCAAGAAACGGTCGCTCGCTTGGCCTCCATACCGCACGGCACCACGATCGAGGCCCAAGGCATCATTGCCACCGTCGCAGGACCGCCAACCATAAACCCTATTGACATCACGCCCTTCAGAACGGCACCACCTAACAACAAGATCACGTTCCCAAGCCAGACCGTCAGCAACTCAAACACGCCGAGAATTCCGCAAGATCTGACTAGCTTTATTGCTGCCGGCACCATTACTCAACCGCTTTTGGACGATCCTAACAGTTTGCTGCGGGGTCACATCAGCAAGCAAAAGATCATCAAGACTATCGCGCTGATCACTTCCACGGCTCCGCCGCCACCTCCGCCGCTGTTCGGAGGCGGAACCGATAACATTGCGTTCCTGTTGGGCCAGCCCGCGGCCACGGCCCCTAATGCCCAGGCCACGCAAATGACGGCCATTTTCTGGATCGAAACCGTCGAAGAGGTCCTTGACGTACCGGATCTTATAGAAGGTCAGCACATCATTCTCAAAGCCAAGCCAAGTATTCCTGGTCAGCGCGTAGCGAAATTCTCCCTCTCAGCGCCATTTGACGTAGATAAACAGCAGGTTACGTTTCACTTCACGCAGATTCAATATACCCAGACGGTCATGCTGAATTTCGCCGGCCTCACTTGGCCCCATGTCTCGGTGAACACGCTGGTGCCTGAAGACCCCATCGTTGTTCCTGCCTCCCTCTTGAAAAGGAGCTAGTCGGGCGGACCAATGTTGCGAAGAAGCGGCCAGGGACAAAGTGTTCGACGATCCTCGCGATCTTATGCCTACCACGTTGCCTCTCGCACCCTCCAGAAGATGGCGCCTTGGCTCACGCGTTCAGCCGATAACGCAACAAGCGGATTGAACGCACAGGAAACGAAACTCACCCAAGCATCGGTCACCACGAAGGGAATCATCCGTTTCACGACGATCCCAGCCTTCGGGGATACGGCACAGATAGATGCCATCTTCTGGATCGAAACAATTCAAAGAGAGGCGGACGGATCGAACACGCACCAGCTCCAATACTCGCAGACAGTGCTGCTGGATTTTTACGGGCTGAGCTCGCCGCGCGTATCGGTTGCGATGTTAATAAAGAAGTAAGAGAGCTACGTGTTGATCGTCGGAAGAATGGCAGAAGAGGCAGAAAGCCGGCAACGAGACGCATTAGTTAACGCGCGATCTCTATTGCGTTAGCCGATAGAGGTCGACGCCACCGTTGTAATTGGGAACATATATTTGGCCTCCGTCGATCACTGGAGGATCAAATTTGTTGAACAGAAACTGGAGACCCCACCGTTGCGAGTCCCATAGAACCTTCAGCGATCCGTCGGCAGCGAGGTGCACCGGATCGTAGACAAGCAACCGGCCGTTCACTACGTGGGCGTTTGCGTCTCCATACGGTATGGCGCAGACGAGGATCGCTGAATCAGGATCCGATCCGTTGCTGGCTCCGGAACAAAATCCTCCGGGCATTCCGCCCGGCGGATTTCCGCGCACGTCGGCACTCGCGTATTCGTTACTTTCCGCGATGTAGGATAACTTGCCGGTCGAACCGACAGACCATTTATGCAGTTGCGAATTCTCACCCCAAGCGAAAATCGTCCAGGAATTCAGTGCCGGATCGAAGAACTGTACGGGCGTCATGTGAAGATGTGCGGTATCGCCCCACGGAAAAAAGTTTAGTGCACGAGGATCTTTAGGACACGTATCGACGGGTCCCGGACTCATCGTCAGCCAAACCGGAGGCGCGGCGAGTTTGGCGCAGTTGTTTTTGGGATTCGTGAGGTCGTTTACGGTTGTACCGCCAAGAGCCGACGTTTTAACCGGATAGGCGATTCCGTCTTTTCCGGCGGCGATGCAGACGCCAATCGAGAAAATGCAGGCAGGCCCAGCCGATCCCCAGTCTTCGTCTGACCAGGCGCCACTCGCCATCGTTGGAAAAACAAGCAGGGTTGGGACGCCTTGGTCGTTTATCTCCGCCTTCAATCTCGCATGCTTCAGCGGCATGCTCATTCCCATCCCAGCATTAACGGACCTCATGGCTTCGGAGGGAGCACTAACTCCCGCCAGCTTTCTGGTCGAGGCTCGCGCTCCTCCGGTTCTGGCGAGGTCCGTCCATGGCGTCCAGTGATCGATTACCTTCAGACTGGCGGGCACTTGTCCTGAGGCTGATGTGTACTTCAGTTTCAAGAACGATTCGCCCCACTGACTCGCGCCGTCAAAGTCTCCATTACCAGTGATGAGATAAAGATTCCCTTGAGGATCGGCCGACGCACCTTGTCCGCCCATCCACACTCCGGCACCCTCGCCGGCAGTCAGCGCCAGCATCGCACTCACTGTATTGCTGGCGACATCGAAGGCGAAGCAATAGCCCGATGCGCCAGCCCCGGTTTCGAAGATGGTGCCCGAACAACCCAAAACTGTCTTTACACCTGCGACGTTCGTTTCCACCAACGAGGATCGCTGCTTACGCATTTCCGAGTTGAAGTCTTGCGTTCCGCTCTTGCCCTGGATCAGGACGGGGGGAACCACCTGACTTCCATCGGAGACTTTGAGCACAAACATGTAATAACGACCGGTTTGCGGATTTCCTGTTTTATCCGGCGAAAGCCAGCAGACCTGGTAAAGGCGCTGAGTTTCCGCATCGATCACTCCGGTTGAAAGACAGCCCCAATGATCATTGATGCCCTTTCCGTCGATATTAAGGGAACCATTTATCGGCACTCCAAGGGTGATCTGCCAAATGCCCGATCCGTCATGTGCGTCAACTCCACGCACTACATCAGCCATCGACGGAAGCACCATCACATCGCGAGTGCCTCGCGACGTGTTAACGTTCGGCAGAATTAGCGGCTGCGCTTCCATACCCCGCGCGTCGCCGATCACGGGAATTGTAGTTGCGCGGATGATTCCCTTTGCCTCAACCGACGCTTGCGTAAGTTGACTCTCGTGCGGATTCCAGCCGCTTCTTGAGTTATCGGCGGAACGGGTGATCCAGGGCACCATGCTCGATTGAGACATGCAGTTCTCCGCACCGACAAGAAGAAAACCGGCGACGAGCAGGCATACATGGTAGAGCTTCGTTCGTCCTCTCATGGACAGCCTCCACGACTAGATGTCATTGCCGCGATAATGTATATGGGTTGTATTGACAATCCAAAACGCCGCCAGGATTCGTGCTCATTACCCCCAGCGGCCCTGGTTTCAACTGATAGTGACTAGTCACGCAGCCGCTGAAGCCTACAAAAGGCCGGTCGAATCGACATTCGATTTGGTAACAGCGATTCGCCATATTTGTTTTCTGCTGTTGCCGACAGGGGATGCTCAAGACCTCCAATTCCGTGGCCAGGATTTTCGCAATGCTGCTATCCTCCCCAGCACGCGCCGCGCACGGAGGTTCAGTTGTGAACCTTCGGCCTCTTCCGGCCATCGATTGAGGTACGGATCATTGCGGCATTTACCGCTGTCGCCCATGCTCTAATTCTAGACTTTGCGCGAACAACCTCACGAGCCACGCTTGTTCAATGTACGTCTCGTAGAGCCCGTGATCCTCAAGCAAAGAGGGTAAATTTATCGGTTAAAGGTGATTCAAAGCGATTGGCAAACTCTTGACCCTGAATCGGGATAAATTTGAAAAGTGGACTCTCAGAAGTTCCCGCCGTAAAAGTTCCAGCTTGGTATGTGTCTGATCCCCTTATGGAGGCGCTCCCACTCTCTGACGGACCGGTACCGGCAATCACAAAGAGGCTGTTCCACAGATGGGTCCATTGGAGCGCTGCGTCTGCAGAAAACGAACGCGATTGATCGACCTCTTGAAGCATCATGAAATGTGGGGGGCGCTGCCGAGAGAGCCGTCCTATATTGAACAGCAACATCTGCTCTTCAGCTGATTCGGCATACCGATTGTAGGCGTCTATGTCGTAACGCATCGTCGGAGACCCGAAAAATCTCGCGAGAACTGCCGGCGCGAACACCGCGAGCGCCTTAAAGCTTCGTCGCCTAGTGGATTCTTCTGTGTCTTTGGTCTTCCCCGCGGACATCGGTCACCCCCACCTACACCGAATAGCAGCAAAGCGCGCGAGATTGGAATCTCTAAGAGATCGCGCCAAACTAAACAAAATCGTCAACGCGACTACATAGCGTAAACAACCTGCTATGAAAAGGGGTAGCGATCTTGGACGACTTGGCACCGACGCGATGGAAGGCGCATTGGCCGGTCTAAGAGTACGTCGGGTCCCGCAACTGAAGATTGCAGCTAGGAAATTTGTGAGGTCCTTGAAGATATGCCTTTTGCGTAGATTTTAACGCTGGGCCGCGCGCCCCTACCGATGGCTAATCGTATGATCTGACTGGATTTTTATGCCAAGCGTCCGAACCGCCGACAACCGTGACGTCAACAGTATCGATTGAACCCGCTTGCTTCGCCGGGTGCACACTCGAATCGTTTTCAAATGCCGGGGGCCGGAACCTCTAATCCGCGCGGAACCTTCGCTTGGAGGACTCCAGCGGATCTCAAAGTCCCATTGAATCGGGTCAGCGCGCGTCCAAATCTAAAAGAATCGTGGGGTCGGCCTTGCGCGCGCGTCCGCTTGATCCGCCCTTGGACCCGCCTTTGTCTGTCAGTTGGTGTCACTAGTCCCTTGGCGAACACAAGGGCCAAGGATCAATGAGATATCGTTAAAGATATGTCCGCGATGCTTGGCCAGCAAGGCATTGATTTTGAGCCAGCGCTTTGGCTTCACCACTTTGAGTTCTGGAGGAGCTACGGTTAACTTTTCAACTCGCGCGCATGGCTATCAGCCTCGCAGATTGGTTTATCCATGGCAGCCTAGCGATACGCAAAGTCCCATGCCTGCTCGTCTATGCCTTCGAGAAATCGATCCCGAAAAAATGATCGATGGCTGCCAGTTGCTCAAGATCTCTTATCTTCGAACGGCATTCTTTGTGGTCGAACTTCATTTTCTTCAGTCCGACGACGATATCGCCGCGATTTCCGCAGAAATCGAAAGGACACCCATAGGTATCGTCGTGATATTTGATCGTCCAACGAGAAATCAAACACGACGAGCATAGACAGGCAGAGTCGGAGCACAATCTTAGCGAAAGCTACCTCCTTCTCATACCTACGCAGGTCGAGCGTCGAGATCACGAATATCTCGCCGTTCTCGCCAACCGAGGATGTGAAAGAGTTTCAGTGCTCGCTGCCGTCTTCCTCTGTTGCGATCTGGTGTTGAGTCAACCGCATACAAAATCGAGGTGAAGCTCCTTCGGGAGCGGCAGGAGCGCCTCTTCGAGACGTGGCAAATAGGTCTGAGGATCATCATCCAAATCAGTTCGAACATATCTGCTTGGCACCGGAATATAAACAACTTCGAAGTCATCGTAGTTCTGTGCTTCATTCCACTAACCGCGTCAGCTCAGCTAAAAAGCCAACCTTCGAATCGATGTCAAGCAGCGCTACCCTCACTCTCGGGCTCTCGTCCGGTGATCCAGTACTCTTCACGATCACGGATAAGTTCTTTCTACTTCCGATTCTGCGAAGCCTTCGGTGAACTCTAATCCGTACTCTGTAGTCGCGTGGAAAGTGCCAAACGCTCCTGCGCTTTCCTCGCCCAGAGAGGGAAATATGACCTATGCAGCGTCGGTGCTATATAGAACTGGGATCCCGAATCAAAGAAAGCTGTTTTTTCAGCGAAGAACATCGCGTTCCGCCCGGTCCTGACAGCTTCGCCGATCGATCTACCAGTCAATAGCTCGTTGTAATTGGTGGCTGATAGCGAGTGAGCGCTTATGTCTGGCAGTGAGAACTGAGTACCAATTGCAGCCGGTATTCCCCTGTCGAAAAGTGTCGCTACTATCGAGCGGCGGCCAGGATTCTCGGTCGGGGAACCTAGCGCGGTCTTGCAAGCATTAAGAAAAACTAAGGCGGACTTTGGATGCCGTCAATAGTTGCGCAAAATTTGTAGCATAAATCCTGAATGAGCTCTCACTAGAGCGTGCTATCGACAGAAAACCTTGGCCCTGCTCATGATCGAAACCAGCATTTCCAAAGTAGTGGACGTTTTCCAAGCAGGTTCTTAAGCTCCGAGTTGTCGAGCAGCGAGGCGGCCAATACCCGCTCCAGTCGCCGGTTCGTCCTCCAGCGCTTTGGGCCGTCTCGCATCGGAGACCTCCAGGCCGCCGTACTTCGACTTCCACTGGTAAAAGGTTGCGCTCGGGAGCCCGTGACGCCGGCACACCTCTCCCGTCCGCGCGCCGGCTTCCTGCTCGTGCAGCACTCTGATGATCTGTTCCTCGTTGAAGCGAGAAGCGAGTTCCCTTCATGGCCGGTCTCCTTTTCAGGCGACGGACTCTATCTCATTTCGGCGGAGTTTTCGGGGGGCAGGCCACCTTCACCTTCCCTTGTCCAGGCCTCGGTCGTGGCGTGCCCGCAGGCGAGTCAAGCGCGCGAGTTTCTGCCAGCAATTTGACGCCAAGCAGATTCTGTGAACTCGTGGTCTTCCCATGAAACCTCATCGATTCTGGACGAAGAGAAGTATTTTCAACCACTTACTTTTCAGGCTGGTCAAGCTCTGACGATTCCGAAGGTTGCGCCCCAAAGTTACCCGTTGACTTTCCGGCGTTACCTTCCGAGTTCTGGCGAGCATGATGGCGATATCCGAAACTCAAAAGAACGTGATGCGGATTTTGCGCGAAGCTCCTTTCTCCCTGAAATGAACTTGCAAATTGGCGCGGTCGGCTGTATTAGCCAGCATAAGCGACAAATAGAAGGCAATCGATCGCCCGCTAAATCCGACAACGCATAAGGTGAGGCAATGAGAACAAAAGCGTTTACTGAATTTCGACTTAGGATAAACGGCATCAACTTACCCAAAAGCGTCCAGAATCTGATTTCCGAAGAATTGGAAAAGGCGCTTAGGCGAGGTTTGGCCCGAACGGATATGAAAGGCAGCTTGGTTAACCTCAGGGGAATGGCCCTTCCAAGTGGACCAGTCGGAAGAGTATTCGACTATGAAACAAAGTCCCCAACGAATCGCTCAAGTTGATCGACTATGTCCAATATACGAAAAAATGCGGTATGTCCCAGCGTGCAATGCAAAGAAGGAGTAAACCTACTCGGCATTCTCCAATCGAACGGACAGGTAACCTTCTTCTCGCAACGTTTTGAAGTTGATCACGAGTTCGTCCAAACAGCCGCACTCGGGCGAGAACCAGAAAAACGGTTTCGCTTCAGCGGCAAATGCATAACCAACGCGTGTAGACATTGGACCAATGACAAGTGTGGCCTCATCAAAGACATGATTCGCGAGTTCACGCACAAGGGTTTATCGTCTTCTTTACCGGAGTGCTCGATACGAAAACAATGTCGTTGGTTTGTGCAGGAAGGAGCTCGCGCTTGCAAGATCTGTCCACTGATCTCTACGAACATCGATGACCTAAAAAGTCCTGGCAAGTCAACATAGTCTCTTTAGACTCTTGACCGGGTTTTATAGATAGTTGGTCGATGGTTCGCCTCAGGTAGTGTGTTATAGCGAAGTTCTTTGCGGCACAAATGAAATGATAGCGACGTCGCTCGACACCTAACGAAATCATCCGCTTGAGCGACGAGGCCAGCGCGCACCTTGAAACGTCCGGCGTTTTCTAAACTCTTCTCTCGAAGTTAGTTCAAGCTGCAAGCTGTTATCGTAATACTAATTCCGGTGTAACGACGGACTTCAGCCGAAGCGACTTCCGGCGATTCGGCGGCAGAGCGAACCGAATCAACGTTCGAAAGTGCTATCCTTGCGCGGCTAGAATCGAAGCTCTATCTGGATGAGAAATCCGCCGGCTCAAAATGCAGACCCAAGTACTCGCGATTACAAATGTCCGCTAGCTCATTGAGTACTGGAACTGGCAAATCGCCGGGAGGCAAGTCGCGGTGAAGAGCTTTACTATATTCAGCCATGGTGCGTCGCTGATCATGATAGGACCAACCGAAGAGAACGTAGTCTGCGTCTCTTTCCGTGGTAGGCTCAAGTTCGTTGGCTATGTTGCTTGCTTCGGCAAAGTTGCGCAGACGGTCTAGACAAATGATCTCGTTCAGTCGGGTCTTTCGGTCATCGCCACCTCTGTAACTTGCCGCCTTCTTTAATTCTTCATACGCTTGAGCCCACAAGCAGAGATGCATTGAGCCCACGGCCAGGTTGTTGTGAAGATCTCCTTCTTCGACTATGTAGGCAGGCTCGCGCCGTTCTTCTTCGCTTAAGCCATCCATTTTGTTAACGCAATCCCGCCAAGTGTTAATTGCGTTGGACCAGTCGTTGCGTAGGGCGGAGACATTTGCCCGTTTGCTAGTATACTCGATCCGTTGCAACTCTGAGATGGTTCCGGCGCTTAGCAACTCCGAATAAGCTTGGTCCGCAGAGTCAAGTAACGGTTCTTGTTCGGTCACGTTTGATTGTTGAGCAGCGAGCTCCTGGTTTAGGAATCCAATTTCGAAAAGAACCTGATCGTAAAGCGCTCGCGGTGCAAAGTAGTAAGCCAAAAATTGCGCGTCGTTCAGTTGCCTCTGTGTTTGGATCCGAAGATCCGCCGACTTATAAAGATTTGCGAGACCGAGGTGAGCGATTACCCGAACTACTACAGGTGTACCGACCTTCAATCCTTCTTCGAGCGCTCCTTCCTCGTCTGCGTGCTGTTGGCCGGCTCCTTGCCGGGCAGCTAGGCTAAAGAGGTAAGCGCGATAGACGGTGGAGTACTTGGTTCGAGCTAGACTGCCGCCCTTGAAGTTTAGAAAATCGCTGTTTAGGGTAGCCATTTTCCACTCCGGGGCTTCGGCTGCTGCTGCGAGCAGATCGTCTAAGGTTCCGCGAGCGAGCAGTCGAGAAAAGCAGTCCCAGGAAATCGCAAAAACGACGATCAAACAGGCGAATGACATTATTCTGAGTCGCTTTGGAGCTCGAAGGGATTTCAGGAGCTTTGTAAGAGTCGCCCTTGCCGGCTCAAAAATGATAGCTCCTAGGATGAGTCCTAAAGGAGCGATGATCGGAACGATTGACGAGTAAATTTGGATCACTGCCGTGTCACCCCACGGCTCTCCTAGCATGAGGACAATCCAAAGGAGCCCCATCGAATAAGTGACTACCGCCAAGATAGCCAACCAACTCGAGCTAAACCAGAAATAGAGTCGGCTTCGCCTTCGTATCCTAGCCCGTCTTCGACGCGGAGAACGGATAATCCGGGTTTCTTGAGAGTAGGGCTCAGGTTGCTGCGATCGTGCCCAGTCATCAGGGAAGGAGCTTTTTCGAGAACGCCTATCCTCCGGCGTCTTTGGATGCTCAACCATTAATTTGATCTCTATCGAACAGCTTCGAGATGAATGCAACGGTTATCAAGTTGGCCGAGAGTCCGCAATTGCTCGTGGAACACATGGTGTGACTCTCCAACACGTTAACAAGTAGAACAGAGTCTCGATTTTCCGACTCGGCAATCATCTTCGACGCCGGTCCGGCTCAGCCATGGCCGGCTGACGTTGACTCGATGCGCAGCGTTTCACCTGTGAATTCAGCCTATTTGCGTATGGCTATACTCCGTTCCGGATTGGCCGTTTATGATTAGCTCGATCGACCACGGAAATTGATCTCTCAGGCGGGCGGCAACCGAGCCACGTTCAAATCTAACCTGTACGAGACTGCGCACCGTAGGAAGCATGTTCGGGGACACTCCAGACGCCGCGATATTAACGTCTCATGACCCTACTGGCGACTTGAGCAGTGTATGGTTTCGCTAGAATTTGTTTCTGGAGGATGCACAAGGGTTCAGGACGCGTCGAGGTCTTCCTGTTTGGCGTCGATGACACGGTGCTCTTATGACCGGATTATTCTATGGACACTACCGGTCGAGTCGTCAGCATCTTGTAGCTACAATTTTCGATTCGCCTTCTTGACACATGCCTGGCACGCTCCTAGTATTCGGCGCGTTGTCGACCAGGGGGGACCTTCCGGCGACGATAGTAAGCGTCGATGTTGAGCGTAGCGCGCGTCTCCCCAGATCTGTAGACCTCGGATCGGTTCACCGAGGTGAGGGGGACAGCACGAGTGGCCGAACAGAACTCTCAGACAGTCGATTCTCTGCGACCAGATCGCGATCTTCGAGTCTTTCTCGACTGGATCTCCTGGATCTCCCAAATCGCCCTGGCCGGACTTGTCGCTTGTTCCGTAGCTGCGCTTTTACAGAGTGGTCAAATCGCGATTCGAGTACTCGGTTTAGGTATTCTTCTGTCCCTTGCAGCAGCAGCATTCGGTGCGGCGCTAGGTTTCTTGTTCGGAATTCCTAGGACGCTAGCGAGTAGTTTTTCGGGGCTCCCAGCTCCAGCGCGAACGTCTGGGGACAGTGGAAGCTCGGACGGTTCGCAGACAACCACCGCTAGCGCACAGTTAGCTTCGACAACGAATCAGTCTCGAACCAACACCAATCTTGAACAGATTTCCGATTGGCTCACGAAGATTATAGTCGGCGTTAGTTTGGTCGAATTTGCCAAGATACGCGGGGCCTTGATCAATCTAGTGAACTTTCTAAATGAAAAAGGGTTTCAATGGACGACCGGAGGAGATCTTTTAGGGTTCGCCCTAGTCACTTTGTTCGCACCTTTGGGTTTCATGTGCGGATACGTCGTTACGCGCACATTCTTGACTGGCCTTTTCGTCGCCTCCGAGAAAGACGTTCAGGATCTCAATATCGACGTAAAGGTCATCAATGCCGCTGTTTTGGGACCACAACCGTCTAAGGCTACCGTGCTCACCCCTGTTCAGAAGCTGAGCATGAGTACACTGCTCGCTACCGATCCCAAGACCCTCTCTGGTGCTGATGAGTTGGCGGCATTCGCCACTGCGAACTTTGTGGACGGCGATTTAGATAAAGCAAAGGCCTACTACGAAAAGGCTTTGGTCATTGCTCCTGACAACTATGACGTCCAGAGACGGCTCGGAATGGTGTATTGGGAACTCGAGCATGCCGACCAGGCTCGAGATTTAGTGAAGCGTTCGAGGGCCAGCGCATTGGCGGCACGCGACCCAGTCGCTGCCGGAAAGGCGGCCGAGTATCTCGTGTTTACCTATTTGTACGAGCCTCACGGCTACGAGAAAGCTATTGAGGCTGGAACGAAGTTAGCAACCAGTTCCACGGAAACGCCTACGCCTTGGTTAAATGTTCTTCTTGCCGCGTCCTACGGACAGAAATATGCCGATCTTTACGAACGTGATCCTCACGACCCTAATTTGGGGACGGTTCGCAAAGCTGCACTTGATCAGGTTCGAATTGCGGCAACAATTCCTGAGTTTAAACGAATGCTACGAGAAATATGGAATCCCGCTCTCTACCACACCGATCCCAAGGAAAACGACCTCGAGTCGTTCAAACACGATCCTGACTTCAAAGCTCTTCTGGAAGACTAGGAAAGCAGTGGAAATAAACGCTCTCCAAGAATTGAGAAATCACTAACAACACTATGCGCATACTTCATCGTTTGACCTCTTATGCATTTGGCCGCTGGTTTCCGCTGCTGCTCGTCCTTGGAATCGCAGGTTCGATCACTTCCTGCAGCGCCATTCAAGGGTACCCTTCTGATCCTAACGATAGTAGCGCAGTTCTCGCGAGCCTGCAGCCATACTTTCAGCCATCCGAAATGGATACCTACATTCAAGAAACAAACTCAGCGCAGCGACAACAACTCAGAGACATCATCGTTTTGAGCCAGGTACGAGCCTATGACATCGAATTTAATAATTTCGAAAAATCTCTCTATACTTCCGGGAATGGTATATCGACTGGAAGTGACCTGGTGTTGCTCGTCCTCAATGGATTGGGCGCGACTTTGGGCGGTGCCGCCACGAAAGCTGCACTGGCAGCTGCTTCGACGGGTATAATTGGAGCGCAAACCGCGATTAGCAAGGACCTCTATTACCAAAAAACTTTGCCAGCGTTGCTGGCGCAAATGGAAGCCAATCGATCAGCAGTCGAACTGAGAATATTCACCGGACTCAGTCAAGACGACACGAAATATTCGCTGCTCCGCGCGTATCTTGATCTGGATGCCTTGCAGCAAGCAGGCGGTATTCCCCAAGCGATTACGAACATTACACAGCAGGCCGCCAATGCGAATGATGCATCTCAAGCCCGGATACAGGAGTTGAGATCGCTGGGGTTCAGCAGTTCGAACAGCAGCGCTAGGATTCGCAAATGGCTGTATTCCGGCCCGAAAGACTCCAAGGGTAAGCCTGGTTTGGATCAGACGAATTTCGACGCTCTGCAACACTGGATGAATGAGGACACAACTGATCCTGTTCTCAAAAATATTCCGGTGGAGCAATTTGTGGACGGAAACGATCCAGGCTTGGAGGCGGATCGACAAAGAGCTTTGGCTGACGCCAAACTCAAAATACCTTAGAAAAGGAGACCTTCTCATGGTGTGTGGCACGTTCACCATAACGCAGATTGCGGCAGAAGATGTTGACGGCGTGATAGCTCGCTACAAGGCAAATAAGCCGCCTCCGGTCAGCGTAACAAAGACTAAGGCTCCGGATGGAACATGGACGGTGACTGCCACATTTCCTCCGTGTCCGCCGAATACGAGCCACAGCACTGGAAATCAGTGATCGTGGAATTGGAATCGCATTCTGATCCGGGCGCCTCCGATGTCAAGCGGCATCCTCGAAAAGATAGCGCTCGTCGCGCGCTGCTCCGGAGCTCCCACTGGCCCGGGTCTCGAGAGACCGGTCATTTTGATTTCATCGCTTACACTAGTGTTTTGTCTGTCTTTTGATTTTCAGCAACGAGAAGGAGACGAAAAAAATGAACAATAGCCAACACGTCCTTCTGCACGGCAGTCTGCGACCGCCTAAAGCAAACGCCATCAGGTTACGCGATGTCGATCCATCCGCGCGCATCGAGGTCACTCTGGACCTCCGAGGACCAGATCTACCAGGTGCGGACGCAATGCCAAAAAAAGCATTGACGCGCGATCAACTCAAAGCGAAATTCGGCGCGGATAAGAAGGACGCAGACCGCGTCACGAAAGTGCTACAAGACTATGGTCTGAAGGTCGAGGAGACCTCGCTAATCTCGCGAAGCATGAGGGTTTCTGGCTCTGCCGCCAATATGGAGCTGGCCTTTAAACCCCATCTAGGGATTTATCGGGACCCGGAACAGGGAGAATTTCGGGGCCGGGAGGGGGCTCTTCAAATTCCCTCGACGCTCGATGGCATCGTAAAGGGTGTGCACGGATTAGACGAAAGGCGCGTAGCCCGCAGACGTTCGGCGCAGGCTGGTGCTAAGTCGCTCGCGGGGCTGACGCCGCTTTCTTCTGCCGACCTCGAACGTCGCTATAGTTTCCCGCCGGGGACCGCAGCAGGTCAGCAGATAGCAATAGCGGAGTTTGGAGGCGCTTACTTCGAAGGCGACCTCCACCAGTTCTGCCAGAAGATGGCCCGGTCCATTCCTCAGGTTAATATCGTTTCGGTCGGGTACTCCCCGCCCACGCTTCAGGAAATTGAGCAGATGCCGCGTCAGCAACAGCAGACCGTCCTGGACGACGCCGGTGAAGTTATGATGGACATCCAGGTTATAGCCGGTTTGTGCTCGGCCTCCGAATTATTCGTATACTTCGCACCCTTCACCCAAAAGGGATGGGTGGATCTCCTCAACAAGGTCATGGATTCATCTGTCGCGAGTCCGATCGCATTGTCGGTGAGTTGGGGTCTTGCCGAAGATGCTCTCGATTGGTCGGGTGGCGCGCTCGCGGCGATTAACAATCGAGTACAGGCAATTGCCCTTCTAGGAATCACAACCTCTATTTCTTCAGGCGATGATGGTTCGGGAGACGAGGAAACCGACGGCAAGACTCACGTCGATTTTCCGGGGAGCAGTCCGTTTGTCCTCAGTGTCGGGGGCACGATGCTTGCGGGTGCGGGCCAAAACAGTAGCGAGGTCACCTGGTGGGAAGCTCCTGGCCACCGCACGAACAACGGTGGCGGCTCTACCGGTGGCGGCGTAAGTCAGGTATTTGCAAGACCGTCGTGGCAGAACGTTCACATCAAATCTCTCAATGGAGAGTTGTTCGACGGACGTGTGGTGCCCGACGTAGCGGCTCTCGCCGGTCCACCATTCTATGATCTCATATTCCTGGGCAAGGACGCGCCCAACGGCGGAACGAGCGCGTCCGCGCCGTTGTGGGCGGCGCTGGTCGCCCGTATGAACGCAGTCTGGCCGCCATCCAAGCGACAGCGTTTCCTTACACCTCTCTTGTATCAGTCTCTTGCGAACGGGCAGACGAAGGGTCAGGCCGGTTGTACCGATATTTCCGTTGGGCAAAATGCTTCGCATCCGCCGACCGTTGGATATGACGCTGGAAAAGGATACGACGCTGTCACAGGCTGGGGCGTACCCAATGGGACGAAATTGCTGGCAATCCTCTAGACTTGGCAGTCAAGAATTTGTTTGCTGGTCCATCACGGCAGATATGATCAAGATTCGTCAAAGTCGCTGAATTGAGACCCAGTGGTTCAACGATGCGATTGCTAGGGTGCCGGGCCGCCCGGCCCGAGCGGCTCCAAGCGAGTTATGAAGGACGTTCAATAGACTCGGCTTCTTGACGCGGTTCATTTACCCAAAACTCGTTAAGGTGAGAGTCAAAAGTGAATCGCTGATCATTTCCTTACAGAAAGATCTCTACTGAGTCGCTTCCACCATGAACTTTAGAGTTCAAGACTGAAGGAGAGGAGATGAGAGCTGAGCCGCGCCACAATACGAGAATCGAAACCACGTTCTTCCTTAAGGGAATCTGGGAATGTTAAGACTATTGAAGCTCTTTCGCCGTCGACGCGTCATTACGGAGAGACAGCTTGATGCTCAACGGCCTTACAATCTACTTGGAGATGGTGCGCAGGCAGATGGCGCATATAGTCGTCTCATCGGATATATCCCATCTGATGCAGTTGCCCTTTACCTCATGGGCGTTGGAATCTTCGGTGGCACAATAACCAATGTCCCCGGCCGCTCTGTCGATCCTCAGAACGTCCAAATGGCCCATCTTTATCAACTTTGGTGGCTTTTCGGCATAGTCTGTGGACTCGCACCTATGCTCGCCTTCGTTGGTACGCTCCGCGAAGCAGCAACTTGGTCCGCGAGAGTCCAATGGTTCCAGGTGATCTCATCTCCGTTTGCGTTCACGGCTTGGGCATTCGCGATTGGCGGTCCATTCGCTTCGCTGAGCATATGGGAGCCGCAGTTGGGTTCGCTGGTCCTTCTTTTAGCATCTATTGTCATTACTGCAGTTGACAAGTTCATCGATTATCTCTCGAAATTGCGGAAGACCAAGAAGACCAGTTCACCAGCTTAAGGTACTCAGAGGCTCGGCCATCTAGAAATGCCAGACGTTAGCCGACTCACAGGGACGTTTTCTCGACCGCGGGTTTCGACTCGGGTCGGCAGAGGACTTCTTGGGCTCTTTCGAAGCTCCCAGCCGCCGACCTTTCTAGTCGAGTGGGACTGCAGTCAGCTTCTGGACAACGACGGCTTACCCGACAATATAGGTCCTTACAGCATGACCGCTTCGCTTCCGATCGAAGTGCTGGAAGCGTTTCGTGAAAACCCTTTCGCAATGAACCCAGAGCCGCGGTCCGGTGCGCAATTATATCAAGCAGCCTTTCAAAGTAACGAGGCTCGTCAGGCTGCAGACCGCCTACTTGCTGCGAGAGACATCGAGCGTCAGCTGTTGATCAGAAGCGCACCCGAGAATTTTGGATCACTTGCGCGCGTGCCTTGGGAATTCCTCACCGCTACGATCGACGATCGACCGATAGGTTTGGACCCGCGACTCACTATCTTTCGGACAATTGATGTCGGTAAACACGGCACGCCACTCAACATCCGAAGTTCTCTGCGCATAGCCCATATCCTTTGCAACGATCGGGAGATTGGCGCCTTCGATGAACCAGCCGCAGCACTAGACGAACTACTGTCGGGACTGTATGAGCGTTTGAGTCCCGCTATAATAGGGAAGGCGGTGGGGACGCCGAGAGATGTGCCAGCGCTAGACGCAGTTTCGGAAATCCTCGAGAGATTCTCTCCGCACGTCCTTCTATTCGTGGGCCATGGGCGAGAGGTGAGTGGGCAAACCGAGCTAAGGTTTACTCAATGGGCGCCGATCAATGAGATTGTAACCAAGTTAATCGCCTCCTGCCGAGACCTCTCTCTCATGATGATGATAGCTTGTGACACCGCGCACGCCGATGGTGCGTGGGAAACATCGCTGCCGATCACCAAACTCGGAGTTCCATCGCTGCTTAATGCAGGGTTAGTCGCAGTGTGCGCTATGCAGGCCAAGTATTCTGCGCAAAATGCAGTTCCATTCGTGGAACTGTTTCTTCGATCGATGTTCGCAGAAACGTCTTTGCCTGCGGCGTTTAGTCACGCCCGTAGACAAGCTCACCTGCAAAGCATCTTTCTTGATTCGGCTGGTTGGGCGGTGCCCCTTCTATTCGTAAACGACCGCGACGTGGACGAACCGCTCGAATTGCACCGTGCATTGCTAGCTTATGGCTTGGAAGTCGACCGACAGCGCTGTTCCTTCCCGGCAGTCCAGCAGCCATACGTGAATCGTCCGGAGTTTGATACTTGGCTTGATACCGCATTTGATGGTCGCAACGGCGTAGCGATCATTGAAGCAGAGGCCGCATCTGGGTCGACCACTTCATTGTCGGCCATGGCGGATCGAAAGTGCCGCTCTGCACAACAAGTTCTCTCAGGCACGTCGAGCGACGCACTTCCGCGGCCATTCTTCTATGTCGACGCATCGGCAGCCCACGGAAGTCATTTGGCGCACCTTCTGGGTACCTTCGGACAAGATGAGCGAAGGCTTATTGCCGGACGCCTACCTAGTATTCCAAACGCGGTAGTCAACCAAGAGATCAACTCTATCTCTGATCTTCTCAGGTTCATTAGGGCAGCGAACTGCTGTCTTGTGATCGATCACGCTTGGAAATTAGAAAATTCTGAATACGAAGAACTGGCTTCCCAGGGGTCGCGCTTGGAGAGTGGATTAATATTGCTGGTGCTGCGCCCAGGAGCCCTTGACGAGTTAACGATACTGCGGACGAGGCTTCTTAAGTTCTCTCAAGCCGAGTGTAAAGAGTTCGCCGTTGCGACCGGCAACAACGCACCAAAGGGCGAACTCTGGTGGAACATAAGCGGCGGCGACGTTCATCGTCTTCGCCTTCTGGCAAGTGATCTTCTCGTTGGGCATGTTTCGGATACTCAGCTAGACGTCAAAGCGACGATAGGCAAAATCGAAGCGATGTGGCCAGAGGTTATCGAACTGGGACGATTTTGCGCGTGCTTTCCTCAGGGAGTCTGCCGACGCTGGCTGGCGAGCTTAGGATTCGAACATGAAGAGGTACTCAACCAAGGGGTCGGGCTAGGAATTCTCAACGAATTAGCTGTTCAAGGACTTCCCTGGATTCGCGTGTCGAATCGTTATGGCCAGGAGCTGTTCGAGGAGACAGGAGATCGCGAGGGTGGCTGGCTCATACCTGCTGGCAAGTCATTTAACTTAGTGCGACGCTTGGTGTCCCTTGATGAACTGTCGGTTTCTCCGCGACTTTTGCGAGAGCAGCGAGCAATAGTCGAGACTTACCGCGAGTGCGCCGAGCTTTTTCTGCGGCACGGGCGCACAGTTGGGGCGGAGATCGCGCGCGAAGTGTATGAAGCACAACGTCCCATCGGCCGCCATATCGCCAACGAGAGCCTCATGACAACGCTCCTTGGCATGCTCCAAATGTGCGACTGGCAATGTGGCGATTTGTTAAGGCTTGCTGTTTCAGCCCAAGCCCTAGGTCACACTCGCCTTCATGGACAGGTCCTTGATTACGTAGACAGCGCCGGCATACGGATGACCGCGCACGAAAAGACTACATTTCTGATCCAACGAGCTAGTTTGCTTAAGGACACCGCTCAAGTAGAAGAAATCAAAACGATTCGTGAACTCTACGGACAAGCGATTGATCTGATCAATCAGGAAAGCGAGCGAGCGGACACTAATGAGGACGAGCGGCGCGACTTTCTTAAGCAAGCGGCGCATGTTTACCACAACTGGGGTATTGCCGAGCGATACATAGGTGAATCAGGGGTTGCAAAAGAATACCTCTCGCGCGCCATTGAAAAGCATCGGCAGAACAACAACCCTATACAAGCGGCAAAGGTCAGTATCGAACAAGTGGCGGCTGAACTGGATCTTCGAGGGGAGACTCCAGACTGGGAGACCATAGAGCGAGTTCTTCTCGACGAAATCAAACTGCTTGACGAAGTAAACGCGTCGGCAGACTCCAGCTTTGCCCGCTATCAGCTGGCACGCCTCTACAAGAAAATGTCATCGCCAAATTACCGGCGAGCGGCTGATGCGTATAAGTCTGCCGCGGAAGAGGCTGGCAAGATCGGTGACCTTCGGCTTCAGGGAGCCGCTATTAAGCAGTATACTGTCTTGGCGTTTAGCCAGCAGTTTGAAGACAAAGAGAGCTGTATACGGCAATTGAAAGAGTCGATCGCCATGCTCGGAAGCGGGCGCGGTGACGCGTGGACTACTCGGGTGCTGCGCGACGCATTCGCAGCGTTGGCTTTGTGGACAGAGTTCTCAAGTCCGTTGGAGGCCCGCGAGGCCTGGCAGAACGCCGTTGACGCTGCCATGCGATCACCTTTACGGCCCGATATCGCTGGTGGCGATCGACTCCGTTTGGCTGCTCTTTTCGGCGAGAGATTTGAGGGGTTGATGCTCGAAACCAGCTTGGACGAAGTCTGCAGTGCGATCTTTGGAAGAGGGGTTTCTCGAAGCGATTGTTTGGCAGGGCTAAAGAGTATAGTTGATGCAAAATCATAGATTCGAACGGAGCAGTTTTGATGGGAAACCAGAGCGGCGGAAGCACAATGACTACTCGAGAATCCGGAAGGATAAACGAAGCAATCAAGACTTCCGAGATAGCGACTCGGGTTCCTTCTCAATCTGAGGTGGAAGAACTAGGCAAGAGCATTCTCCGAGGTCTTTTGAAGAAACCCAAAGATACTGAGAGTTGAGCTATGGCTGAACAAGAAGTCGACGCAGCCGACAATCCTGGTGTCCGTGCCTGCCTAGCTGAGTTGGAGCAGCTCCATTCAAAATTTCTCTCACGAAACGACGCTTTCTGGGACGTCAAGCCTGACAACCTCGCTGGACTGGCGCTCTCCGAGCGCCAACGAGTTCAAGAACAGCTCACTAAAAGTCAGAGCGCAACCGACTTCGATCCGCTCGCGCTTTCGGCGATGCAAGAAGCCATTCGGACGGCGGCTCGACCAGAGTCATCAGGCTTCGAGGTTTCGATTCAGCAAGTCGCAGACGCGATGGGGAAGATCGATCATCTCTCCCTGTGGGAGCATTTCTTGCGGCACTACATTGGCAACTTGCTGGAATGGCAAGTAAGTGCCGCTGGCGACGGCCAGAAAGCTGAGGAAGTTCAAAACACAGTCGCGGCCCTCAGACGGACGGTAGCACCGCATCTTGCCAAAAGTGCAATCTCGGCCGTAAGAAAAAATAGCCGTCCGAGCGCAGACATAGTTATCGGATGCCTTGCCGAAGCCTTGCGATCATGAGCAAACTGACCACCGATGTAACGATCCGATGTCGCAACTACTTGCAAACTGCCGAGATCGGTTTTCGATACGGCGAGAGTTTCAGATTTTCCCTACCTTGGAGGCCGAAACTCCATTCTCCGCTTCAATCAGACTTACTTCGTGTTGCCGGCGCTCTGCTGTTGGCTGACCGGGCGTTTCGGAGACAGCGCCGCCTCGGTGGCTGGGTGCGAACCTTTTGGGTTCGGGCCGCGCTAGACGAGCCTCAACGGTGGTCCAGAGCGGCATCGGCCTTTGCGCGATTGACAAGCTTTCTAACAGGAGACAATTGGTCTTTCGAGTTCGTTTCTCCGAAGAATAAAACGGTACGGATCCCTTATACATCCACCGATGAATTCGATCGAATTTCTGGCACTCCCTCACACGGCCCGGCGGCGCTCTTCTCGGGTGGACTCGATTCATTTTGCGGTGCCAGCAAGCTTCTTCGCGAAACCGGGACGCCTGAAAAGGCACCGCTGTTTCTTAGCTCATTTGTCACAGGCCGCGATCACTTAGTCAATTTGCTTCAGAAGATCGCAGAGAAGGTGAACAACCAAGAGTACATTCATTTGCTGGTTCACGGCCTTGTGAATGTATCGAAGGTGGAAGGCGTCGACGCAGCCGAGCTGCCAGAAAGGAGTCGCCGAAGTCGCTCGTTATATTTTCTGTTGCAGGCGATGTCGGCGGCGCTGGAGTTTGGCAATCGCGAAATCTATCTCTACGAAAATGGCGTGATGGCGCTCAATCTCCCTATTCGCGCGGACGACATTGGAAGCCGAGCTACGCGCCACGCTCATCCGTTCTTTCTACAATTGCTCAATGAGTTTTCGAGGACCCTGATGGGTCGAGAGGCCCCGATTGTTTCCAATCCTTTTGCTGAAGTCACAAAGGGTGAGATGATTTTGAAACATGCTAACGGGGTCGAGTCTCTAGTCGGCGAGACTATTACTTGCTGGGGCTATCCCAATGCCACAAACCACTTCAGATCGGACCATCCAAAGGTTACTCACTGCGGGCGGTGCTTGCCTTGTCTCATCCGTCGTGTTGCCTTGAGACATGGACAACTAGAGGACAATCACAGCATCTACGGGTTTCCAGATCTGTTCATTGCCGCAGGAAACGGATTTCCTTTGGAGAAAAATCTCGGAAAAAAAGACACTTGGTCAGAAGCGAGGAAACTGCTCGGGTTCGCACAGCAATTCTCATTGCTGAAGGTAAAAGATTTCCACTGGAGGTTTGGGGGAAGTCTGCAGCACCTTACAGGCAGAATAGCGCTGAGAGACGTCAAGCCGATGTACAACCTTTACACGCGTTTTTCTAATGAGGTCAAAAGTGCATTTTCAGCCTAGCGACAGGCTCTTGGCGCTAACGGTTTGGCAACCTTGGGCACATTTGATCGCAACTGCTCAGAAATCTGTAGAGCTTCGGAAATGGGGCACCAGCTACCGAGGAACCATTGTGATCCATGCGGCGCGGCAAGTAGACGATGGGGCCGCGGTTTACTTTGGACTCGACACGGTGAGTTGGCCTGTTGGTGCGGCTTTGGGTGTCGTCGACCTCGTGGACGTTCTTATGATCCGACGTGACGAATTGCGAGAAAACCGCTGGCTACACAGGAGCTGGGGTCCGTTCAGGCATGGTATGCGCGGCTTAGTTTTGTCTTCTCCTCGGCTACTTCGAAGACCGATAAGAATGGTGGGTGCGCGCGGGCTCTTCCGAGTGCCTCCCGCCATTACTTCTGAAATTCACCTGCAGCTCAAGAATTGAATGTCTCGCAGGGTTCCGAGCCGACCATCTAATTTCGCTCCGGCCCGGATTAATTTCGCCCTTTCAAAAGGTGCCGATGGCCTTGGGGAGTCACGCCGGTTGCGCGTCAAAGAAATTCAGGTCTATACCCTGCCGCGATAGTTGTTAGCGGAAAGTCAGCAAAGGTCATAAGGAGTTGGGCTTCGAGTATCCCGAAAATCACTACGCGCACACGACGGCCGGAACTCACGCTTGCGTGCCGATTGTCGACGTACCCTCAACTCCTGATTGTATACGGTGGGCGTGTTTTCGCGCCTCGACCTAACAGCAGTCTACTCTTTCCGTCCTACTAACTCCTCTAAGAGCGCCACGGCGCCGGTAAGCCAAGCGTGCGCAGTTTGGCCTCCAGTTCGGTGCGCTCGCGATTTGCAGCTAAGGTCCCGTCCTTCCGACGCTTGAGAAGACCGCACTCTGTCGAGATCTCATTTGCGCGTCTTAAATTTTTTGAATTGAGGGCCGCGATGATTTCAACTTCAATACGCGAAAGCTGAACGCTATGTCGGCGGTAGTCGAGGAATGCATCCCAGACCATGGGCACCCACTTTGGAACGATTTCCTCTCCGATGACCATCGCGTAGGCGCGAATCTCTGCCTGCGCATGATCGTCCATCCGAAGATTGAGAAAGTGGAGAAGGTTGTGCAGATCGATTTTCCAATAAGCTTCAGTATAAGTAGAAAGCGGCAGGTCCTTCCGTGCCTGCTCGCGAGCAACGCCGGCCGCTAATCGTGCTTCGTAAACCTCGCGCGCTTCCTTCTGAAGCTTTCGTTCTGCGGCCGAGAGAGTACTTCCAATCTCAACAGGTAGCTTCTGAGCGCTTCCTTGACGGTTCACAGTTGATTGCATGCGCCATCCGCTTGGAGACGTCTGTTGCGCGGCTTCAATTGCGACGGAATATCGTGTCGAGTACTCGTTGACATTCGCCGTACGGTGACGGATCCATTGACGCCACGCGTCCATGGGTACGCGGACGTGGAGTTTGATTTCACACATCTCGAATGGAGTGGTGTGCAGGTGTCGCATCAGATACCTAATCAGGCCGCGATCCTCGTGCAGATGTTTTGTTCCGGTTCCGTATGAGATTCGGGCGGCCTGCACGACTGCTGCATCATCGCCCATGTAGTCGAGAAGCCTAATGAAACCATCGTCAAGGACCGATATAGGCTGGCCTAAGATCCCGTCTAGCGCGGGGATGCTCGGCCGCGTCAAGCGTTCCGGCGCCGGTCGCACGTCAGATTCGGATGCGCCCGAGGCAGTCTTCACGGGACCAGATTCAGGGCCCGACTGCCCTTGTTTAGATTTCATTTTGGAGACCTCCAACTTCCGCGGAGCAACACCATCAAGTATGAAAATAATCGGGGCGGTTTAGATGCATCACTGCGATTCTGCTGTCATAGATATCTCCAGGTATTCGCGGCGCTCGGCATCTGAGATCGCTGACAGCCGCTTGGAGAGCTGGCCGAAGTTGAGTAGCCACCGGGCTCCGGAACCGGAGCTGTAATACGGCGAGAAGCCTTCCGGCGATGGGTACTCAATGTGAATGTCCGGGTGCAGAGCCTTCACCAGGTAACAGCCCACAGCCTGCAGCTTGCTCCCCGCCGGCGCTAGCAAGACACGATAGCTAGCAGATAGGTCCCAGTAAAGTTCAAGAAGAAGAGACACCGTTTCTCGGTAATCCAGAGTCGATGCTACGCGTCTCGGCATCGGCTCACCGCCGGGGATTGCGGGCTGTAGGGGGTTGTCCTGCTCCCACTCGCGTCGCACTTGATCGTGTATCCATGCTGTCGCTTCCTCGCGCCAGGAATGAACCGGAGGGCGGCCATTAATCAGCAGGAGGCGAGTAGGGTAAACGGTGTTCAGTAGAATCTGAGTGAGTGCGTCGTTAAAGGACATAAATACCAGTGCAGCGGTAGGTTGTCCCTGCATAGCGACGCTCGCAAGGGAGTCGACTCGCACCACACCATGAACGCCAGTGAAAACTTGTAGTGTCGGCCTGTGAATTTCGTTCTTGGCTCTGGCATTCTTGAACTTTTCTTCGCTGGGACCGTAGGTCTGCGCTTCGGTATAGAGAATCCGGACTTTGAACTGAAGCTGTTGACATACGTTAAGAACCAGCATGATTGCGAGCTTCGACATTGTAGAGATGTCGATGACCGCTTTGCGCTCGCCACCTGCCACTAAGCGCCGCTTGAGCCGCGCCTCGAAATTGCCTGGCTCAAATCTGTTATATTCAATGATATCTTCGTCCGCCACTTTGACACCTTTTGCCAAAAGAGCATTTCGAACTTCCTTCAAGCGGTTGTTGGGGTTACGGGGGAGATAATCAAGAAGAATGGACCGGGCACCGCCGGCCGAAGCGACGGAGTCCGCGACAGCCATCGTGCGTCGCTCAAAGCCTGGTGCATGGACGACGATTTCCCCCTCTTCAAGGAGCACGCGATCACAGGACTCGAGCGGCGGCAAGAGGCTCGCCAAGAAAACTGGCAAAGAACCGAGCATCATGACTTGGCCTTGTTTGCGCCGATGGATTCATGGTCATCACGATCATCGACGCTGTGTCTTGGTTCGCCCTGATCTCCTTCGCCTAGGTCATTGTAAGCATGGTCTGGAACCTCAGGAGGCGGCGATTCTATGAAGGACATCGGTATCTGATCATCCAATGGGAGATCGCGGGCACGACGTGCACTAAAGCTCTCCTTGAAAACATCAGGCTCTAGAAGGAGCTGCGTGAACGCTTCACAGGTGAGCGCAACGCTGTCGCGCTTGGAAAGACCAAGAGCGCAGAAGGGGAGGAGTAGCCGCCGAAGATACAATCGAGGAACGAAGGTGCCCCGCACGCTCTTTCCGCGGCTGTCGCGCATAAAGAGCCCATACCGAACAAGATCGCGATATATCTCCCTAGCGAGACCATCAATCCGAAATTCATCAATGATCTCTACGCGAAATGCCATACGTGGGACTTCGCGAGGTGTGGCACCTTCTCGTATGGTGTAGGTGGGGCCGAGCAGGAGATCTTTCGCCGCGGCTGCAAACGCTTCGACGACCGCCTTCAAGTGTTCGCCATATGCACCGCACAGTTTGAAGCTGGGTTTAAGCTCCTTGAGTCTCGCCAACTCCTTCTGCATTAGCTCTCGGTCAGTGGGTTCGTTGCGCGTCTGCGAGTTGAGCCACTCGCCACCTCTGTTGCGGAAGACCCGGTCCTGAACTTCTGGTTTGACCGGGAGTGTGAGCTGATTTGCTTTCTCGGTGTGTTGAGTCGCTTCCGACGCCTGGTCGACAACGTCGGTAATGAGCTGGATCATCGTTCGCGTGTCACCGGACCAGAGGTCGGAGAACACATTTTCGCCGAAGTAGGTGACCCGCCCGCGCGAGCGACCACGCCGCTGCGAGTCGGCATCGACCTGAGGCCGCCCGCCTAATGGTTGGGTATCCGGCACGTCGCGCAAGCGTCGCGCGAACTCAGTCTTCGAGAGGGGCATGCGGCCGAGGAGCCCGAGCAGCGAGTTGTTGCTATTCAGCATTCGCGGGTCAACCGCCAATCGCCGAGAAAATACTTCATTTAGGAACGCGAGGCGCTCTGGGTCAGGCAGGAAGAGCGACTCCTCTCCCATATCGACTAGCTGATAGTCGTCTCCGTCCTGCAGGCTTTTGCCACTGGAGTCTTCTGAAACAAAGGTGCTCGATGCTTCGGTTGCCACTTTGGCGAGAAAATCAGTGGAGCGCTGCAAGAATAACCGATTGAGGACACGCTGCATCGCCGGAGAAACCCGCGGTGTCGAGTAGTCGTCGACGAACAGAAGTACGGATCTCCCAGCGATCCACGGACAGCATGCGCGCGTTTGCTGCACGAAGCGCGGGAGCCACCGCTGCTGGGATAACTGGAGGTAGCCAGGAAACAGATTCCCCACTCCTCTAGCAGGGAACGCCCACTTGATCTCTTCAAGGACTGCTCGATACCTTTCAAGCCGGTCCTCACTCTCAACGAGATTGGCGTACGCGTCAGACAGGAGCCAAGGCTTTACGAGAGCAAGAAGCTCGTCCGCAGCGCGCTCACTCAACCGGCCGGCCCGGGCGGAGAGTACCGCAAGGAAATCTGAGAGAACACAAAGGTTCGCGAAGCATGTAAGTCGCGCTTCGTCATCAGGGGTTGGGCGATCGGGAAAGTACGCGAACGCGTCGGCGAAATCGTTGGCGTTGACGTAGAGCGCGACAAATTGTCCACGGGTCGCCAAGTCGGTAACCTCGCCACACTCCACCATCAGACGCTCGCTAAGTCGTCGGAAGAGCATCGTTTTGCCGCATCCGCGCGGACCGGTAACGACCGTCGGGATGTCTAGCGCAAGAATCTTCGAGCGCGCCGGCACGGTCGGGACGAAAAGCCTCTGCCACCAGTCCCAACGGTCGCCGATCATTTCGCTAACTTGAAACTGACCTACGCTAGAGCTTTCGCTGAGCACCTGTGGAGCGATGCCGTCACCGGCGGCAGTCCCAGGGTCGCGAGGACGTGCATCGCGCGCTTGTGCGTGTTGCTTGATATCGTTGAGCACGCGGAGCAGATCAAGCGACGACCGACGTTCCGCTCCAGTACGCTCGTTCAGAAACTTACCGAGGTCGCGCTGCATCGCCTGCAAAATCTGGCGGTCTGTAGCCGTCGCCGTGGCGTATTTAACCTTCGGAATCATCTCGTTGATGATATGCGCGAGCCCCTCATAGTCATCCTTTGGCATCTTCGCCGCGCCGGTTGCGCCATAGCCAAAGTCCGACACGAATATCGGGGCACGCCTCTGCAACGACTCGTCGAACATCGCAGTCGTTGCGTCGCCGATGAGAATATTACCCGAGTGGAGGTCACCGTGGCGGCGCACTCCTTTCTCGTGGCACGCGTTGAGCACATGCAAAATCCGTTCGACGACTGCGAACAGGAAACTGGTCTGAATCTGTCCAACACGCCCTAAATGCTGTTTCAGGTTCTCACCGGGCGGTATGTAGTCCCAGACGGTGTATTGGCAGAGGTGCGTCTTGCCTACATGCGTAAGTTGGGCAGGCCCTAGTCCGTGGAAATGCACCACTCCGGGAACCAGTGCGAGCTGCATAACTTTCTTGAGTTCAACATCCCAGCCCGATTTAAGCTGGTCAAAGATGAGTTTCACGGCCCAGTCCGAATTGGGGAAGTCACTGTGCTCCGCACGGTACACGTACCCGATCTTACCGGCGCCGACGAACTTGATTAGCTTGTAATTCCCGACCGTCTTACCGACGAGGCTGCGGCACCAGGCTTTGTCACGCTTCGGTGTCATCTTTCTTCGCTATATCGGCTGATCGCGGATTGTTTGACGCTTTCGGCTCCTCTTGCACATGGCTCTCGATGGGGATTTTCCATTTAGGCTTTGCGATAAATCATCACCGTTTCTGACTTCGTGCCGCGGCACTCGCGACGTGAACGGCGTATGTCCGGGATCGTATCGCAGTAAATTCCTTCAAGTCTGAAGGCGTCGAGTTCTGTTTCAGAGTCGAAGAGATTTTTTGTCAAAGTCGCCGTTCGTCCCGTCGGGCCACCACCGCGAGTGGCGTCACCGACGACCAGGATGAAATAGCCGCTGGACCGTATACCGGGGGCGAGCCGGAGGAATACCGCGCGCAGAAGCGATGTGAAGGCGGCGTCACGGTCACGCCCCACCAGCTCGATCCCCGCCGGCAGAGAGCGTTCAAGGAACCAAAGGCGGAGGCGGTTGTCCCGGACATAGTCTAGCTCGTTCATGTATGGCGGGCTCGTGATGACCGCGCGGATATCGCGAATACGAGGGAAATCGCGAGCGTCAGTTTTTAGAACACTCCTCCGCTTCGTATATCGATCAGGAGGGCGACGGTATGTTCTGCGTACTTTGGCTTGAAGCCGTGTCAACACGTCCCGCTGTTCATACATTTTAGGGAAAAGCCCTCGTGGGAATTTTCCGTTCCTCAAGTATGGCACAAGATGACTACTTGGGTAGGACAAGAAGCCGGGGCGCTGGTGATGAAGGATGCCGAGCAGGCTCGCTAGGAGGAAGTGTTCGCCCATCTCTACAGATGCGTCCCGAAAGGCGAGTGCGCTGCGAAGTGTCTGGGGGTGAAAAAAGCGGCGTACCCACTTAGGCACCGCGTGCAGATTTTGGTCGACCATGCGCTCGCGCGACAGTTTCCAGATTTCCGCTAGCTTTAGCTCTGCCGCGCGCAAGCTGGCAGGGGGAAAAAGCTTCGCCTTCGTCAACAGGACGCCATACGAATTCCAGTCGCCCGCTACGACGCGACGTCCGCTTGCAGCGGCTTCGAGTGCTACGGAACCGCACCCACAGAAAGGGTCCACCACAAGATCACCCTGATGCGTCCACGTTTGAATGAGCGATCGAGCCATCGAAGTTTTCATGCGGCCGATGTATGGGGCGATCTGGTGGAATGTCCAATCGGTAGCCACCGTGCTTTTGGATGACCATAGCCGCTGGAGACGCGGAACATCTTCGAACGGTTCGACGATTTTGGATGTTCGGTGACTGTTTTTCATAGCGCGGAAGAAGCAAACTTAGCCTGCCGCGAAATTATCGGCTAGTTCGCTGCACTCTTCATCACACAAAATCTGGACACCACACATCCTTCCGATTAGTTGGACCCTCATCCGGTTTCTTCGTCGCCATCGAGAAAGTCGTCGAACAGGTCCCGTTGCTTGGGATTCGCGATCTTGACCCGCGAGCGCGACGCGGGACTGAGCCCGAACTCGGTCAGGAACGCGCGCATCTGATCAAGCGCTGTGTGTAGGATCGCCAGATATGGCGACGGCATCGGGTACCCGCTTGGCGATTTGAAAACGAGACCGTACTTCTGGATCTGCTGTGCCGCCTCCGCCCACCGACCGTACGCGTCGCAATAGCCTCCGAGGGCGGCGCGGTCCAGCCTCGAAATTATCCCGAGCGCAAGAAGCTCCTTGCTGATTCTTCGCCACTCTTTCTTGGCAACCTTATCCAGGTGATTGGGGCAGGGAGGGATCGCCGGCTCGGGGTCGGGTTCGTTAGTGTTCAGCTTCCGCTTTCCCGGGTTTCCCTTGAGCAATTTCAGATTAGTCGGCGTTGGTGGCGGTCCTGGCGTTTTCATCCGTGGCACCCTCCTCCAGCACTTCGGCCTTCTGGCCCGTGAGCTTTTCCCATCGTGAGATCGCGACATCGACGAAACGGGGTTCCAACTCGATCGCGTAGCAGCGACGCCCGAGCTGCTCGGCCGCAATCAGCTGCGATCCGCTGCCGCTGAACGGTTCGTAACAGAGGTCGTTTGTAGCCGTGTGCAACTGCATCGGGATCGCAAACAGCCGATTCGGCTTCGAAGTCGGATGCTCGTTGGTTTCGATCTCGACGCTCGGGACCTCCCAGACCGTGGATGGATAACCACCCTCCTGCCGGCGTTCGATTTCGGGCTTCTGGCCTTTAATCCACCCGAAGAGGCAAGGCTCGTGCGCCCACATGTAAACCGAGTAGGTCAGCACTGGCCGGCTCTTCACCCAGATAATTTGTTGATGCGCGAAGGCCCCGACCTCATTCCAAACCGCCTCGAGCATCGCTTGCCTCGCCGACGCGTGCCAGCAATACCAGGCGGCGTTTGGCGCGATCGCGCGTTCGATCGCGGCCATGATGAATTTGAGATAGAACTCGCGGCCGAGCTCGGAGTTGCTCTCGATATCCGGCGATGGAGCCGCTTCGCGATATTGGCCCGACCAGTCCTTGTTGCGATTCGCCTTGCCTCGGTTCGCCCTGGTCGCCGGATGCGAACCCCCTGTGTAGCCCATTGCATATGGCGGATCCGTTTGGAACAGCACCGCCCGACATTCGCCCATCAAGCGCGAAACGTCTTGCGGGCGCGTAGAATCGCCGCACAGCAGCTTGTGCTTGCCGAGTTGCCAGATCTGGCCCAAACGCGCCACAGGGGTTACCGGAAGCGCGGGAATCGCGTCTTGTTCCGTCTCCCTCGCGATACCGGCGGTGCCGTCGAGCAACTCGCGCAACTCGGCGCTATCGGTATGAACGAAACCCGCCAGATCCATGAACGCTTGCTTGTCTGTCTCGGCCATTGCCGCTAGCGGATCGAGCGTTGCGAGCAGCTTGTTAGATTCGGTTTCGTCGACGTCAAGTACCAGCACCGGCACCAGTTGGTCAGGTGTGGTTTCCGCGCGCAGGTGTCCGTCAATCAGCATCAGACGTCCGTCTGGTAATATGCGAGCGAGAAGTGCATCTGCGTAGCCAATTTCCTGAAGAACGCCGCGGAGCGCCGCAGCTTGTCGCACTGGATGCCGACGCCAATTTTTCGGATTGGGTAGTAGCTCTCGTGCAGCAACCCGCCGTAGTTCTAGAATTCGATCACGAATCGCCTTGCTTGTGATATCCATCATCCCCACCGACACCCCCTACCCCTAACTTGCGGCCACACGCGTGTGACTAGCGAGCGGTCAACGCTCGACCGATCGTAGAGATTCGATCCCCCTACCCGGCAGAGGCCCTACTCGTTCGTGCGTCGCTTGAAAAAAGAATCCCGCGAACGCTGTGAAAGACGCGCCGACAACTGAAGCCCAGCGCGAATGTTGAAACACTGAGCGTGTCGAAGAAACGGCCGGCACGGCCCTTCTGACACAGAACTGACACATCAGATGACTGCGGTGGTCACTTATTCGGAAGGGAGCCTTTGAAAACGTTCGAGAATTTGGTGGACGCACCTGGACTCGAACCAGGGACCTCTTGCATGTGAGGCAAGCGCTCTAACCGGGCTGAGCTATGCGTCCACCGGAGAGGGGGATTATCGCGCCGTGCGCGCGGCCTCGCAAGAGCGCGGGACATCGGCGATATTTAGTTCGTCGAAAAACGTACGCGCGAGCATCAGGAGAATCGCATCATGGGACGACTACGCCAGGTGAGTAAGGCCGAGGCTTCGCCGGAAGTTCGGGAGCTCTACCAGCAATTTTTCGGAGATCGCGATCCGGTCGCCGAGCCGGGAACTGCGACCGGCACGCCCGGCGATTATTGGACGACGTTTGCGCTGGTGCCTGACCTGCTCTTCCAGGCGCGCAACTCGCTGATGGCGTTGATGCAACCGGGCCGCAAGCTGCCGGCGAAACTGCGCGAGCTGGCGATTGTGCGCACCGGAATCGTCGGCGACTCAAAGTTTGAGTACTCGCAGCATCTGAAGGTCGCGCGGATGGTGGGCGTGTCGGAAGACAAGCTCGCGGCGATAAAAAGTTGGGCTACCAGCGACAAGTTCAACGACGTCGAGCGCGCCGTCATGCAATCGACGGACGAAATCGTCGGGCGCAACCTCGTCGAAGACGAGACCTTCGCCGCGCTGAAGAGTCATCTGAGCGACGAACAGATCTTTGAGTTGTTCTATGTGATCGGGCTCTGGCGGATGCATGGCATGATCGTGCGCGCGCTACATCTTGAGTATGACGCCGATACGACGGCGCGCATGAAGGAAGTGCCCGCTCCTCCACCGCAGAAGTAAGTCGCGCCGCGATGAAGCTCTACGACGAACTCGCCGAGTGGTGGCCGCTCTTTTCTGCGCCCGCCGACTATGCGGAGGAGGCGGCGTTCTTTGCGCGCGTGCTGAATGACGCATGCGAGCAGGCGCCGCGCACAGTGCTCGAGCTCGGATCGGGCGGCGGCAACAATGCGCTTTATCTCAAGTCGAAATTCGAGATGACGCTGGTCGATCTCTCGCCGCAGATGCTCGCCGTCAGCCGCGCGCTGAATCCCGAATGTGAGTATCGCGAGGGTGACATGCGCTCGGTGAACCTGGGGCGCACGTTCGATGCGGTTTTTGTCCATGACGCGATCGCGTACATGACCACCGCAGATGATCTTGGCGCGGCGATTCGCACTGCGCACCGGCATTGCCGCGCGGGCGGTGTCGCACTGTTCGTGCCGGATTGCGTGCGGGAAACCTTCGTCGCGGAAACCAGGCACGGCGGACACGACGGCGGCGACGGCCGCAGCCTGCGTTACCTGATGTGGTCGGTCGATCCCGATCCGGCCGACACGACGTATCGAACCGACTTCGCGATCATGCTGCGCGAACCGAGCGGCGAAGCGCGCGTCGTGCACGACTCTCATATCGAGGGAATCTTTTCGCGCGCCGAATGGATGCGCCTGCTGCGCGACGCGGGCTTCGAGCCGCGCACCTTGACCGATGAATGGAATCGCGAAGTGTTTGTCGCGCGACGTCCCGCGTAGCGTTGTCCTAGCTGGCGGTGAGGCGGATTACTTCGGCGCGGCCCCATTCCACTTCGGCGCGATGACGATTTGCCATCGCGGTCAGGTAGTCGTGGATTGGGCCGTCGGCGGGAGCGAGTGCGAGCGCGACTTCGGTTTTTCGCGCGGCCCATTCCTGGCCGCGTGAGAGCAGGTTCAGGCGATCGCGAATCGAAGCGAGCGCGGCGACCTTGCGCGCGAAAGGCCCGACGCCGTTTGACGGGACGCCGCCGTTGCCACGAATCAGGGCCTCGAGTTCCTCGGCGTTGCGCTGTTCCATTGCGCGCGATCCGGCCAGAAACTTTTTCAGCTCGTCCTGCTTGACCTGGCCGATTAGTTTGTCGAGAGCAATGACGCCGGCGCGCTCGGATTCGAGCAAAAGATTGAGTGCTTGTTCGAGCGCCGCGTCCATAGCGCGAACTTAGTAAGGGGATTCATCGAGCGCAAGGCGAGGAATTATTTGTACAACATGCGAATCGAGGTCAGCAGCAGGAAGACGCCGAAGATGCGCCGCAGCGTGTTGCCGGACATCTTTACGGCGTAAACCGCGCCGATATAACCGCCGATCAGCAGGCCCAGGCCGAGCAACAGCGCATACGTCAGGTTGAGGTGGCCGTGCTTGTAGTATTCGTACGCGCCGAGGATTCCGACGGGCGGCAGCAATGCGCCGAGCGAAGTGCCGACGGCGAGATGCTGATCGAAACCGAGCGCGAACACCAGCACCGGCACGATCAGCACGCCGCCGCCGACGCCGACGAATCCGCCGAGAATGCCGGCGGCAAGTCCCAGTGCAAGAACGATCGCGATTTCGCCCATTGTCGTTTTGTCTCCAGCGTTCACAATTTCGCGAGCGTATCAGAACGCAGGCGCAGGATTGAAGATGGAGATCGCAGTTACTGTGTTGCCTAGCCCTGAGAGTCCGAATTTCAGAAAGGGAGTGGCTTAATCTTGCGGTGCGGGATCATAATCCGACGGCAGCTTCGTAACACACCAACCCTGGGTGTACTCGCCGCAGTCTTTTGTTCGCCCAACTTCGATTGAATCCTCACCTCCCGCGCCCGTCGGGTATCCGTTGTAATATTCGTAGAGGGTCGCCGGAAATTCGAAACTCTGCTCGCCTTTGTCGTTCTGCTTACCGCATCCTACGGTGAAAGCGGTGTGCGCCGGGTTCGAAAGTCCCGAAATATAATCGCGGAGTGGTTCGTCACCGTCCTTTTTGCGCAGGGCCTGAGAAATCAGTGCGAGGCCCTTATCCTGTTCGCGAAAGGACCAGGCTCCAAGAAACCGATCTGCAACATCGAGGGCGAACAGATAGTCAGCACTTGGAGCATCTGGACAAGGGGCCAGGTCAGTCGCCAGACCGTTGCCTCGCGCAAAGGCGACGGCCGCAACGGTCAAGCTAAGCGCGAGCGCGGCGGCGTGACGTGCCTTCATGCCCCGTGATTTAACCCCGCGCGGCTAGTCGATGGCGGAGCGTTCTGCTTCTTCGTCGTATTGCGGCTCGACCAGCTTGAGCCGCGTGGCCGGCTTGCGGAAATTGCGGAACCAGTTTTCCGCGTCGTCAAATAGTGAGAAAGCGACCGGCGTGAACAACAGCGTGATCAGCAGGCATAGCGTCTGACCGCCGATCACTACCAGCGCGATTGCGCGCACCGAGCTGTCACCGGCGCCCTGCCCGATCGCGACCGGGATCATGCCCGCGACCAGCGCCGCCGTGGTCATGAGGATCGGACGCAAGCGATCGCGATTGGCGGTGAGGATCGCCTGGCGCCGCGGCAGGCCTGCGCGAATCAGGTTGAGCGTTTGATCGAGCTGCAGGATCGAATTCTTTTTTACGATGCCGAACAGCAGCAGGATGCCGAGTGTCGAGTAGAGCATGAGATGCTCGCGAAAGAAGAACAGCGAGATCAGCGCGAACGGGACGGCCAGCGGCAGCGACAACATGATCGTGATCGGATGGATGAAGCTCTCGAACTGCGCCGCCAGCACCATGTACATGAAGATGACCGACAAAAGGAAAGCGATCAGAAAGCCGGTGACCATCTCGCCGTAAATCTTGCTCTGGCCGCCGAACTCGGTGATGTAGCCGGGCGGCAGATGAATCTGCCCGACCTCGCGCGTGACGGCGTCCATCACTTTGTTCATCGCAAAGCCGGGCGCGAGGTTGAAGACGATCGAGATGTCGCGCATACGATCCTGCCGGTCGATCTGCACCGGACCGGTGCCGTGCGTGAGCGTGGCCACGTTGTCGAGGCGCACCTGCCCGACCTTGCTCGAGGGAATCGTCAGGCCTGCTACCACGACCGGATTATTGCGATCCTTGTCGGCCAACTGCAGGCGCACGTCGTAAGTGTCCTGGCCCTCGCGAAAACGAGTGACGACGTCGCCCTGCACCATCGTGCGCATCGTCTGCGCGATGTCGTCGACCGACACGCCCAGGTCCGCCGACTTGTCGCGATCGATGTTGACCTGGAGCTCCGGCAGCCCGCCCTCGTAGCTCGAGTCGAGATCAACGATGCCGGGAATCTGTTTGAGCCGCTTCATCAGGTTGCCGGCGTACACGCGCAGCGTTTCCAGATCGGCGCCGCGCATATCGTATTCGACGGCGACGTCGCGATAGCCGCCCTGCTCCCACGGCTTGATCGCATCGACGCTGATGCGCAGGGCAGGAAACGCGTCCATCAGCTTGCGCGCGTCGGCCATCACGACTTCCTGGCTGCGGTGGCGCTGATCGAGCGGAAACAATTTCGCGTCGACCTGGGCGACGGTCACACGATCGTCGCCGTTGGTGTCGCCGACGGTGGTGAACAGATCGCGAACTTCGGGAATCGTGCGCAGGCGATCCTCGATCTGCGCGACAATCTCGTCGGTGTGCGCGAGCGAATATCCGGGCGGCGTCTGCACATTAACCGCGAACTCGCTCGAGTCGTCGTCGGGCATGAAGGTCGCGCCGACCAGTTTGCCGAGGAACGGGATCGAAATGATCAGCGCGACGGAGATGGCGACGAGCACCCATCGATGATCAAGCGACCAGCGCAGCGCGAGGTCGTAGTAGTCCTCGATCCACTTGAAGATCTTCCAGTCCTTGGTGCGGTTGTGCTTCGCGCCGCCCGCGCCTTTCGCTTTCAGAAAGCGCGAACAAAGCATCGGGGTCAGCGTGAAGGAGACCAGCAGCGACACCATGATCGCGAACGCCATCGTCAGGCCGAATGAATTGAGGAAGCGGCCCATCACGCCGTGGATGAACGCGACCGGCACGAAAATCACCGCGAGCGAGAGCGTCGTTGCACTGACGGCGAGGCCGACCTCGGCAGTGGCCGCCTTCGCGGCGGTCATCGGGTCCATGTTCTTTTCTTCGATGAAGCGAAAAATATTCTCGAGCACGACGATGGCGTCGTCGATCACTATTCCGACCGCAAGGGTCAGCGCGAGCAAGGTCATGCGGTTGAGCGTGAAGCCCATGTACAGCAGCAACGAGTAGGTGGCGATGATCGAAACGGGAATCGCGACGGCGGCAATCAGCGTCGAGGTAATCGAGCCAAGGAAAAACATCACGACGACCGCCGCGCAAATGCCGCCAAGCACCAGATGCTCCTGCACGGTCTGGACGGCCTCGCGAATGAAGCTGGACGCATCGCGCGTAAAGATCACATCGACGCCGGGAGGCAGCGTTCCCTTGAGCGTTTCGTAGCGCTCTTTGACCCTGTCGACGATGGCGATCGTGTTCTCGCCCGACTGCTTGCGCACCACCAGGGACACAGCGTTCTTGTTGTCCCAGCGCGACAGCGATCGCGGCTCCTTGACGGCATCTTCGACCGACGCGACATCGCCCACCGTGACCGGCCGACCGTCGGCCTCGCTCACCACTATCTTGGCGAAGTCAGGAACCTCGGTGATGCGGCCGAGCGTGCGCAGCATCTCCTCGGACATGCCCTGCTTCATGCGGCCGCCGGGATACTCCACGTTCTGGCGCGAGAGCGCGGCGCCGACCTGCTGAATTGTAACGCCGGTCGCGTGCAGTTTGTCGGCGTCGACATTGACGTGAATTTCGCGCTCGCGGCCGCCGACGATGTCGATCGAGCCGACGCCGTCAACCGATTCGAGCGGTTCCTGCAGGCGCCGGCGCGCCAACTCGGTGAGCTCCTTCAGGCTCTGGTAGCCGGTGACCGTGATCGTCACGACCGGCACCGCGTCGAGGTCGAACTTCTGCACCATCGGCGGCTTGGTGCCGTCGGGCAGTTGATCGAGCACCGTTGAAATCTTGTCACGCACGTCCTGCACGGCGGCGTCGAGGTCGCGCTCGAGCTTGAACTCAATCGTGACGCGCGAGACGCCTTCCAGCGTGGTCGAGCGCATCTCGTCGATGCCGCTGACGGTGTTGACCGCTTCCTCGATCGGCTTGGTGACGCGCGCTTCGGTTTCCTCCGGCGCGGCGCCGGGCAGGAAGGTAGTGATCATCACGGTCGGCACGTCGACGCGAGGAAAAAGATCGACGCCGAGGCGCATGTAGGAGAACGAACCGAGCACGACCAGCAAGCCGACGAACATCGTCGCGAAAACGGGGCGACGGACGCAGAGGTCGGCAAGAATCATGACTGCTCCCTTGCGGTCACGGCGGTTCCGTCGGCCAGGCGATCGACATCACTGACGGCGACGCGTTCGCCCTCTTTCAGCCCACCGGTGATTTCAATCTGGTCGCCGACGACGCTGCCTGTCGTCACCTCGCGCGCACGCACCACACCCTGCTCGACGATGAACACGCGGGCGACGCCCGCATAGCGCAGGACGGCCGCGCTCGGCACGAACAGCGCGCGATCGTGGCCGAGATCCATGACGACGTGCGCGAAGAATCCGGGCTTGAGCACGCCGTCGGGATTCGCGACTTCGGCCTCGACCAGCAGCGTGCGGCTGCTTTCATCCAGCGCAGGCGCGATCCGCGTGATCTTTCCCGTGTACGACCCGTCGGGGTTGGCGTCGATCGTAAGCTTCACCGGCATGCCGACGCGCGTCATCGGGACGAACCGCTCCGGCATCGGGCAGCGCAGCTTGATTGGGTCGGTCGCGATCAGTTCGTAAACTTCCTTGCCAGGCGCGACGTACTCGCCCAGCGAGACCATCCGTTTTTGCACGGAGCCGCTGAACGGCGCTTTGATTTCGGTGTCGCCGAGTTTCTTGCGCGCCATCGCGAGCGCCTCATCGGCAGATTCGGCGTCGGCCTGATCGACGCGCAACTGCGACGCCAACTGGTCGAATTGCTCGGCCGAGATGGCGGACGCGCGCTTCAGTGTCTGCCCGCGATTGTAACGTGCGCTCGAGTTGGCAAGTTTGGCCCGAGCCTGGTCGAGCGCGGCCTGCGCCGTTTCGACCCGCAGCTCGTACTCGCGCGGATTGATTTTCAGCATCACCTGGCCGGCGATGACCTTGTCGCCGAAATCGGCGACGACTTCGGCGACTCTGCCTTCGACTTCCGAGGACATCACCGCTTGCTCGCGCGGAAACAACGCGCCCTGCACTTCGGCGGTGCGATCGAGACTCTGCTGATGGGCCGCGGCGACGACGATAGCGATCGGCGCCGGTCCCACCTTGTCGACGTCGGCCGCGGCCGGCTGATGGCATCCCGCGAGCACAAGCGTGCTGAGCAGTGCCGCCAGCGCGGCGAAAGCTGAGGCGTTGAAGAACTTCAGCTTCATTGAATCGCCGCAATCCCTTTGAGAAAGAGTTCGACGACCGCTTCCGCATCCGACTCGAGCGGACTCGACGCCAGCTTGAGCAACCGCCGCCGCAGACACCCGGTCAGCATCTCGCCGAGCATGAACGCTGCAAAGTGCGCATCGATCCGTCGAATCGCGCCACGGTCGATAGCGTCCTGCAGGACCGACGCCATGAAATCGAGATGGCCGGCGTAGACCCGCATGTATTCGCGGCCGGCCTCGGACTCGAGCTCGATATCGAGCGAGTTGCCGATGATGAGCGTCTTCAAGAAATCCTGGTTCGAAGCCTGGATTCGGAACTGCGCGAGGATGAGCTTGCGGATTCGCTCGAGCGGCGGGGCCGACGGATCGTCCGAGGCGAGGATCTCAGCGACCATCTCGCGCAAACCCTCGAGCACCGCGGCGTGGACCAGCGCGTCCTTAGTATCGAAGTAGAGGTAGATAGTGCCCTTGGCGACCTTCGCTTCCTCGGCGACGCGATCGACCGTGGTGCCCTGCATGCCGTATCGAGCCATCACGCGGCGTGCGGCTTCGAGGATCTCGCGGACGCGATACTCCTTGATTACTTCTTCTTTGGTCACGTGAAACTGGACAGTCAGTCAAATGAATGTGCGGTCAGTTTAGGCAAACTGCCAAAAATGACGCAAGAGAGGTGCCTCTGATAAAGTGTCAGCCGTTGCTACGAGAAAGGGACTGAGCGCGAGGCTCAGGTCGGTGATTTTTCGAGCTGATCGCCCAGGATTTCGGCGAGACGCTCGGCCGGGACGCGGCGCAAATCGGGGATCATCAAGCCCGACGCCGCCGCATGACCACCGCCACCGAAATGTTGTGCGAGAATCGACAAATCAACGTCGCTGTCGGCGCTGCGGCGGAGGCTGACGCCCTGGCTGCGCAGGTCGAACAGCGCGACGACGGTGCGCGTCTGGCCCTTATAGAGATACGACGCGACTTCGCTGCTATAGCCGAAGCAGCACGCGGTCCGCACTGTGATGCCGTTGTCGAGCTTGCGATCGACCATCGTGGCCTGCGCCAGTTCGAGGCTGCGGCGCATCGCATCCTGGCCCGATTCGAACGCGTTGCGCAGCTTGCGGCTCATCCGCGGCTCGTGCAGTTTCAGGATTTCGCGATACGATCCGATTCCGCCAAGGGTCTGCACGGCGAGCGCCCAGTCGGCCGACTCGGGGATCTTGTGGACCCAGCGATCGTGATCGTCGGCGATCATGACGAACGGCTGAAAGGCGTCGAACTCGGCGCGTTGCTGCTCGGTCTGCTCGCGGCCCAGACGCTTGAGAAAATTGAACGTGAGGCGCGCCGCCGAGTATTGTTCGCTGAGAACCTTGGCCTCAAACGGCACCTTGAACTCGGGGGCATCGGCGCGGGAGACTGCGGTGCGATGATGGTCGATCCAGTAGATGCGCGCCCCCCGGTCGCTCAGTTCGGTCAGATGCGCGCCGGTCGCGGGTGAGTTCCAGGACAGGTCGGTGATCCAGATTTCGTTTTCGTTGCCGTTATCGGATTTGAGCGCCAGATTCTGGAGTACGTGGTCGGCCTCGTTGTTTCCGGCCAGCGCCGTGAAGACTTTATGGCCATCATAAAAGCGCGCCACCGCGGCTGCTGCCATCACACCGTCGAGGCATGAAGGGCCGTGGCTGACGACCTGGACAGTAGGGGAAGTTTTACTGGGCATAAGAAGTCTATTGTAGAACATCCAGCCGTCGCGGGCGAAGGCGTGGAAAATAGGCGGCGCAGCCCGCTGATGCTCGCGCAGATACCCAACGGGCTGAGCGCGCTAAGATTCGCACTGGCGGCGATTTGGGTCGAACTCGCGGTGCATGGGCACGAAGGACGGATGGCGTTCGCGATAGTCGCGATTGTCGCTGCCGGCAGCGACTTCATCGACGGGCGAATCGCACGACGGCTTGGCGTCGCGAGCGGGCGGGGGCGATGGCTCGACGGAATCGCGGACGTGACCTTCGTGCTTGCAGCAATCTTCTGCGAGGCGGCAGCCGGCGCGATACCGTTCTACATTCCTATTCTGATCGCGCTGTCGTTCAGCCAGTACGTTATCGATTCTGTAGTCCTCGCACCGCCGGCCTCGGGCCCGGTCAGGAGCCGGCTGGGCCACTGGGGCGGAATCATCAACTATGCGCTGGTGATCACGCTCGCAATCGCGCCAGCGCCCGCGTTTCCCGGCGCAATCGTGCACACCCTCGCACCGCTGATCGCGCTCTTCTATATCGCAGCAATCTCGGAACGCGCGTGGCTCCTCTACCGCTCGCGATGACGGTTCAGCGCCCTATGTGTCGGTTTGCGGGGGGTGATACAAGGAGCCGGGGTTTTCGGAAAAACTCTCGCACGAGGAAATGAACTCATGAGAAAACGCGCGATTCTCCAATTGTCATTGGTGGCGGCGCTGGCGATCGCGATGGCCGGCTGCGGCAGCACCCAGAGCCCGGCACCGCCCAGCGTTCCGGCTCAGACCGCCGCTCCTGCGAATGGGGCTACGCTTGGAGGGATTGCGGCCGAGACCGTGCTAACGGTCCACGGCAAAATTGTTGCGGTCGATGCGGCGAGCAAACAGGTGACATTGGAGGGACCGAAGGGCAAAGACATCACCCTCACCGTCCACGACACGGCCAACCTGCAGTCGTTGAAGGCCGGCGACCGTTACGTCGCGCAATTTACGGAATCCATCGTCATTGTCGCTAAAAGCCCCAGTGACAAACCACCGGTGGCAACTCTGGCGGGCGGGCTGTGGGTTTCGAATCCCGGGCAGACGCCGGGCGCGGTGGCAGCGCGCCAAGCGCATCTGGTCGTCGTCGTTTCGGCGATCGACCAGGCCGATCAGCGCATCACGTTGCAGGCGCCGGATGGTTCAACGGAAAATATCCACGTGACGAATGCGGACGCGCTGCAGAATGTGCATATCGGCGATCGAATCGCGATCACTCTCACGCAATCGGTAGCAATCGCGCTGGCACCGGAATCGAGCAGCGCGCAGTGATCTGCCGCGTTGAAGATTAAACTTCGCGCGCGCGGCTAACTGGCGTCCGCGTGCGATTCGGCCGCGTGCAGCCGCGAGCGACGCGGCATCGAGAGGCGGTCCGCGATCACGCGGTACACATCGGCGTTGACGCCCATCCCGACGTGACTGCCCATCACCTCGACGTTCTCTACCGTCGGCGCGCCGCTTAGGTCGACGCAGCTTTCCCAGTGCACGACGCCGTCCGTGCGCGAGTAGACGTGAGTGGTCGGCACGCCTGCCGGCGATTCGTCGCTGAGCATCATTCCGCACTGGCACGACTCGCTGAGGCATCCTTCGGCCCTGCCGCGAATCGCGGCGACCGAGCGGGCGACGGCCTGCACGGCAATGTTCGCATGGTGGCGCGGCATTCTGATCGGCGAGCCGAGCGTGATCACGCGCTCGATCATCTCGGGATGCTCGCGCGCAATCTCGCGCGCGTAAACGCCGCCGAGGCTCTGACCGACAACTACAATCGGCTGCCCGAATTTCTCGTAGGCCAGCTCGAGCCGCGTGCACAGCTTGCGCATCGTCTCGCGCGGACACTCGGAGTTCGACAGGATGCCGGCATAGACGGCGCGATGCCCGAGCCATCGGCAGAAGTTCGCCAACGGCGCCAGCGTCATATCGCCGGCCATGAAGCCCGGAATCAGCATGACGACTTTAGCGTTATGCGGCTTGGCGTGCGGCCACGGATGCGACAGCGCGCCGAGCCAGTAGATACTGGCCTCAAGCGGTACGCGGAACTCGCCCAAAGCGTCGATCATCGACGGGCGTTTCGGCTGTATTTCATTTCTCGAAGAAACTTGCGCGACAGGTGGAGTCATAAGTCTCCTTGGTCGGTCACTCGCGCGGGCAACGTCTCAAATCGCAGGCACATGCACGGCGAAACCGCAATCTCATCAACCTCTGCTTCAAACATAATCATTCTTTAATCAACTGTTCAATGATTTCTAATGCACCCGCTGATGATTTAGCAGGCATCTGCGCCCTACGGCACCGGATGGCCTAATACAGCCTACCCGAGTTTGGATTGGCAAAATCGGGCAAACAGCGCTAGCCAAACCGTAACCAAATTAAAAATCAGCGCGTCGAACTGGCAGTTCGGTAGTTATTACAAGAATTCTGGCGTCTAATGGGAGCGTGCATATTGCATTCTGAAATACTTCGCGACGTTGAAATCTTTCAGTGAAGAAAAAACTTCGGCTGGGGCAGTTGATAAGAGCGAGGCGCGAGTCTGCGGGACTATCGCAGCGCGAATTGGGGCGCAGCCTCGGAGTGACCGCTTCGCACATCGCCTATATCGAATCAGGCGCGCGGCATCCTTCCAGTATTGTCGTGCTTCGCTTGGCGCAGACGCTGCGAATCGATCGTCAGACGATTATCCTGGCCGCCTACCCCGAGTTGGCGGAGTCCATCCCAGCTACCGTCGATCACAAGCAGGGGTGGCGCGACTTCGTTGCGGTCGCGCGGCAGCATTCGGTAACTCCGCGGGAAATGGCGGTTATGCGACAGATCTCGTTGATCGGCAAGATTTCGTCTGCGCGTTCATACCTGTTCATTTTGAATTCGATCAGGCAGTCGCTCGAAGCAGACTGAAGGACGGCGGTTACTTCGCCGGCTTCGCGCCATTTCCGGATTTCGGGAGACGTGCGCGCGCGACTGCGATGCGCAAGTCCTTGAGTCCACGCACCATCCGCAGCATCGCGCGGGCTTCGCCGTTCAGAATCTTCGACACCGGGCGGTCGAACACGTTCTCCGCGGCGATCATCGACATTTCGGTTGCACCGTCTTCGAGCGCGTTTTCGACCACCTTGAGTTCGTGAACGAGCGCGTCACGGTCCGCTTCAAAGCAGGTTTTCTCGCTATACAACGCTGAAGTAATTGTCCCCCCTTTACGCGACCGCTAGATACGCTGCATCGACAGCAATCGGTCCCCCTCCAGCCGTCCGCGCCTAACTGGAAGTTACCTGAAAGAGCCTTTCAGTATGTGACAATCGGGGGCAATTTTTTGACTTCTGGAGACACTGATCGTAAAGATTGAGAATGCAAACGCTGGTCCGTAGCGCCAGCCTGACCGATTATCTCGAAGTCGCACGCTCCGTGGGTCTCGACCCGTCGCGCATGCTTGCCGATGTCGGCTTGTCCCGCCGTTGTTTAAAGGATCCCGACTTCAAGGTTCCGGAAGAATCCGTGCGCCAGCTTTTGGAAGCGTCTGCGGCAGCCGCGGGCGTCGAGGACTTCGGCCTGCGGATGGCCGAGAGGCGCACGCTGTCGAATCTGGGTCCTCTCGCATTACTCCTTCGCGATCAGCCGACCATCCGCCAGGCCATCGAAGCCTGGAAGGTGAATAGCAAGCTGCACACCGACTCGGTGTCGATCCGAATCGACGAGGACGACGGTGTCGCGACCATCAGCATGGTG